>Ga0335069_10004971_pt1 | contig 19582 bp, 17 predicted proteins | sample Lox_Sample_11_FD_206714 | JGI IMG/M metagenome (GOLD analysis project Ga0335069, IMG submission 206714) | Soil microbial communities from Loxahatchee National Wildlife Refuge, Florida, United States - Lox_Sample_1.1 | ecosystem: Environmental > Terrestrial > Soil > Wetlands | place: USA... | reverse complement strand
CGCGAATTCGGTATGCAGTCCGGGCCCGTTGATACAGGCGATCGTCGGAATCTCGATATTGAAGATAAAGGCTTCGAGCAGCTTTGTGGCATCGTGATAGAGCTGGTCGTAGAAATCATCGCCGGACATTTCGTGGAAGGGTCGTCGGGACATCTCGGGATCGAATCCCGCAATCCATTGATCGCCTGAGCCACCGAAAATCAGCACTTCGTTTTCCGGGTCATTGCCGACATCAAGCCATAGCTGCGACCACGCGTTATGCATCGGCATGCCGTACATCACGGCGCCGCCGTTGCTGTGCATCTGCACTTGCAGGACGCCGTTCTGGCGCTCCATTTTGAAATGCGTGGCGAACTTCTCGCGATACTCCTCGAAACGGGGACGGCTCACAAAACCCTTCGGGGTTGATCGTTGTTGGTTACTCACTGGTTTGTCCTCCTCTCGGTCGGGATTTCTAATTCAACTCACCCAGGAAGCGTAAATAAGCCTCGATACATTCCTCGGCGTGATCGACATAGACCTCATGGCCGGCGGCCTCGATTACCGCGATACGCGCATCCGGAATCAGCGTACGCATCTTGACTTGATCGGTCAGCGGAGTGATCGGACTGCGCGAAGGCGCGAGGATCAGCGTTGGCACCTTGATTTGGGACAGCAGCGGTTCGGTGTCAGCGCCATCCAGGGTGCGCGTGATTCCTTGCAACACATGCGTAGGAGTTTTGCCCCATTCATCCAGGACCCATTCGATGCGTGCTGGACTTCCACCATTGATTATTCCTTGCTCGATCAGGATACGACCCCATCCCCGCGAGCCTTCTTTCGTAAGCGAGTTTCCCACCGTGCCGTGTGTGCCGGATAAGGCCTGCTCCCCGATCCGACGAATAGTGGTGGGAGAATTACAGATCGTCAGGCTCTTGAGGCGTTCGGGCCAGCGGGTGGCGAACACGATACCGATAATGCCGCCGATCGATTCGCCGACGTAGTGGACCTGCTTCAGCTCGATCGTGTCCATGAAGGCGCGCATATCTTCCGCTAACTCGTCGAGGGACCATTTATGGTCAGGTGGCGGCGCCGACGATTGGCCGTGTCCGCGCATATCGCGACGCAACACGCGGTAGTTACGCGCTAACGCCGGTACCCAGTGGTACCAAAACTTTGTGCTTCGCCCGACGCCGTGCTGTAACCAGATCGTTTCCTGCTCGGCGACCCAGGGATCGGTGTAGTCGTCGATTTCGTAATACATGCGGCATCCGTTGGCATCGACAAAGGACATGGGGCGATTCTCCTCGCGGTCGATCGCCAACTTGCTCCACCCACGTCGCGTTTGTAAAGCCGGCCGACGAATCGCGCAAAAGACCCCCCTCATTCTAAGACTTCTTCGGATTATCGGACCAGGACTCCGCCAATAGCGGTCGACAAAACTCTAGCTTGTAAGTCCCGTGACAGAGGTGCAAATGAAAACGCGGATGCTTGAAGGCTACAAGGTGCTCGATTTCACCCAAGCTCTGGCGGGTCCGACGGCGACCTGTTACCTCGTCCAGATCGGCGCCGAGGTGATCAAGGTCGAGCTGGCGCCGAATGGGGATCTGGCTCGCGGGGTGCCCTTCATGCGCGACGGACGGAGCGGCTACTAAAGAGCCCCTGTCTCGATCCGAATAAACCCGCCGGACTCATCGGAAAGTGCGAGACCGCCTGGGCTCCATCGCGGTTGAGGCGGGGTGGTGGCAGGACGCGATTGCGACAAGTCGTGGAGGTAATGGAATCTGAAGATGATAGTGATGGATTAGGGCGCCAAGCCGGCCAAGCGCGCTGGCCCGGGCAGCGCGCGACCGAGAAAATCTGTCACCAAGTGAGAATCAGGTTCACTCATTGAGAGAACTCGCGGTAATGGAGCACCCAAGATTGATAGGACAACTCGACCACACCATCCGCGGGGCTCTCGCCCTTAACGGACCAAACTTTCGTAGTGGCGCAACCTCCGAGCACGATAAGCAGGAAGACGATCCTCGATATTCTCATCGAGTCTGCTCCAAGAGGCTGTCCGAAAAGACGTATCTTTGATCTCGCTTCGCTCGCCATTGGGGACGGTTGGCTCACAGCCCAGATCCTCGAGCCATACGGCCTGTCGTGGCAGAAGCACGTGGCCAGCCTCGATCTTAGCAGACTGGGCATGCATGCGAGTGATCTTATCGACCTCTGGCCGGAAGGGAATGGGGTGCGGCATATCGGCCCCCCCTGCAATCGGATAATTCTCCCGGAGGGGAGCCCTGTAGCAGCTTTCGACGCCTCACATGAAGCGCCGACACTCCGCTCTCGGCTATCGTCCACCCGCGCCCCAGACCTGGCGCCTGCCTCAACCCTCGACTTCGCCCGGGCTTGATGCCATATGAAAACTCTCACTCCCGCTGGTACAAAAAACCGGTCTGGTCGCTTACCGGCAGACACTAACCTAGCGCTGGGATACCGGCATGGGGAAAGACCATTTGGTTGAGCACTCGGAAGGCGACCAGCAGTAGCTGCGTGCAACTTGAGTTTCTGTTTCCAACGTCATTATAACGGTATGCTCCGTCGAAGTACGAGATTCGTGCATGGGGTCGCCGTCGTCAACATTTCGTTGAACATTCAGATAGGACCTGGCAATGGACCACGAGCCTAATAACAACCTCGCGTCAGTGCCTTCGCCGCATGGGGATTTAATGAGGCGAGTAGATCTGGCGATCGAGCGCGCGACGTGTGCACTGCTGGCTCTGCAGCATGTCGAGGGCTACTGGCAGGGTGCGCTTGAAGTGAACGCCGAAATGAACGCCGAATACATCATCTTCTGCCGTTTCATGGGCCTGCAGCCAGACGTCGAGCTAGAGAAGAAGCTGACGAGGCAGATTCTCGACACACAACAGCAAGATGGTTCGTGGGCATTATTTCCTGGTGGTGAGGGAGATCTTTCAACCACGATCGAAGCTTATTTTGGGCTAAAGCTGACGGGGCAGCGGGCTGGCGACGAGCGAATGATGCAGGCGCGGCGCTGGATTCTCTCGAAGGGTGGCGTAGCTAACTCGAAAACTCTCGCTCGCTTTTACCTGGCTACAATGAATCAAGTGCCTTGGTCTTCTACAGCAGCGCTGCCGATCGAAATAACACTGCTACCGAAGTGGTTTCCGTTCAACATGTATGAGCTGGCGTCTTGGGCGCGCGGAACGCTCTTCGGGCTTATGATGCTGCAGGCCAAGAAGCCGACCGTATCGGTGGATGCGCGTCAGAGTGTCCTGGAGCTGTATGTCGAGCCACCACATCGAACGAAGTTCACGATACCGCGCGGTCGTCTTCTATCGTTGCGTAATCTGTTCTATCAAGTCGATAAAGCTCTTCGCTTTTATGATGGTCACCACATCAAGTTTTTACGAACGCAGGCCATACGGAGGGTTGAGGACTGGTTACTTGAGCACCAAGACGCTAACGGCTCATGGGGCGGAATCCAGCCCTGCTATCTCCTGAGTCCTATGGCCCTCAAGAGCCTGGGCTATCGCATCGATCACCCCGTAATCCTCAAGGGGGTGAACGCAGCGCGAGAGCTCATATGGGACCTTGGCGATTCGGTAATTTACCAGCCATGCGTGTCGCCCAATTGGGACACCGCGTTGGCAGCTAAAGCATTGCTCGACTCTGGATTGCCCAGAGATCATTCGGCGCTGCGAGAGGCGACCAAATGGTTAATTGACCATCAAATTTTCAAAAGGGGCGACTGGTCCATCAAAAGACCCTACTTACAACCCGGCGGATGGTCCTTTCAATTCTACAACGATTGGTATCCTGATGTGGATGACACCGCCGTGATCCTTACGGTGCTCGCTGAGGTCTCATACAACGACACAACCGCCCAAGAAGGTTCGATCAGATCGGGCGCCAACTGGCTGATGGGGATGCAATCAAGCGACGGTGGGTTTGCCGCTTTCGACGTCGACAATAACTCCTTATGGCTGAACCAAACCCCGTTCGCCGACTTGGAAGCGGCCACCGACCCGACCTGCGCCGATCTTACAGGCCGAGTCCTGGATATGATGGCGGCGGTCGGCTACCGGGCGGATCACCCAGTGGCAGAAAGGGCCGTAATGTGGCTAAAGCGCAAGCAAAAGAGCGATGGTTCGTGGTGGGGTCGCTGGGGTGTCAGCTATATCTACGGTACCTTCTCCGCACTCTCCGGGTTGCGGGCGATCGGAGTCGATGTGCATGAGTCTTGGATTAAACGCGCAGTTGCCTGGCTGAAATCGGTGCAGAATGCGGACGGCGGTTGGGGCGAGAGTTGTCTAAGCGACAAGGACCCTGCTCTCAAAGGTAAAGGTACAAGCACGCCGTCGCAGACCGCGTGGGCACTGATTGGACTGCTTGCAGGAGAGGACGAACTCAGTGAAAGCACGCTGAGAGGAGTTGCCTGGCTCGAACAACTGCAGAACCGAGACGGGCTATGGGAAGATAGCGAATTCACCGGCACTGGCTTCCCGAACCACCTTTATCTCCGTTACCACATGTACGCGCAATACTTCCCCCTAATGGCGCTAGGACGCTTCAGGCGGCGAATCGCGAGCAAGTAGCGCTCAGCCCACGCGAAGCTTAACGACCATTCTCAGTTATGCAACACAAGGGTGCTTAGTTCGAATTTGTCGGGACTCTAGAGTTTTTTGGTAAGTGCGCATAATCCACTCCTTTCGCCGCAATTGACTGCGGCAGATGACCTCTTGCGTCAGGCAAACAAGCGGATCGTAGAATCTGGAAGTACCTCTCACCACAACTAGTACCTCTCACCACAACTAGCACCTCTCACCCGACCGAGCGCCGTACGCAGGGCAAGGCTCTGCGCGCAGACCTTGAGCGCGAATCACACGCCGTCTGGAAAACGCAGAAGCGCCGGCATGATCCGGTGGAATTACCAGACCGATTTTTTGTGCCGGCGGGAGTGAGAGTTTTCATATGGCATCAAGTCCTGGCGAAGTCGAGAGTTGAGGCAGTCGCCAGGTCTGGGCGCGGGTGGGCGATAGCCCGAAGCTGATTGTGAACGACGGATGTTGTATCCGCCAACGTTCGATGAGGATCTGCGCCTCGCGCAGTGAATAGAAGACCTCTCCATTCAGGCATTCATCGCGGAGCTTGGCACTCAAAAACCGGCAATGGGTGTGGTTAAAAGCCAGGGCCAAGGCCTACCAGATTGTCATCTTTACAACTCCCCGAGATTGTCGCCGGAGCCTGGACAACAGAGTCGTGGTTACAGAGTCACAGACCCACCTCTCGTGTGAAGAAACGGACGAGCTAATAATCCGCCACCTGGGCCCATAGAGAGGATGAGGCATTCTGGCCTTCGATGTCCTGGTCCCAAGTCTTGTCAGGATCGTAATCAGTGATCTCTTTCGCGAGTTTGACCGTATCAGGACCCAGATCCTTCTGGACGAGTACTTCGTCCTGGTTGATCATAAAGGTCATCACCCCCGAAGCGCGATAGGTTGCCGGATACGCAAGAAACGCATATCCACCTGTCATCTTTCCCTTAACAATGTAGTTCTTGGGACCGCCTGGTGCATTTTTTCCCTGCGCAGTCAGGATTTTGTAATAATAGCCGTGAAATGGTATCGGTGACATCGCTCCGACCACGTAACCTTCTGCCGCAGCGTCTGAGATTAGGGGTCCAATCGGGCTCTCGGGCGCACCTTTGGCCGTGGGCCAATAAAGTCCGTCGTGCTTGCCCGGACTGCTCTGAATTTGCCGTGCGAATTGCCGCACACCGCCATCTTCTCGCGGCTCACTCGCGTAATCTTGCTGAGCCGCACACAAGGACTGCAAGATATCGATAGTAAAAAGCTCATTTCGACCTACGCGCCGATAAAGCAGTTCTTCCTTGCCGGCTACTGTGTCGAATCTCCATCCGTCATCTCTCTGAATGATAGGGATAGGGAGCGGCCAGTTATCTGCTCCCACGTATAGGATCACACGGTCGTGCAGATCGAAGGCCAAGCGATGCATCTGATCGTACTTGGCCACGAACTCGTCGCGCGCTTTATTATCGGCAACCTGGTCGCCGGAAGAGATAATCTCCTGTGCATCGTCTCCTAGTATGGACTGGAGAGCCTTAAGATCATCTTTTTTAGCCGCTGCTATCAACGCAACGGCAGCGTCCGAGGGTGACTTAAAGACTTGCTGGCCACCCGGATCGGCTACGGCCGTACCTTGTCTGCCAAAGGCCATCAGAAAGGCGAAGAGCACCCCTGCAAGCGGAAGCCGCCTTTTTCCAGTAGTGGCCACGATTTCGGAGTCGCACATGAGCCTTCTCACGATAGTTCCTCGGCTAGGATTCGATAGATGAACAGGCGGTCCATACTCTATCCTGAATTATCGACGTCGACCTCCGCCACCGCCTCGACGTCCTCCACCCCCGCCACCGCCTCCCCGGAAGCCACCACCTCCGCCGCCGCCTCCTCCGCGGAAGCCGCCACCGCCGCCTCCAAAATCTCTGCCTCCGCCGAGGCTCGATCGGCCGCGATTGCTCGACATCTGAGACATCCCGCCTGGTTGATAGCCGCCAAAAGCTCCGTTCCGATTACCGGCCGGGTTACGACCGCCTTCAAAGCCGCGAGTGGTTGGTTGATTAGCGGCCATCTGTCTATTGCCTCCTCCCAGAGCGGGGGGCTGCGGCGGACGTGCGAGGGGTTGGGCCGGTCGAGTCGCTGGTAATGGTCGGGCAGGTCGAGCTGCTGATTGGGCGGAGGTTTCAGGACGACGTGCGGGCCCATTCTGCGCCCGGTTACCTCCGGTTCTCCCGCCCGTTGGATTGTTAGGTAGGGTGCTAGCTGCAGGGAAGGTTGGTTTGGCGATATTCGGATTCTTCGCGGCGTAACGCTTCGCGTCTAAACGATTATAGGGCCTCGTCGCCGGTCCTCCGGGACCACCTATGCCTCCGGGACCACCTATGCCTCCGGGACGGCGAGCCCCCGCATAAGGTGTGACTCGGGGGTAGCCGGGCCGAGAAGCTGGATAATTGGCCCGTGGCGGAATGGGGGAATGGTTTACATAGACATTATTATTGTAGTGAACATTTCCCCCGCCTCCGCCGTCATGCCAATCACAATCCCAGTCATCATCGCCATCGTTGATGAGTGCGCCTAGCGCCATACCTGCACCAAAGGAAAGTAACCCCGTCATCAACATCTCGCTTCCGCTGTAACCGGTCGGCGCCTGCATCGGCGCGCCATAAGCCGTTGTCGGGTTATATTGTGGGACATACACAACGTTGGGCTCGGCAGGTTGGATGACTACCGTTTGTTGCTGCGCAACCGGTTGCTCTCCACCTTGGCTCGCGCTGCCTGCAGGTGCTGCCGGCTGCATCTCAATTCTCTGTTGCGGAGTGTTCTTTAGGGTTCCAGCATCCACTGCGCGATTCCGCAGAGCTTGGATGGCAGCCATGACGTCACCCGGCTGATTGTAGTAGGCCTCGCCGAGCGCGGACGTCCATTCGAGACTATCGTTCATCGTCTTAACGACGGTAGGAAATTGAGTGAGCGTCTTGATACTTGGGTCCCACCGTTGCGCGTTCACAGAGGTCGCTAGTTGATCGCCTGAAAGATGGGGATTCTCTTGGAGCCACGCATGGGCAGCCACGACCTGATCGGGATAGGTTGACGCCGCCAGAATTCGCGCCACCAACAGGTCAGGGTAAAGCGCAATGGGTGAAACCAACTCCTGGAGCTGCTCGGCGCTTGCCGCACCCGGCGCAGGTCCGGGTACCATCGGGGCGGGAGTGGGAGTTGAGGTTGGCGATATCACTGGAGATGCCGGCACGGTAGCGCTGGTGTCTGGACTGGACTGAGGGGATGGGGAACAGCCCTCAAACGTCTGAATCGTGGAAACGAGGAGGCCGCCAGCGAGAGCGACTGAGAGGCAGCGTAGCGAGCGCTTCTTTTTGAATGTATTCATTTGCGATGTATCCGCCAGCCATCCAAGCAATAGCATATCAACGATTTATCGAGCCAAACCTAAAGAAGCAGCCTTGCGCCCAGATGTACGAAAGAAGAAACGCTTGTTCCATCAATCATTCGATAATCGAAAGAACCCCGTATTCCCCGTTAGCGAAACTGTTGTGTTTCAGCATCAGCAGGATCTGCTGGAAGCCGATGCGTTTCCGAGCAAAAGGTAAACCGACGGTATCACGGTACCTTCGGAGTTCATTGTTGATCTCCAGCCGAGGAGCGTGGCCTCTTCGTTGACTTGAAACAACCTGAGATCCTCACCCTATTAGGCGAGTAGCCAGTTCGAGCATATCCGCTAAACTGCCGATGGATGAGCTAGTTGCGGACTTTTTTTGTCCTCAACGGTATTCCAACAATCAATTGGTCGGCGATTATATATCAACGCACGACGGTTCAAAGGAGCTTCGTCCTGGAAAGCCGATCTTGCATCAAACTTACATTCAATTTACATAAGATTTCTAAGACATCCTAAGCCTGAGAAAGGAGCTTGAATCCCTAAAATATGAACGCTCGATGATCGAAATGCACAGAGGGTTGCATGCATGATGTCTCCGCTATAATGCAGATGACGCCGGCTACATAATCCTGTGGTGCTCGCTCTCTTTCAGTGAGATGAACGTGGGCAAAAGCGGTTGATCGTTTCCGAAGACTGCTCGAAACACTCGATCATAGGTGAACTCAGATAATGCAATCAAGCTCGGTTAAGCTCAAAGGCATTCTGTTGCTAGCTATGCTGGCATGGACCGTGCTCGCTGCGCCGTCACTCATGGCCGATGAGGATGCCCCGACGGAAGAACCCGAGGCATTGAAACAGCCGATCGCGACAAGCCGCTTCCATTTTCTCTTCCAGAGCGAATTCGCCAGTGGTTACACGACCCCGCGTGGGATGATTGTACGTAATCACGGGCTGACGGTGCAGCCACTCTTACTGACGTTCTTTGACCTTTACAGAGGTGAGGGGTTTATCAGCAACGTTACCGCGGTGGCAGGAGTCTGGAATGACCTCGGAACCAGCGGCGTTTCAAAGCAACCACCGTTCGGAAGCCACCCAAAGACCTCTTGGACAGAGATTGATCCGATGGGGGGAGTCTCAATTGGGTTCGCGAGACGTTTCAACCTCGATATCACTTACGTCGCGTTTGTAGAGCAAATCCTGGATATCAAAACAGCGCATAATCTAGAGACGAAGTTACGCTTTGACGATAGTGATTTCCTTGGCGTTTTTGCCCTCCATCCCCAAGTGCTCTACTGGCAGGAGTTGGCTAACAAGACTACCGACGCCGATGTGCCTTACGAAGTGCTCGGCCCTTCGCCGAAGTCGGGTGCCAACCCACATCCAGGACAAGGTTTCTACTTCGAGCTTGGCGTGACACCTTCCTACACGTTCAAACAACTCGCCGATATTAAACTGGAAGCTCCCAGCCGTTTGCTTTTGCCAAACTCGAAATTTTATGGCGAGTACTATGGTGATAGTTCCACAGTTGGCTTGTTCGAGTTGGGGCTCAAGGCCAGCCTACCGCTGACTTTCATGCCCAAAGATTTCGGCAGCTGGGGGTCTTACGCAGGTTTGAAATATCAATATTACAACGACAAGAATTTATACAACTTGAACACATTCAATGCACCAGGTGAGCCAACCCGCGATAATCTTGTTTTTTATAGCGGATTCTTGGTCTTTCTTTAGTCCATCACGTCTTTCGTAGAGAGAAGTGCCGAGATCGAGCAGAAGGAGAACTGTCATGCCAACCACAACCAACGCGGCTACCGAAATGAGAACAATCGAAGCCGAACCATTCAATCTTTCCTTCGATCCTAGAACCACGGCGCTGATCATTATTGACATGCAACGCGACTTCGTCCTGCCGGGGGGATTCGGTGAGAAGCTTGGCAACGACACCTCGCTGCTGCTCGCGGCGGTGGAACCTACTAGGCGCGTTCTCACCAAGGCCCGGGAAAAAGGGATGTTCATCATCCACACACGAGAGGGTCACCGACCTGATTTGTCCGATTGCCCACCAGCCAAGCTGACACGCGGCGGCACAGTTTTCATTGGCGAAGACGGTCCGATGGGTCGCATCCTCGTGCGCGGTGAAAGCGGACACGACATCATCCATCAGCTGTATCCGGTTAGTGGTGAGCCTGTCATCGACAAACCCGGCAAGGGTTCCTTTCACGCTACCGAGCTGCATCAGATCCTGCTGGATCGTGGAATCAAGACGCTGGTTTTCTGCGGGGTTACTCTGGAAGTTTGTGTTCACACGACCGTCCGTGAGGCCAACGACCGTGGCTACGAGTGCGTCGTTCTCTCCGATTGTGTGGCCTCGTATTTCCCAGAGTTTTATCGCGTGGGTCTGGAAATGATCAAAGCGCAAGGCGCTATTTTCGGTTGGGTATCGAACTCCGACAATTTCATCAAAGCGCTCTCGTGATGGGTACAGCCCACATCAAGGCTATCTCAGTTGGCCATGGGCTCAGCGTGAATTCGGCTAGCTTTGGCATTGTCCATAGCGTGTTCTCGCAGGCGATCAATCTGATCGTTGGCGGGGATATGTGGACGCTGTTAGCCATGCAGAAAGTGGACCGACCTTTCGGTATTCGCGTCACTTTGTCGAATTTTGACTCTATCGGGTTGCGGAGTGGTGACCCAGTCAATATCAGGGCGGGTTACGTCGGCATTGCTTCCCGGCTTGTAATCGACTGTCGTGCTGCCGTTCGCTGGGCGCCACCTTATCAGAGTAAGCCTGAACGGGGGTTGGAGCAGAGACTTGCGATGATTGCGACGGCAGCAGCTGATCGCTCGTGGACAGGCTCCGCGCAGATGGCTAGGGAGTTGAGATCCGCATTCGATGACACGACTAAGCTCGGTGGTCTTGTCGCCAAAGTGGTTGGGCGAGGGCCGGGGGCGACGCCATCGGGAGATGACGTGCTCGTGGGGATTCTGGCAGTACTTACCTCACCATACGCTGGGATAAGTGGCGCCGCAGTGGCAAATTTGCTGAGCTGTGCAATTCGGCCGGTGTTGCCGTCTACCAACGAAATCAGCGCGCACCTACTACGCCAGGCGGCCTGCGGGTTGTTCGGACGAGATATTCACGAACTAGTTCATGGATTGCATGGAGGTTTCGCTCCAGTGCAATTCAGCGAAAAGGTGCATCGGATAGTTGAGACGGGTGCAACTTCGGGTGCGGATATGTGCGAGGGCTTGCTCGCATTCGCACCCTATTTTTTCCTCAATCATATCGAGACGGCCGCCGCATGAGTTCGAAAGCAAAATTTTACCCAAACCTCTACAAGGACTCGGTCTCCCTCATGACAGTGTCGGCACAAGTCGCCGCCATCCCAGGGATCGATGCTGCATCAGTCGTCATGGCCTCCGCGACGAATGTCGAGAACTTGGTTGCCGCCGGTTTAGGCGAATTCGAAGTCAGGCCGAACGATCTCGTTGTAGCTGTGTCAGGTACCGATGAAGCTTGCGACGCAGCCCTCTCGAAAGCTGAGGTGTTGCTCAAACAGAGCGCTGCGGTACGGGGTGACGACGGAGCCGGCGGAGCTCCGCAGCCGATTACAAGCATCCATATGGCGGTTGCTGAAGACCCAGCACATAATTTCGCCCTGATTTCGGTGCCTGGTGACTATGCCGCTGCCGAGGCAATGAAGGCCTTACAACTCGGGATGGATGTGATGCTGTTCAGTGACAATGTGACGCCGGAGTCTGAGCGCGCGTTGAAGCTGTTTGCGCAACAGCGCAATCTCATGGTGATGGGACCGGACTGCGGCACCGCCATCATCAATGGCGTCCCGCTCGGTTTTGCCAATGTAGTCCGACGCGGTCCCATTGGAGTGGTGGGAGCATCCGGCACTGGTACACAGGAAGTGACCGTCCGGATCCATCAGCGTGGTTCTGGCGTCTCGCAAGCACTTGGCACCGGCGGGCACGACCTCGCCGAATCCATCGGCGGCATCTCTATGCTGCACGGACTGACAGCGCTGGATGAGGATCCAAACACTAAAGTCATCGTGCTCGTCTCGAAACCGCCGGCACCCAAAGTAGCGGCGGTCATCCTAAGTGCTGCGGAAGCCAGTGCGAAGCCCGTGGTCGCGATTTTCCTCGGGGCGGATGCCGACTCGATCACTCGCAATGGCGTCCATGACGCCGACTACCTGGTACAAGCGGCAGACATGGCGGTGTCACTAGCAAACGGGAAAAACCCGGAACGAAAGCCCGTCGAAGTGTCAAATGACGTTCAACGAAAGATCAAAGACTTGTCGCGCGCCATGGCACCGAGCCAACGCTATGTGCGTGGCATATTCTCGGGTGGAACTTTTTGTTTCGAGGCGCAACTCCTGCACGCAGCGGCCGGCATAACAGCTTTTTCCAATAGCCCCACGTCGGGGAACAAGAAACTTGAGGACGTCGGCAGGAGCCTCGAAAATACCATCATCGATATGGGAGATGACAAGTTCTGCCAAGGGCGACCGCACCCGATGATCGACCCATCGCAGCGTGACGCTCGTATTCGGCAGGAGGTTGATGATCCGACCACAGCAGTGGTTCTCTTCGATACCGTTCTCGGCTACGGCTCGGCAGCGAATCCCACGGCCAACTTGATTGGCGTCATAGCCAGTGCCAGAGCAAAAGCCTTGGCCGAAGGCCGCCGAGTGGTGTTTATCGGCCACGTCTGCGGGACCGACGAAGACCCGCAGAACAGGGAATCGATTATCGCTGCGCTGAAATCGGCCGGTGTCTTTATCGCATCTTCCAACGCAGAAGCTGCGGTGTGGTGTGCGGCGCTCGTTTCCGAGCGGAAAAGAGCAACAAAGTGAAATCATTATTTGAGCAGGATCTCAATGTTGTGAATGTCGGCCTGCAGAGTTTTGCCGACAACATCGTAGCCGCGGGTGGCAAAGTCGCACACCTCAGTTGGATGCCACCTGCGGGTGCGGACGCCGAGCTAGGCTGGGCGCTTGCAAACCTCATCGGCGACGAGAGAGTCCATCAGGCAAACAAGGCAGCCTATGACCGCTACCTCGCCGCACAGCCGCGCCTCGCTGATTTGGTTCTTGCGAAGGATACCATCGCGGGACTCGCGAAGGGCGAGCGCCGCATCTTGCACGCTGGTCCACCAATCGCGTGGGCGGAAATGTGCGGTCCGCAACAGGGGGCCATTATTGGAGCCATCCTTTATGAAGGATGGGCGGACTCGTTGGACCAGGCCGAGAAGATTGCTGCATCGCGCGAAGTCGCTCTCGAACCATGCCATCATCACGGTGCGGTCGGCCCGATGGCTGGCATTATCAGTCCGTCCATGCCGGTCTGGGTCGTTGAAAACACGGTCGGCAACAAGCGCGCCTACTGCAACCTGAACGAGGGTCTCGGAAAAGTTTTGCGTTTCGGCGCAAACTCACCGGATGTCATCGAAAGACTGCGCTGGCTTAGCGGCGAATTTTTCACCACGATGCAGGTTGGGGTGCGGGGTTTGGCAGATGCCAATCTTAAGCCGCTGATGGCCCAGGCGTTGCACATGGGCGATGAACTCCACAATCGTAACGCTGCAGCCTCTGCGCTTATGTTCAAGCGCCTAGCTCTCTCGTTGCTCGGATCTAAACTCGCAAGCGGGGCCGTGGAGCGAGCACTCGCCTTCGTTGCCGGCAACGACCACTTCTTTCTCAATATCTCGATGGCAGCGTGCAAAGCGATGTCGGACGCGGCTCATGGCGTACCCGGCAGCAGCATGGTCACGGTCATGGCGCGCAACGGCGTCAACTTCGGCATCCGCCTCAGCGGTACCGGCGACCAGTGGTTCGAGGCTCCAGCAAATCCGGTGGACGGGCTTTATTTCCCCGGCTACACCGTGGAAGACGCCGCCGCGGATTTGGGCGATTCTGCCATCACTGAGACCAATGGATTGGGAGGATTTGCGATGGCCGCCTCCCCAGCGATCGTCCAATTCGTCGGAGGCACAGCTGCCGATGCCACCGCCAATAGCCGAAGGATGTTGAGAATCACGCTTGGGGGTAACCCAGCCTTCACGCTTCCCCCACTCAACTTCGGCGGTACGCCCGCTGGAATTGACGCGTTGTTGGTGGCGGACTCCGGACTGCTGCCGATTATCAACACCGGTATTGCCCACAAGAAGGCCGGGATCGGCCAAATTGGTGCCGGCATCACGACAGCACCGATGCCTTGTTTTAATGAAGCCATTGCGGCGCTTGCCATCGGGCTTGACGTAATCCCGACCGCAAAACGAGGGCAAGCGTGAAGAAAACCGCTGTTGTCGCGTTCGGCGGGAACGCACTCGTAACGGACCCCGAGCACGACTCGATCCCGGAGCAGTATAAGACGGTCTGTCGGACAGTCTCCCCTCTGGTTGATTTGATCGAGCAGGGCTGGAGGTTGGTCGTTTCACATGGCAACGGTCCACAAGTAGGATTCATTTTGCGCCGATCGGAACTCGCGGAAGACGAAGTAGACCCGGTTCCCATTGATTACGCCGTGGCCGACACGCAGGGTGCAATTGGCTATATGTTCGTCAAGGCACTGAGCAACGAACTTGCCAATAGAGGTCTCTCTCGGCCCGTTGTCGCGATCGTCACGCAATGTGTTGTTGATCCTGCTGACGATGCTTTCAAGCATCCGACGAAACCAATCGGCTCTTTCCTCAATGAAGTCACGGCACGCGCCCGCCGGGAGGCTCTCGGGTGGACCATCATGGAAGATGCAGGTCGGGGTTGGCGTCGCACAGTGGCCTCGCCACGACCCCAACGCATCATCGAGAGCGACATTATACGCATGCTCTTGGACAACGGCGCCGTGGTCGTAGCCGCTGGCGGTGGCGGGATTCCCGTGGCGCATAAACCTGACGGAAAACTCGTCGGGGTCGAGGCGGTGGTGGACAAAGATCTCGCGAGCGCATTGCTCGCACACGAACTCGACGCGAACATGCTGCTCATTCCAACTGCCGTTGAGCGTGTGGCGATCCGTTTTGGCAAACCCGATCAGGAGTGGCTGAAGACGCTTACGGTGGAGGATGCTCGCTCGTACATCGCAGCCGGTGAGTTCGGCGCGGGCAGCATGGAGCCGAAGGTTGCCGCTGTGGCTGACTTCGTTGCTAGGACTCCAGGTGCGGTGGGCGCGATCGGGTTACCCGAAGAGATGGCGGCGATTATCAAAGGCCATTCAGGCACCCTCATAGTAAACACAAAGGATGCGAAAGAGCCCGCTCTCTCACCACCATTGAGCCGTGGCGCTCAGTAGAAATCAGATCCTTCATGAGTCGCCTGACGCTGATAGCCGAATCAGCTCGAAAGCCGAGACCATCTGCCCGTCAATCAAAAAAGAATGTTGATGTGATTCTCAAGCCCCCATTGCTCGGGCGTCTCGCTCCCCGCCTCTGCTCTAATTTGTTAGTGCGAAGTCCTTTCGAACAAATGACGATGTTCCGTTGTTCGGAGTCGGTCGATGAAACTGCAATTGAGGCTAGGGAAGAAAAATCTTGGTCTCAGCAACCGGCGCTAGCGATCTCGCCCGAGGGTGCGGCGCCACGTCAACGAAAAACAAAGGCGTACCAACATGAAAATCGTGGGTATCCAAGTTCTACCGGAAGTTGAGCCCTGCCAGGTACCATTATGGAGACAGATACTACGTGGCTTTTCACAATGCGCCTTCCAAATCAACGAAATTACTGCGCTCTTTTTTATCGCCGGCGTAACCGTTTTCAACTGGCGTATGGGCGTTTGTTACGTAGCGTCAGTAGTCATCGGTACGGTAGTTGCCAGACTCCTTAGAGGGGTCCCAGATTTGCTCGGGCTTGGACTATATGGTTTTAACTCGGGGCTCATGGGTTTAGCGCTCGCCAACTTTTTCCAGCCGGATCTGGCACTCTGGCTTTTGGTGCCGGTCGTAGCGGCAGTCGTCGCTGCGGGTACCGTCGCTATGGCACGCTGGGTACGTATCCCATTTTTGGCTGCCCCTTTTATCGCTATGTTCTGGGTACTTTGGCCTCTAGCAGATATGTTGGGCCTCCACAAAATCGATCTCGGGGCCTTTCCTAATGCACCCGTCGCGCTTCTCGACGGAACCGTATGCGCACTCGGAGCAACACTTTTTGCCACCGGTTACCTCGTCGGAATACTTTTCCTGGCAGGCGTGCTCATCAGCAACTGGCGCCACGCTGTAGTTGCTGTGATAGGTGCCGCTCTGGCGGCTTCCCTGGCAGCGCATGTCGGGGCTAAGGGAACCGCCATTAACAGCGGCTTCATCGGGTTCAATGCAGTACTTGCAGCGATGGCAGTTTATGCAATCGTAGCGGCGGACCTTCGCCTCGCCGCGATGGCTTCTGTTTTTGCTACCTGGATCTTCAGCTACGTAGGCCGCAATATGCCGGCACCCGCTCTTGCCTCTGGATTCGTCCTCACCGTGTGGCTTATCCTTCTGCTCGGATGGCTCAACCCACGCTTCAACGGAGATATGACTCTCGTCGAAGGCGCTGGTAATTCGAGTGGTTGAGGAACGTATGTCCGCGAAGCGTATCGACATAGACTTTGCACGCCACATCCCGGAGTCTTAGCTGACGACCAACATTAAGCTGAAGCAGATGGTTATGCTGAATAATGCGAAGTCGAACAAAGTACATTACTCATATCAGCGTTTGTTCGACTTCAGTTGCGACAGACTGGCCAGTCGGATTGAGCGTCAACTTCGCGAGCGACTCCCTGATTGCTCGAAAACTAAGACCGATCCAGTAACCTCCGAGTGGTTATCAGGTCCAGGTGGAGCGGCCTTCTTGACTACTTTGCGTGCGCGCGCCCACTCCTGCTAGAGCGATCGAGGCACGTACCAAGTCGGGTTTTCGCGCATCTGTGTGACGAAGAAGCTACCGGTCGGAGTTGCGAAACGTGGCCTTTCCCGGTCTCACTGGATAGTAGGCCTCAAATTCACGATCGGTGAGAAGAACCTCGATCGCTTATCGCGCTGTCGTGCGCGCCTCAGACCGCAATCAATCTGGGCGCCACAGTGGCCTCCCGTCAACTGCAAAGCCTAAGGAAGCAGGCTAAAGCTTTGTAAAGAATGGCTGGTCGAGGAGCGGGCCTGCCCTTGGTCAATAGCGCACGCTTGGCTTCGCACTCTCCCCATCCAACCCACCAATGCCAGACACAAATTAAAAACGTGCGAGCGGCTCAGCCCACAGTCGCGAGGCCGAAACACCAAGCTCTAACTCGTCCGACGTCAACCTTAGATAGCGCTGAGGCATCCCGCGCTTGAGAACCATCTGCTAGAGATTGGCTGCGACCAGATAGCTTTGATTCGGCGCCATCACGAGCAACCGTCCGCTTCTGTGAAGTAAGTTCTCTTGTTGCCATTGTTCCGCTCTTCTGCGGAGAGGAGGTCGCTCAGCTCTATCACTTATTGGTCCTCATAGGCGTCGGTATCGCTAGCCATGAGCATCGCGCCGGTGCGCTCTAAGCATAGAAGGGTCGTGATGGCACAGAGCCGCCGCAAGTGAAGCGAAAAACGCGAGCGACACGGATAATAGGTTAGCGCCTCTGTTCGTCGCACAGATCCTCTCTGACGGCGTGTTTTTTTGGAAATCGCCGCTCACCCTCCACGACCGAGTCTGACAATGGCACCTGCTCTTTCTCAAGCGCTCCATGGCAGAAAAAACCAACGAAAATTAGCCGATGAAATCTTCGATCGAACCATTATGGACACACCTCGCTCAACGAGCGGCTGATTTCGATACCGATTTCGCGGAACAGCGCCTTTACACCGAAGCCTACGAGGTCCTCCCAGCCGTAGCCCTGTCCGAGCTGGTAGTTACTATTCGTTTATTCCTCTTGGATAGCTCTTATCCATCCTTCTCGGACCGCCCTGGCGAAGGCGCGATAATCGCGTTGGTTCTGATCGGCATATTCAACGGCGAACTCACAGATCGCGTCATCGAAGACGTCGCTGGAACCCAAATAGCCGGAGATCATCGCGGCATCGCCAGAACGCGCATGTGCCCGGGCCAGCGCCCAGCCACACAGCCGTCCATAAGCTCGCAGTGTATTGCTATCCCAACTTTCGAGGATGGGGCTGATTTTGACGTCGCGGAGCTGGCGCACATAATAGTCGCGATCGTTCTTGCCCCGGGTCCAACCCAGAAACACATCGCTTGCCGATTGCATCAGGTGCTGGCCGACGACGACACGCTGGCCGTGATTCGCGTGACGGCTTTTACCTGCATACGGCTCAAGCACAGAGGCGCGTGCTTCTTTTATTTGAAGGAAGATCGGATCGTTCTCACGTGCGACGAAGAGCGCAATCGCACAGAAGGTACCCACGCTGCCAACGCCAACGACCTTAAGTGCCAAGTCACAGAATTGGAAGCGATCAAAGAGTACTTGTATGTTTTCCGGCAGAGAATCGCGGTACATCCCGATGGCCTCGGCGTCCCCGGTCTTTAATCCTGGGGCCAGCTCCTTGTCAGGATGGAAGATGAGTGGCGGGTCCTCCTTGATTCGAGGCTTCTCGCCCTTGTGCTCCGCCAGTTTCGGACACAGATATTCCATCGAGCTCTTCTCTTGAGAACTGCTTGTTTTTTTTCGATCTGTTCGCGAGCATCTTCCGGGGCTTCCTTGAGAAGCCGCTCAACATCGATCTTGTCGTACCAAACCTCGAGAGCTCGCATAAACGCATAATCAGCCATCCGCTCGCGATACGAACGCACCGTTGCCGCTACTGCCGCAGCCGATTCGCTTTCAAGCAGGTCGAGGTGACGCCCCGCAATAGCGAAACTGGCGGCCAAGCGCTTGAGATCCCATTCCTACGGTGCTGGAAGCGTCTCGTCGAGATCGTTGATGTCGAAGACGATGTTTCGTTCAGGTGTAGCGAAGCGGCCAAAGTTCATCAGATGGCAGTCGCCGCAAGCCTGAACGGTAAGACCGGATGTTGGAGTTTGGGCTAGATCAGCTGCCATCAAGGCTGCAGCGTCACGATAAAACGCGAACGGGGATTCGAGCATGCGGCCGAATCGGATTGGAATAAGCTGCGGCATCCTGCCTTTATTGGACTCTTCAAGCAATGCGACCGGATCATATCGGCCCTTCTGCGCTTTCCAGCCGGCATGTGATTCGCGCTCAACGTCCGCACGCAGAGCTTTGCCATGCGTGCGACGCTCGTCAGGTGGAAGATGCTCGTTGTGGTGGGATGTACTTCCAGATTTTACGATCCGCCTGTCTGCCTTGTGCAAGAGTTCATCTCCAGCAATGAACTGCAACAAAGCCATCGATTAAAGCGGATTTACCTAAAAAACTCTAGATTAATGAGATCCGACCAAAATTAAGCTGGTTGTTTCCGTTCGCTGTTGCCTTGACGATTTCTTCGTTGATGATGTACCTCCGCTCTACTCCATCAACGAATTCAGCATCGTAGAGGATAGTTGCCTTAAGTTTACCACCGGTGAGAAGAAAGAGCTTGCGTTGCGGTAGATTAATCAGAATCCCATCGTTCAGGTCGGCAGGAACATGTGTCGGTTATCGACTGTCAGCACTTGGCCCGGCTTCAGAGAGCGCTTCGGTTTGAGGTCGTTCATTGC
>Ga0335069_10004970_pt1 | contig 19583 bp, 20 predicted proteins | sample Lox_Sample_11_FD_206714 | JGI IMG/M metagenome (GOLD analysis project Ga0335069, IMG submission 206714) | Soil microbial communities from Loxahatchee National Wildlife Refuge, Florida, United States - Lox_Sample_1.1 | ecosystem: Environmental > Terrestrial > Soil > Wetlands | place: USA... | reverse complement strand
TCCGGATCGCAGGTGTTCATGTAGAGGATGCGGGTGACGCCCGATCCGCTCAGCGCCACCAGGCCGCCGCCGTCGATCACCACGTCCGGCTGGTCGTTGAAGACCTTGGCCGGCCGGGTCAGGTGGATGGTCACCGGTGCGCTGCCGCAGTCGAAGACGATCTTCCCGCCCAGGGCCACCGCCTGGATGAGGAGGTCGGCGGTGCAGCTCTCCGGCGTCCCGCTGCCGACGACGTGATCGGGGGCGCTCACGTCCTCGGCCAAGCCCTCGGCCGGGACCGGCGAGGCGCCGTCGGGGTTGCCGGCGGCCGGCCCGGTGCTCGGGTCGGTGCCCGGGTAGTCGGGGAGGGACCCGTCGCTCCGGGCGGACGCGGCGCATCCCAGGAGCAGCGTCAGGGCGAGCGCCAGGGGGCGGGACGGGGACATGGCGACTGCCCGCCAGGCGAGCGGGCACGCCGCCAGCATAGGCCGTTCGGGCGCGGCCAGGTCCAGCCCGGAGAGGTCAGGTCATCGACCGGTGTCGGCGCGGGTGGGGAAGTTCCCCCGAAGCGCGCCGACCGAGCGGAGGCGTCAGTCCGGGATGCTGAGGGACCTCACCTGGATGACGTCGCCCTTCAGCGTCCCCTCGACGTCGGCGCGCAGGTGGTCCGCCTTCTTCGTCCCGTGCAGCGCGGCCACCGCAGCCTTGTTCCCCGCCTTGTCGAGCTTCAGCCATCGCCCCTCGGCGGTGTAGATGCCGTAGCCGCTGTCCGCGCACTTCAGCGCGCAGGAGGTCGGGTGCGCGTCGGGGTCCGCTTTCGCCTGCTCCCTGCAGTTGTTGTCGAGCAGGGGCACGCCCTTCCAGCTGTCGGCCAGGGCGGCCAGGGGGAGGGAGAGGAGCACTGCGGCGAGCAGGAGCTGGCGCATGAGACCTCCGGCGCCCGCGCAGGGTGCTGCGACGCAGGGCGCTAGCGATCCAGATGCCGACGAGGTTCTCGGGTTGCCGCTCCCCGTCGGGTCGGCGACCCGGCTTGCTCCCGCGATGCGGTCCCGCCCCCCGGCCGCCGGAACGCCGCCCGCGCCCGCTCGGCGCGCCGGCGCACGCAGCAGCCCTCCAGGTGGTCGTTCACCAGCCCCATGGCCTGCATGAAGGCGTAGACGGTGGTGGGCCCCACGAAGGTCCAGCCGCGCTTGCGGAGGTCGCGGGAGAGGGCGGTCGACTCGGGGGTCCTGGCCATGGTACGGAGCACCGCCCAGGTGATCCGGCGCGGCCGTGCCGCCGGCGAAGGCTCGAAGCTCCACAGGTGCGCGCCCAGCGATCCGAACGCGGCGCGGAGCTCCAGGGCCCGCCTGGCGTTGTTGATGGTGGACTCGATCTTGCCGCGGTGGCGCACGATGCCCGGGTCGGCGAGGAGCCGCGCCACCTGGCGTGGCCCGAAGCGCGCCACCCGCGCCGGATCGAAGCCGGCGAACCCGCGCCGGAAGGCCTGGCGCTTGCGCAGGATGGTCAGCCAGGAGAGCCCGGCCTGGAATCCCTCCAGGCACAGCTTCTCGTAGAGCCGGACGTCGTCGGCGCTGGGGAACCCCCACTCCTCGTCGTGGTAGCGGAGGTACTCCGGCGTGCCCAGGCTCCACGAGCAGCGGAGCCGGCCGTCGGGTCCGGGGGCGAGGCCTTGGGGATGGCGGGGCATGCCCGAGGCTAGCACCGCAGACCGTCGCGCGGGCGCCGGCGTCCTGGGCCTCGAAGGCACCGGGACCGGTGTAGACGCCCGCAGCCTCTCGCCCTCGGCCCCCTCCAAGCGCGTGGTGGTGCCGGATGGGTGGGCGGCGGGGAAACGAGCGACGCCGCGCCGCCCCCATCCCGGCGACGGCGCGGCGTCCGGTGCGACGACGATCGCTAGAAGTCGAAGTTGTTGATGTTCTCCTTGGTGAACACGTACGGCGGGCCGAGGAGGATCTCGCTGCCGTTCACCACCGTGAGGGTGCCCAGCTTCCCGGCCTTGACCGACTTGTCGCCCGGCTTCAGGGTGCCGTCGACCGCCGCGCGCAGCACGTACACGGCCGCGTAGCCCAGGTCGACCGGGTTCCACAGGACCACCGACTTCACGCAGCCCGTGGCCACGTAGGGCTTCATGGCGTTGGGGGTGGCGAGGCCGACCTCGGCGATCTTGCCGCACTTCTTGGCCTGGGTGATGGCCTCGGCACCCGCGGGGGTGGCCACGGAGGTCATGCCGAAGAGGCCCTTCAGCTGGTCGCCGTACTTGTTGATGAGGGTGGTGGCCCCGTTGAAGGACAGGACGTTGTCCTCCTGAGCCTCGACCGTCTCCAGCCACTTCATCTTCGGGTGGCACTTGGCGGCGTAGGCCGCCATCTCGGCGATCCACCGGGCCTGGTTCGGGGTGGTGAAGGTCGAGGTGACGATGGCGAAGGCGCCGTCCTCGCCGATCTCCTTGGCCATGTTGTCCATCAGCGACTTGGCGATGCCGTTGAACTGGGCCTGGTTCACGAACCACTCGCGGGCGCCCGGCTCGGAGTTGGCGTCATAGCCGACCACGTGGATGCCCTTGGACAGCGCCTTCTTCAGCACCGGCGAGATGGCCACCGGATCGTTGGCGGCGAAGAGGATGCCGTTCACGCCCTGGGTGATGTAGTTGTCGATGAAGGTGATCTGCTCGTCGATGTTGGCCTTGGTCGGGCCGTCGGTCTTGGCGTCGACGTTGCCCAGCTCCTTGGCGCCGTCGGCGATGCCCTTCGAAGTGGCGTTGAAGTAGCCGATGCCGATCAGCTTCGGCACGTCGACCACGCTGATCTTCTTGCCCTTGAGGTTGGGCGGCTTGGTGGGCTGGCCGCCGTCGTACGGCTTGGCCGCCGGGGCCGGCGCCGCGCCGGTGCAGGGCAGCGGACTGGTAGGCAGATCGTCGCCGCCGGTCCAGGTCGCTGCCCGCGCCTGCATGGCCACGAGCCCCATCAGCACGATCATCCACGCTCGACGCATATGCGCTCCTCCTGATGCGAGGGTGGGCCCGATTCACGGTCGGCGGCGAGGGCCCACCCCGGGTTGTCAGCCGTCGCCGTCGCGGCCCAGCATGTTGCTCACCAGGATGGCCAGGATCAGCACCGCCCCGATGACCATGATGGTCCCGTCTCCCTTCACGCCCGAGAGGGCCAGCCCGTTGCGCAGGGCCTGGATCAGCACCAAGCCCAGCACCGTGCCGGCTATGGTCCCGCGCCCCCCGAAGATGCTGGTGCCGCCCAGGACCACGGCGGTGATCGCGTCCAGCTCCAGCCCGGTGCCCATGTCCGACCGGGTGGTGGACACGCGGGACACGAAGATCACCGAGGCGAGCGAGGCCGCCAGCCCCGAGGCGGTGTAGATGAGCAGCTTGGTGCGGTCCACGGCCACCCCGGAGAAGCGGGCCGCGGTCTCGTTGGCCCCCAGGGCGTAGGTGGCCCGGCCGAAGGTGGTCCGCGAGAGCACCAGGGCCCCGAAGATGGCGGCCAGCACCAGGATCCAGACCTGGGTGGGGACGCCGAACACGTCGCCCTGGCCCAGCCGGAAGAACCACTCCGGATAGCCGCGCACCGAGCGCGACTCGCTGATGCCCTCGGCCAGCCCGCGGTAGAGCGAGAGGGTGGCCAGGGTGGCGATGAGGGGCGGGACCCGGAACCGGGTGATGATGAGGCCGTTCACCAGCCCGCAGACCCCGCCCACGGCGACGGCCAGGACCATGGCCACCGGCAGCGGCAGCCCCACGTTCTTCCAGAACACGCCCAGCATGATGGCGCCCAGCCCGAGGATCGAGCCGACCGACAGGTCGATGCCGCCGGTGATGATCACGAAGGTCATGGTGAGGGAGGCGAAGCCCACCTCGGCCATGAGGCGTCCCTGGTTGAGCAGGTTGTCGGTGGTGAAGAAGCGGTCGGACTGGTGCGCCAGCATGGCCAGGGTGATCACCACCAGCACGAGCAGCACCGACTCGTGCCGGAGCAGCGACCGCGGCGAGAGCCGACGCCCGGCCGCCGGCCTGCCCTCCGCGCTGCCGGCCACGCTCACTGGATCCGTCCCTTCCGGCGGCGCCGCGCCATGTCGGCGAGCACCGTGCCGAGGATGAGGAGCCCCAGCACCGCCCGCAGCCAGTAGGCCGAGATGTTGACGAAGATGAGGGCCGAGGCGATGGCCGAGAACAGCAGCGCGGCCAGGGTCGAGCCGATGACCGTGCCGGTGCCGCCCAGGATGGACACGCCGCCGATCACCGAGGCGGTGATGATCGACATCTCCAGGTTGGGCGGGACCGTCGACTGGATCACCTGGAGCTGGGTGGCGAAGAGCACCGCCGCGATCCCGGCGAAGAACCCGTGCAGGGCGAAGACCAGGACCAGCATGCCCTGGGTCCGCACCCCGGCCGCCCGCGCCGCCTCGGCGTTGCCGCCCACCGCGTAGATGGCCCGGCCGGTGGAGCTGTAGCGCATCCACAGCGCGGCGATGACCGTCAGGATGGCGGCGATGAACACGCCCGAGGGGACGCCGAAGAAGCGCTCCTGGGCCAGGCGGAAGGCGCTGGGGAGCCCGCTGATCCACTTCCCGCCGGTCGCGCTGATCAGGCCGCCGCGGAGGATGGAGAGCATGCCCAGCGTCACCACGATGGCGGGGATGCGGGCGTAGGCCACCAGCAGGCCGATGACCGCGTTCACCGCCATGCCCACCAGCAGCGGCGTGCCCCAGCTCACCCAGGTGGGCGCCCCGTTCACCGCCAGCGTCCCGGCGATGGTGCCCAGGACGCCGATGAGCGCGCCCACCGAGACGTCGATGTTCCCGGTGATGATCACCATGGACATGCCGATGGCGGCCACGGCGATGTAGGCGTTGCCGGAGAAGACGCTGGTGAGGCTGGTGTCCGAGAGGAAGCGAGGGTTGTAGAGCCCCACCCCGACCATGAGGACCACCAGGGCGCCGAGCACCACCAGCTCCTGGCCGTAGGCCGCAGCCAGGCGGCGCAGGCGGCGGGCACCCAGGGGGGGGGCGGCGATCGCCTCCATCAGACCGCCCCCCGTTCCTGGCCGGCATGGGTCATGGCCGCGCCGACCGCGTCGGGGGTGGCCGCCGCCCGGTCGAAGCTCGCCACCACCTGGCCGCGGCTCATCACCAGCACGCGATCGCTCATGCCCAGCACCTCGGGCAGCTCGCTGGAGATCATCACGATGGCCAGCCCCTGCTGGGCCAGGCGGCTCATCAGGGCGTGGACCTCCGACTTGGCCCCCACGTCGATGCCGCGGGTGGGCTCGTCCATGATCAGGATGCGCGGCTCGGCGCCCAGCCACTTGCCCAGCACCACCTTCTGCTGGTTGCCGCCGGAGAGCTGGCGGACCAGCATCTCCGGCCCGCGGGCGCGGATGCCGAAGCGGGTGATGGCCTCGTCGGCCCGCCGCAGCTCGTCCTTGCGGTTCACCACCGAGAGCCGGGAGAGGCGGTCGAGGATGGCCAGGCTGACGTTCTCGCGGATGGTCTGGACCCGGATGAGCCCCTGCAGCCCCCGGTCCTCGGGGACGTAGGCAATGCCCAGGTCGCGGGCTCGCCGGGGGCTGTCGATGATCACCGGCTTGCCGTTCACCTTGATCCGTCCGCCCGTGGCCGGGGTGATGCCGAAGATGGTCAGGGCCGTCTCGGTGCGGCCGGATCCCACCAGGCCGGCGATCCCCAGGATCTCGCCGGCCCGGACCGAGAAGGAGACCCCGTTGACCACGTGGCGGTAGCGGAGGTCCTCGACCTCGAGCAGCGGCTCCCCGAGCGGCGCCGCCTCCTTGGGGAAGAGCTGGTCGATGGAGCGCCCCACCATCATGGAGATGAGGCCCTGCTCGTCGACCTCCTTGGCGGCCCGGGTGCCGATGAGCGCCCCGTCGCGCAGCACGGTGACGCGGTCGGCCAGGGCGAAGATCTCGGGCAGCTTGTGGCTGACGTAGACGATGGCCACCCCGCGGTCGCGCAGCATGCGCACCACCGCCATGAGCCGCTGCACGTCCGCCTCGGCCAGCGAGGCGGTGGGCTCGTCCATGATCAGGACCCGCGGCTCCTGGGAGAGCGCCTTGGCGATCTCCACCCGCTGGCGGTTGGCCACCGAGAGGTCGCCCAGCCGGGCGTCGACGTCCAGCTCCCGGCTCTCCAGCGAGTCGAGCAGCGTCCGGGCCCTGGCCCGCATGGCCGACCAGTCGAGCGCCAGGAACCGCTTGCGCGGCGCGTTCCCCAGGAAGATGTTCTCGGCCACCGTCAGGTCGGGGAAGAGCAGCAGCTCCTGGTAGACGGTGGCGATCCCCCTGGCCCGGGCGTCGCGCGGCGAGCCGAGCCGGACCCGCTCGCCCGAGACGTACACCTCGCCGGCGTCGGGCGGCAGCGCCCCGGACATGATCCGGATGAGGGTGGACTTGCCGGCCCCGTTCTCGCCCAGGAGCGCGTGCACCTCCCCCGGGCGCACCTCGAAGTTCACGCCCCTCAGTGCTGCCACCCCGCCGAAGGACTTCGAGACCTCTTTCAGCTCGACGATGCTGGGCAAGCTTACCCCGCTGCCGCGGACAGCGTGGACCGCCGGCTATGAAACCGATTCCATCGCAGTGTCTACCACACCGACCCGCCAGGTCAGCGCCTTTTCGGGGGGCCGGCGAGCGCCCGTCGGCGCGGGGGCCGGCTCATCCCTGGCCCTGGTACAGCGCCCGAACCGTGGCGATCGTGTCCGCGTCCTCGGGCCTCTTGTCCTCCCGGTACCGCTTCACCCGGGCGAACCGCAGCGCCAGGCCGCTCTCCAGCCGCGAGCTCGCCTGGATGCCGTCGAAGGCCACCTCGACCACCAGCTGCGGCCGCACCCGGACCACCCCGCCCTCCTCGGAGACCGCCAGCGAACGGAGCCGCTCCGTCTGCCAGGCGAGCATGGCATCGGTCATCCCCTTGAACGTCTTGCCCAACATGGCGAACCCGCCGCGCTCCGGTTCGCGGGCGCCCAGGTGGAGGTTGGAGAGCCAGCCGCGACGCCGGCCGCTCCCCGGCTCCGCCGCCAGCACCACCAGGTCCAGGGTGCGGGCCCGCTTCACCTTGAGCCAGGCGCCGCCCCGCCGCCCGGCCTGGTAGGGTGCGCCCGGCGCCTTGGCCACCAGCCCCTCCTGACCGCGGGCCAGCGCCTCCTCGAACCACGCCTCGGCCTCGGCCAGCTGGCCCGTGACCCGGCGCGGCACGAGGTGGGCGGCCGGGATGGCCGACCGGAGCGCCGCGTGCCGCTCGGCGTTGGGGAGCGCCAGGAGGTCGCTGCCGTCCTGGTGCAGCAGGTCGAAGAAGAAGGCGGTGAGGGGGAGGTCGGGCGCCAGCCGGTCGACGTCGAGCTTGCGGCCGAAGCGGCGCATGGTCACCTGGAACGGCTCGGGCGTCCCGTCCGGGCGGACCGCCAGCGCCTCGCCGTCGAGGACCAGCGATCGCGCCGGCGCCGCCCGCACCACCGCCGCCACCTCCGGTACCGCGGCGGTGACGTCGCGCAGCGAGCGCGAGAAGACCCGCACCTCGCCGCCGTCCTTGTGCACCTGCACCCGGGCGCCGTCGAGCTTCCACTCCAGCGCCGCCTCCCCCAGGGCCGCGAGGGCGTCCCCCACGCTCCGGGCCGAGCCGGCCAGCATGGGCTGCACCGGCTCCATGAGCCGGAGCCGGAAGCACGCCAGCGCCCCCGGCCCCTCGGCGAGGAGCGCGGCGGCCACCGGCGGCAACGACCCGGCCATCATGGCCGCGCGGCGCACCTCCGCCGGGGCGGCCCCTCCGGCCCGGGCCACCGCCTCGAGGATCACGCCCTCGAGCGCGCCCTGGCGGAGCTCGCCGGCGAGCAGCCCGGCCAGGAACCCTCGCTCCTCCGGGCCGGCCCGTTCGAGGAGCCGGCGCAGCGCCTCCCGGCGCGCGCCCGCCGAGCCCGGACCGCGGGAGGCGGCGCAGGCGGAGAGCGCGGCGTCCACCTCCTCCACCGAGAGCGAGGGCACGCCGCCCGGCGAGGCCGCGAGGAGAGCCTGGTGCAGGCCGGAGAGGCCCAGGCCGACGCGCCCCTGGGGAAGGTCGCCGGCCAGCCAGGCCACCACCGTGGGCCGCTCGGCGGGCGCGAGCGTGGAGAGGAGCCGCGCCAACAGCTCGACCTTTTCCAGCCGGCTGCGCGTGCCGGCGACCTCCCGGGAGGTGCGCGCGACGTCGGCGAGGAGCACCGGGGCCGCCTAGTACTTGGCGTCCTCGGTCTCGATCAGGCGGAAGATCTCCGCCGCGTCGGGCGCCTTGAGGATGGCCTCCCGGAAGCCGGGGTTCTTGAAGATGCGGCTGATGCGGGCCAGGGCCTTGAGGTGGGCGCCGGCCGAGTTCTCGGGGGCGAAGAGGGCGAAGAACAGGTGGGTGGGCCTCCCGTCGATGGCCCGGAAGTCGACCCCGGCCTGGGAGCGACCGAAGGAGGCGAGGAGGGCTGGAAGGGCGGCCACCTTGCCGTGCGGGATGGCCACCCCCTCGCCGATCCCCGTCGACCCCAGCTTCTCCCGCTCCAGGAGCGTCTCCAGGAGCCGCTGTCCGTCCACCTTGTGGGCCTGGGCCAGCGGGCGACACAGCTCGGCGAGCACCGCCGGCCCGGTCTGCCCGGCCAGGGTGTCGAGGATGCAGTCGGGCCGGAGGAACTCGACGATCTTCATGGCGCTTCGCCGTTAGCACAGTTGGCGCGGCGGGGGCAACAAGTGCCGGGCCGGCGCCGCCCTGGTGGGAGGGTCAGGTCCGCGCCTCGATGAGGCCGTAGTTCCCGTCGTCGCGCCGGTAGACCACGTTGATGGACCGGTCCTGGGTGTTCTGGAACACGTAGAAGTTGGCGTCGAGGAGGTCGAGTTGCAGGAGGGCCTCGTCCACGGTCATGGGCTTGGCCTGGAACTTGGTGCTCTTCACCACCCGGTGGCTGGGCCGATCGGGGTGCTCGAGGATGTCGAGGATGTCGTGGCGGACGTCGACCGGGGGCTGCTCGACGTGGTTCCCGTTGACCTTGAAGGTGTTGAGCTTCGACTTGTGCTTCTTGAGCTGGCGCTCGATCTTGTCGGCGGCGGCGTCGATCGAGGCGTACATGTCCTGCGTCTTGGCGCAGCCGCGCAGGAGGAAGCGGCCGGCCTTCACCGTGATCTCGGCGTGGTGGTCCACGTTCTCGACGTGCAGCACCGCGTGCGCCTCGCTCGGCCGGTCGATGTAGCGCTGGACGTGCTCGACGCGGTCGCGCACGTGGGCCTTGAGGGCGTCGGTGGGGTCGAGGTGCCGGAAGGTGATGTTCACCTGCATGGACCGCCTCCTTGGAGGACCGTCTCGAAAAATGCGTCGGCCGCGTCGCGGCGGATTCGCTTCCCGCTCGCTCCGCGGCCGATGGGAGTTGCCGGCTGGCAACATGCTCGAGGGCATCATAGCCCAGGGAGGCGCTCGATTTCCGGCCACCGATCGGGACGGTCCTCCCGGGGGTGGGATGCCGGGCCACCTCCGGCGAGGGCGGCTCCCAGTGAGCGGCCGGGGTGGCGCCCGCCCGCGTCCCCTGAGATGCTGGCGGGATCCGGCGCGGCTGTCCTCCGATCCGGGGACGCAGGGATCGGGCAGGCGGGGGACCCGACCCGCGGCGCTCGGCCTCCGGCGCCCCTTAGAAGTACTTCTTGCGCTTGGAGCTGGGCAGCAGCCCCAGGACCTCGCGGTACTTGGCCACGGTGCGGCGGGCGATCTCGATGCCCTGGCCCTTCAGGATCTCCACGATCCGCTGGTCGGAGTGGGGGCGGCGCGGGTCCTCGGAGGCCACGATCTGCCGGATGTGGTTCTTCACGGCCTCGCTGGCGATCTCGTCCCCGCCGGTCCGGTTGATGGCGGAGTTGAAGAAGAACTTGAGCTCGTAGATCCCCTGCGGCGTGTGCACGTACTTGTTGGTGGTCACGCGCGAGACCGTGGACTCGTGCATGCCGATATCCTCGGCCACGTCCCGGAGGATGAGGGGCTTCAGGAAGGCGATGCCCTTGTCCAGGAACTCGCGCTGGAACTTCACGATCGACTCGGTGACCTTGTAGATGGTCCGCTGCCGCTGGTGGATGGAGCGGATGAGCCAGACCGCGCTGCGCAACCGTTCCTGGATGTACTCCTTGGCCTTGCCCGCCTCGCCGTTCTTGAGCGCGGCCCGGTACATCCCGCTGATGCGCAGCTTGGAGAGGCCGTCGTCGTTCAGCACGGTGATGTAGCGGTCGCCCATCTTGTGGACGTAGACGTCGGGGGTGATGTACTGCGCGTCCTCGCTGGAGTAGGCGCGCCCGGGCTTGGGCTCGAGGTGGCTGATCACCTTGACCGCCTTGACCACCTCCTCGATGGAGAGCTTCAGGTCCTTGGCGATGGCGCCGTAGTTCTTCGACTCGAGGTGCTTGAGGTGGCGCTCGATGATGGCCACGATCTCGGGCGTGTCGGCGTTCAGGTAGCGGACCTGGAGGAGCAGGCACTCGCGCAGGTCGCGGGCGGCCACGCCCACGGGGTCGAACTGCTGGACCCTCTGCAGGACGCGCTCGGCCAGCTCCACCCCCACGCTGGCCTCGAAGGACACCCGCACCAGCGGATCGCTGGTGGCCATCTCCTCCGACTCGCCCTCCACCGCCGGCATCTTGAAGTAGCCGTCCTCGTCCAGGTTGCCGATGATGAGCATCGCCACCCGCGCCTCGTCGGGCGTGAAGGTCGACAGCCTCAGCTGCCACTCCAGGTGGTCGTGCAGGTCGGTCTTGCGGGTGAGGGTGGCCTCGTAGCCGGGGAGCTCGTCGTCCGCCAGGCCGCGGTTCGAGGGAGCGGTGTGGCCCTGGAGCTGGTAGTGGTCCAGGTACTGGTCCCAGTCGATCTCGTTGGCGCCCTCCTCGCCCTTCACCTCCTCGGCCTTCTCCACCTCCTTGTGCTCGGGCTTGGCCTCGATCTCCGCCGCCTCGGCGGGGCTGGCGCCCTCCGGGATCGGCTCCTCGTCCGACTCGTCCGCCCCGTCGAGGAGCGGGTTCTCGGTCATCTCGGTGCGGACCAGGTCGACCAGCTCCATCCGCGAGAGCTGAAGGAGCTTGATGGCCTGCTGCAGCTGGGGGGTCATCACCAGCTGCTGGGTCATCTTGAGGTGCTGCTTCAGCTCCAGGCTCATCGCTGCTCCATCCTCTGTTCGGTGACCGGGTGGTCGTCGAGCCGGAAGCGGTCGCCCAGGTAGACCTCCCGGGCGCGCGCGCTCGAGGCGATCTCGGCCGGCGTCCCGGCCTCCAGGATGGTCCCCGAGGCCAGGATGTACGCCCGGCCGCAGATGCCCAGCGCCTCGCGGACGTTGTGGTCGGTCACCAGCACCCCGATGCCCCGGTCCCTCAGGCCGCCGATGAGCCGCTGCAGCTCGCCCACGGCGATGGGGTCCACGCCGGCGAAGGGCTCGTCGAAGAGGATGTAGCGGGGGTTGGAGAGGAGGCTGCGGGCCACCTCGGCCCGGCGCCGCTCGCCGCCGGAGAGCTGCTCGCCCAGCGACCCGGACACCTGCTCCAGCCGGTACTCGGCGATGAGCTCGTCGGCCCGCCGGTTCCGCTCCCGGCGCGGCACGCCCAGGGCCTCGAGGATCCCGGTGAAGTTCTGCCGGACGGTGAGCTTGCGGAAGATGGATGCTTCCTGCGGCAAGTACCCGAGCCCGAGCCGGGCCCGCCGGTGCATGGGCAGCTTGGTGAGGTCGTGCCCTCCCAGGGTCACCTTCCCCGCGTCCGGCACCACCAGGCCCACCGTCATGTTGAAGCAGGTGGTCTTGCCGGCGCCGTTGGGGCCGAGCAGCCCGACCACCTCGCCCGGCCCGACCTGGAACGAGACCCCGTCCACGACGCGCCGCCCGCCGTAGCTCTTCACCAGGGACTGTGCCCTGAGGAGCGCGTTCACTTGCCGCCCCCCGGCTTGCCCTTGCGCTTCGACTGCAGCTCCTTGATCTGCGCGTCGGCCTCGTCGGAGGGCAGGCTCCCCTCCACCCCCATCATGGTGACCTCGTCCTGCGAGAGGTCGTAGACCAGGAGGGTCCCGGCGGCGGTCATCCCGCCGCTGTGCAGCACCGGGCTCCCCTCGCAGGTGAGCTTGGAGGCCGGATCGTCGTAGGTCGCCTTCTCGCAGGTGACCAGCCTTCCCCCGCGCTCGAAGCGGACCTCGCCCTCGCAGGTGGCCCGGACGATCCGGTCGGTCTCGTCCATCTGGGCGGCGAGCCTGAGGCAGGTGAGGGTGGCGTCGCCGCGGGTGAGTCGGACCGGGTTGCCGGTGTAGTCGATGCGGCGCTGGGGGATGCTGTAGCGGACCTTCTCGGCGCTGATGGAGACCGCGCCCCCTCCCGCGGTGGGCAGGCGGGAGACGCTCGGCGCCAGGAGCGCCGCCAGCATGGCGAGGCGGGCGATCACCGGGCTGCCCCCTGGCCCGCCCCCGGCGCCTGCGTGGTCACGGGGCCGTTGAGCTGGAGCTCGCCGGTCTGCGGGTCGAACGAGAAGCCCACCCCCGAGAGGCGAAGGGGGCCCCGCTCCACGACCACCGGATCGTCCCCCAGGACCTCGCCGCGGCCGCCGGGGCCCGGCTCGTATCGCGCTCGGTCGGTCTCGGCGCGCTCGGCGCCGTGGACGACCACGACGCCGCCCTGCGCCGAGAAGGTCTGGGCGGACAAGAGCCCGCTCGCCTCGGGCGCCCAGATCTCGACCGGCTGGCCGGCCGCTGGGAGCTCGGCTTGCAGGTCCCGCGCCGTGGCCAGGGTGGTGTCTCGCCGGATGGTCACCTGGCGCGCGTCTCCCTGGGCCCGAAGGGCGGCGCCCTTCCAGACCCGAAAGTGCACCCCTTCGAGCTTCAGCTCAGGCGCCACCGCGGCGGTCTCCGTAGTCTGGCTGGACCGGCAGGCGAAGGAGGGGAGAGCGAGCACCCCGAACCACGCCACAGCCCAACACCGCTGAAACATAGCATTCTTTCCTATCGGTTTCGAAGGGCACAGACCTTGCTTTAGCAGGCCGTACCCTAGCCTCTCGAAAGCTCAGCAGTTTTCGGCACCGGGTTTGCTTCGCCCCGGGCTCGATCCTCGCCGGGCGGGCGCGTTCGCCAGCGCTCATGCATCCAGACCCATTCGGAGGGGTGCCGGCGAATGGCGCGCTCCAGCGCCGCAGTGCAGGCGGCGGTGAGGCGGACCACCTCGGCCTCGCGATCGGGGGGATCCGGCGAGAAGGGGATCTCCTCCACCTCGAGGACGTGCCCGTCCCTCGGGCCGGGGCCCTTGCGGTGGACCGTGCCCACCACCACCGGCGCACCGAATCGGACGGCGAAGTCGGCCGCCGCCCGGGGCGTGAAGGCGGGGCGGCCGAAGAAGGGGACGAAGACCCCCTGCACCCGGGTGTCCTGATCGATGAGGATGCCCAGGGCCTTGCCCGATCGGAAGGTACGGATGATGGCCCGGCCGGTGTCCGGATCCTCGCGCCAGAGGGTGGTGACCCCGCCCTTGGCCCGGAACCGCTCGGCCAGCTCGTCGAGCTTCGGGTGCCAGCTCGACTTGGCGATGACGGCGTTGGGCACCCCGGCCCGGGCGATTCGCCGGGCGAGCAGCTCCCAGTTCCCCACGTGCCCGGTCACGAAGACCATCCCCCGTCCCCTCGCCATCACCTGCCGCAGAAGGTCGGGCGGGCTGAGCTCCACGTAGCTGTCGAGCCGGCGGTCGTACCAGCGGATCGAGGCCAGCTCCAGCGTCGAGCACCCCAGGTGGACGAACATCTCCCGGGCGATCCGGGCTCGCTCCTCGGGTGGCTTCTCCGGGAAGGCCAGCTCGAGGTGGGCGAGCGCCAGCCGGCGGGTCCTCCCGGCCAGGAGGTGGGCCAGCCGGCCGGCGGCCCCGCCCAGCCAGAGCGCCGGGCCGAGGGGCAGGAGGCCCAGGAGGCGGATGGCCAGCCGGATCAGGGCCGACCGGACCGTCCGCCTGATGCGCTTGCCGGGGGAGAGGGCCATGGACCGGGGGAGGCTAGCACGGGCCCGGGGCAGCGGCGCGGCCCGGGGCCGGGACGAGCGACTCGCACGGCGCCCGGAAGCCGGCCCCCGCCGAACCGGTTCCTCCCCTCCCCGCCCGCCCACTGGCGGGCGGCGCGTGCAGGCCGCGCCGCCGCGGTCCTCCTCGCGGACCGGTGCGCCCCGAGCGAAGCCGACTTCCACCGGCCCTCCACCCGGGCCTGTCCCGCCTCCTCCCTTCCCCGCGCAGCCTTGCCCGGGGCGACGACGACCATCCCGACCACCGGATCGGCGGTGGGCCTCCCCGGGGAGCTCCCCGCGATCCCCGTGCGCTGGATCGGCCCGGCGGCCGCCACGGGCCCCTGGCCCTGCGCCTTCCGCCTCGCGCGGATCCCCCACCGCGTGGCGCCCACCCCGGTCCGCTCGCGCCAGGAGCTCGCCGCCCTTGCCCCCGGCCGGGGCCATCGGGCGGGAGGCGCCCGGGGCGGGCGGGCCCGGAGGGTCAGCCCTTCATCGGCAGCTTGGTCACCGCCGCGGGGGGGGCGTGGGCCGCCTGGTCGCGGTGCTCGCGCGCGGCCCGGACGAACCCCGCGAAGAGCGGGTGCGGCGCGAAGGGCTTCGACTTGAACTCCGGGTGGAACTGGCAGCCCAGGAAGTGCGGGTGATCCTTGAGCTCGATCATCTCCACCAGCCCCAGCTCGGTGTTCATGCCGGAGAAGACCATCCCCGCCGCCTCGTAGCGGAGGCGATACTCGTTGTTGAACTCGAAGCGGTGGCGGTGGCGCTCGTGGATCAGGTCCTGGCCGTACAGCTCGCGCGCCTTGGTCCCCGCCGAGAGCACGCAGGCGTAGCTGCCCAGCCGCATGGTCCCGCCCTTGTCGGTGACCCCTTTCTGCTCCTCCATCAAGGTCACCACCGGGTGCGGGGTGGCCTCGTCGAACTCCAGCGAGTTGGCGCGCTCCAGGCCCAGCAGGTTCCGCCCGAACTCGATCACCGCCATCTGCAGCCCCAGGCAGATCCCGAAGAAGGGGACCCTGTGCTCGCGGGCCCAGCGGACGGCCAGGATCTTTCCCTCGGTCCCGCGAACGCCGAAGCCGCCCGGCACCAGGATGCCGTCGACCGAGTCCAGCTCGCTGAGGTCCCCCTCCTCCAGCCGGGCGGAGTCGATGAAGACCGGCTTCATGCGCACGCCGGCGGCGATGCCGCCGTGCACCAGGGCCTCGTTGAGGCTCTTGTAGCTCTCGGCCAGCTCCACGTACTTGCCCACGATGCCGATGCGGACCTCGCCCTTCCTCGGGTTCTTCACCCCCTCGACGATGGCTTCCCACCGCTCCATGCGCGGGGCACGGCTCCAGATGTTGAAGAGCTCGGCCAGCTTGTCGTCCACCCCTTCGGCATGGAAGGCCAGCGGCACCTCGTAGATCGAGGGCACGTCCTTGGCGGTGAAGACCGCCGAGGGGTCGACGTTGCAGAACAGGGCGATCTTGTCCTTCATCTCCCGGGCGATCTCCCGGTCGGAGCGGCACAGGAGGATGTCGGGCTGGATGCCGATCTCGCGCAGCTCCTTGACCGAGTGCTGGGTGGGCTTGGTCTTGAGCTCGCCGGCGGCGGCGATGAAGGGGACCAGGGTGACGTGCGCGTAGACCGCGTTCTCCTCGCCCACGTCGTACTTCATCTGGCGGATGGCCTCGAGGAAGGGCAGCGACTCGATGTCGCCCACCGTGCCGCCCACCTCGACGATGAGGATGTCGGCCCCGCCGGCGGCCTCGCGGATCACCGCCTTGATCTCGTCGGTGATGTGGGGGATGACCTGCACCGTCTTGCCCAGGTACTCGCCCCGGCGCTCGCGCTGGATGACCGACTGGTAGATGCGACCGGTGGTGTAGTTGTTCTTGCGGGTCATCTTGGCGCTGGTGAAGCGCTCGTAGTGGCCCAGGTCGAGGTCGGTCTCGGCGCCGTCGTCGGTGACGTACACCTCGCCGTGCTGGAACGGGCTCATGGTGCCCGGATCGACGTTGATGTACGGGTCGAGCTTGAGGTGCTGGACCTCGAGCCCGCGGTTCTCGAGGAGCGCGCCCATGGAGGCTGCCGCCAGCCCCTTGCCCAAGGAGCTGACCACGCCGCCGGTGACGAACAGGTACTTCGTCTTCTTGCCCCTCTTGACCATCATCCACCTCCCCGTTGGCCGGCGGCCAAGAGCGCCCGCGCGCGCTCCAGGTCCTCCGGCGTGTCGATCCCGAAGCCGCGATAGGTGGTCTCGGCCACCTTGATCCTGAACCCGTGCTCCAGCGCCCGGAGCTGCTCCAGCGACTCCTCCCCCTCGAGCAGGCCGGGCGAGAGCGCGGCGAACCGCTCCAGGAAGTCCGCCGTATAGCAGTAGATGCCCACGGTGGCGCGCATCCGCGGCGAGATGCCGCCGGCGCGGCGGAAGGGGACGGGCGAGCGCGTGAAGTAGAGAGCGAAGCCGTGGAGGTCGGTCACCACCTTGCCCACCTGGGGCCGGTCGACCTCCTCCGGATCGATGGGGCGCATGAGCGTGCCCATCTCCGCGCCGGATTCCTCCACCGCGGCGATCAGGGTCTCGATGGCCTCGGGCTCGATGAGCGCTTCGTCTCCCTGCACATTCACTATAAGTGTTGGACGGGGCGAGAGCCTTCTCGCCGCCGCGGCCACCCGGTCGGTGCCGGTGGCGGCCGGGCCGGTGAGGATCGCCTCCGCCCCCGCCCGGGCGGCGGCCGCGGCGATGCGCTCGTCGTCGGTGGCCACCGCCACCACGTCCACCCCGCGAGCGCGGCGAGCGCGCTCGATCACGTGGGCGATGACGGGCTTGCCTGCCAGGTCGGCGAGGGGTTTTCCCGGGAACCGCTGGGCTCCGTACCGGGCCGGAATGATGACGGCGACGCGCCTCAAACCGGGGCGCCAACCTACGACGAGGAACCGAGATCGTCAACGCCCGGAACGTGGGGCGGAGGTAATCGATCGATCCGACCGGCGAAACCGGCTCGGCGCGCCACGCCCCTTGCCCTCGGCGCCGCGAGGCGGGAGCATCGATCGGTGGAGAGCCTCCCCTTCACGCCTCGGCCCGACCGCGGCCAACAGGTGCTCGACCTGCCCTGGCGGACGCGGGCCTGGGGGTGGTTCCTCCTGGTCGCGGCCGTGGCCGGGCTGCTGGTTTCCCTGGCGGTCCGCGCCGCCGACGACAGGCCCTTCACCCTCGCCGCGGTGATCGCCGACCTGATCGTGCCCGTGGCCTCCGCCTACCTGGGCCTGGTGTTCCTGATGAACCGCACCGAGGTGCGGCTCCTCCCCGGGGGCGCCATCCGCATCCGCTGCGCGCCGCTGCCGTTCCTCCCCTCCGGCCGGATCGGGCCCTCGGATCGGGTGCGCCTGGAGACCTCGCGCGGGCGCGGCCGGAACCAGTCGGTGCAGCGCTGGCGCGTGGAGCTCGTGACCGCCACCGTTCGCCGCCACCCCCTCTGCTTCGGCGGCGTGGAGACCTCCGAGCTGGCCGAGCGCACCGCCCAGGCCGTCCGCGAGTTCCTGCGCCTCTCGCGCGGCGGACCGACCGCCGAGGGCTGAGCGCCGCCCCGCCCCGGGACCGGCCGCGGATCCCGCCGCTCGATGCTATGTTCCCCCGCGTGGCCACGGTCCGGGTCCCGTTCACGGTGGAGCCGAACTACGACGGGTGGCGGCTCGACCGCTACCTGCAGGAGAAGATCCGCCGCCTTTCCCGCGAGCGCGTGCAGCACCTCATCGAGCACCGGCTCGAGGCCGAGGGCGGCCGCAAGCTCAAGCCGGCCACCCGGGTGACGCCCGGCCTCCGCTTCGCGCTCCTCAAGGAGGCCGAGCCGGAGCCGGAGACGCCCATGGAGTTCGGGGTGGTGCTCGACGACGGGGCGCTGCTGGTGGTGGACAAGCCCGCCGGCCTGCCCGTCCACGCCACCGCGCGCTACAGCGCCCACACCTTCACCGCGCTGGCTCGCGAGCGCTTCCCCGACCGGAAGATCGACCCCGCCCACCGCCTCGACCGGGAGACCTCGGGCCTGCTGGCCTGCGGGGCGCGACCGGAGGTGACCCGGGTGCTGAAGCGCGACTTCGCCAAGGGGCGGGTGGCCAAGACCTACCTGGCCATCGCCCTGGGGGCGCCCCTGGAGGAGCGCTTCACCGTCGAGGTCCCGCTGGCCCTCACCGGCGCCTCGGCGGTGCGGGTGCGGATGCACGCCCACCCGGCCGGCCTGGCCTCGGTCACCGACTTCGAGGTGCTGGCCCGGGGCGCCGCGGGGGACGGCGCGCCGGTGGCCCTGCTCGCCTGCCGCCCCCGCACCGGCCGACAGCACCAGATCCGCGCCCACCTCCACTGCGCCGGCCTGCACCTGGTGGGCGACAAGATCTACGGGCCCGACGAGACCATCTTCGACCGATTCACCAAAGGTGAGATGACCGATGCCGACCGGGAGCGGCTCCGCCTCCCCCGCCACGCCCTCCACGCCTGGCGGCTCGAGCTCCCCCACCCGCTCACCCGCGCCCCGGTCCTCCTGGAGGCGCCGCTGCCCGCGGACCTCCGGGACTTCTGGGAGGGCTGCCGGCCGCCCCCGGGAGCGGGGACGTGACCGTGTACGACTTCGTGGGCTTCCTGTCCGGCGTCACCGGGCTGGGAATGGCGGTGCTGGGGCTGCTCCTCGCCACGCTGGCCGGTCTGCGCCTGCTCCTCCTCGTCCGGCGTCCGGGGAAGGGCAGGGGGGCCCGCGGGGTGGCCGCCGCCGGGCTCGCCCTGGGGGCCTGCGGCGTCGGGCTGTTCCTGCTGGCCGAGCTCTCGCCCTTCCGCCGCGGCGTCGACCGTGCCGTGCTCCCGCTCACGCTCCTGGCCTTGGCCCTGGCGGCCCTGGCCGGCGTTGGGGCCGGGCGCCGCCGGCGCGGCCGGCCCGAGCCCCCGCCACCCGCGGCCGGTCCGGCCGCGACGCCGCAGGAGCCGCCGCCCTGAGGCGGGACCTCCCGTGGCCTGCCTCACCCGCCTCGCCTCCGCATCCCTCGCCCTCCTCCTGGCCTGCGCCGCCTGCCGCGGTGGGATCCCCAGGGTGGTGACGGTGGTGCGCGTCCTGGAGCCGCACTCCCGCGTGGAGCGGGTCGTCACCGATGGTGCGATCATCTAGGAGCTGACCGCTTGCCCCTCCCGGGCGGAGCGGGCCGAACGCCCGTCCGGAGCCGACCTCGCCGAGGTCCTCCACATCGGTCGTCGCGGCCGGGATGGGCGCTCATTGGCGACCCCTCTCTCTACGGCTCCGCCTCGGGCGAGCTCGCCCGCATCACCTGGCCGGTGCGCCCCACCTTCCGGCTCGCCGGGTCGACCGGGCGCGCTTCGCCGCGCTCCTGGTCGCCGACGACGGGTCCCCCGGTGAGCCATCACCTCCCGAACGACACCGCCAGGTCGAGGGTGGTGGTGTTGTGCCCGCTGTTGGGGAGCTGGAGGTCGGCGTTCGACTCATGGCGCAGGCCGGGGCGGACCTCCAGGAGCGCGCCGCGGATCCGGTATCCCACCCCCACCGCCACGATGTCCGAGAAGGCGAACCCACGGGCCAGCCGCTCGGTGGCCGCCTCCGACCACATGGGGC
>Ga0335069_10004969_pt1 | contig 19585 bp, 19 predicted proteins | sample Lox_Sample_11_FD_206714 | JGI IMG/M metagenome (GOLD analysis project Ga0335069, IMG submission 206714) | Soil microbial communities from Loxahatchee National Wildlife Refuge, Florida, United States - Lox_Sample_1.1 | ecosystem: Environmental > Terrestrial > Soil > Wetlands | place: USA... | reverse complement strand
CCTTGGAAAGGAGCACATGCACACGCTTTGTGCCCCCTGACCAGCCGATGAGCGCCTCGTCGGCCTCCATGAGTCCACGCCGTGCATCCACTACGAGGAAAAGGCCCCTGAGCGAGGCGCGTTGGCGCAGAGCCTCCAGCAGCGGAAGCCAGATCTCGCGCTCTGTGCTGGCGACGCTCGCGTAGCCGTAGCCTGGAAGGTCCACCAGGCGCTTGCCCGGCAAGAGCTCGAAGTAGTTGAGCAGCCGGGTGCGCCCAGGGGTCTTGCTGGTGCGGGCGAGTCCGCGGTGCTGAGTGATGGCGTTGATCGCGCTCGATTTGCCCGCGTTGGAGCGTCCGGCGAAAGCGATCTCCGCGCCCACATCGGCCGGGAACTGCGCCGCCGACGCTACGCTCGTCAGAAACCGCGCCTCGCCAAATCGGCTCATGTTTTCAACGGGTAAGAAAGCGCGGGCACGGCCGTAGTGTACAATCCGGCGCCTTTTCGCTGGTCGTCACCGGAAGTCAAACGATGCCGCAGAGCATGAGGGTCCGTCGGGGGAAAGCGTTTGCCGCGGCCGCGGCAGCATCCTTGTTCGCATGGCCGGGCAGCAGCCAGACACCGGCCGCCCCACCCGAGACCGGCGCGGCGATATCCCCAACGCCGGCGGCCATTGCCTCGGCCCCCGCCCCGCCGGATGACCCTTTCAAGGACGGTGATGCAACGCGCGGTGCTGCCAAGGCGCTGGTCTGCTCCGCCTGCCATGGACCGAACGGGAACAGCTCGAATCCCGAGTGGCCGCGACTTGCGGGACAGAGCGCGGTCTACATCGTCGAGCAGCTGCGGCTGTTTCGTTCGGGTGTGCGCAATAATCCCGTGATGAAACCACTCGCGAGCGCCCTGAGCGACCAGGACATCGATGACGTTGCGGTGTACTACGAAGCGCAGACTCCATCGGGGCTCGAGGCGGACCCCTCCTACTGGCAGTCGGGTCAGGCGGTGTACCTGCGGGGGGACCCCTCTCATGAGGTCCCGGCATGCGTCGCCTGTCATGGCCCGGTCGGGCGTGGCAACCTCGCCGCCGGTTATCCTGCTCTGCGGGCGCAGCAGTCGGTGTACGTAGTGAAGCAGCTGAACGACTACTCGAGTGGCGCTCGCTACACGGGCAAGAACCCGGCAGCAGCCTCACGCAACGGGGCGATGATGTTCACGATCGCGCGCCGTCTCTCACCGGAGCAGATGCGCGACGTGGCGTCTTACGTCCAGGGTATGCGCTGAAGCCTGCACCTCCCATGAGGCTCGTACTCCCCGCCCTCCTGGCGTTGCTGGCCTTGTCTGCCTGCTCACGGCAGCAGCCGGCTCCTGCACCGGCGCCGGCAGCGCCCGCGGCGGAGACCCGGGTGCCAGCGGCGCCGCCCGCGGTGCCGCCGCCTCCCGAGTCGCGTTCCGCACAGAGCGAGGCCGAGCAGGCCGCCGCTTCGCAGGAATCCGGTGACGCCGAGAGCGACGGCCAGACGCGCAGCGACGCCTCGCTGGAGAAGATCGCCGGCAGCACCCCGGGCGCGCAGCTTCCCGCTGGCAAGTGGCAGCCCGGCGTGAATTACGAGCCGGTGGTTCCCGCGCAGCCCACCAGCGTGCCGCCCGGGAAGGTGGAAGTGCTCGAAGTGTTCTGGCTCGCGTGTCCGCATTGCTACGCGCTCGAGCCGTACATCCGCAAGTGGTCGAAGAGCAAGCCCGCGTACATCGAGTTCGTCAGGGTCCCGGTGATCTGGCAGCCCGTGCATCGGGCGCACGCGCGGCTCTTCTATACGCTCGAGGCGCTCGGCCGGGACGATCTCGTCGAGAAGGCGTTCGACACCATCCACCAGGATCTCGAGAAGAACCAGCCGCCGCTCGTGGGCCAGACGGATCAGGAGACGTACCAGCTGCAGCAGCAGTTCGCCGCACAGAACGGCATCAGTGCCAATGATTTCGCGAACGCCTACAACTCGTTCTCCGTCGGCTCCAATCTGCAGCGAGCCGAGGAGATCACGCAGCGGTACCACGTGCAGGGAGTGCCCTTTTTCGTGGTGAACGGCAAATACAGCACCGAGGTCGCTCAGGCGGGCGGCGAGGCGAAGCTGATCGAGCTCATCAACGACCTGGCCGCGTCCGAGCACCCGCACTGAGGGCGGATCGCACCGCGCGCCGCCTCAGGGAAACTTCTCCAGGAGCCAATCGAAGAGCGCCGCGTGATAGAGCGCCGGCGCGCCGGGCTGACAGTGGCCGGCACCGCCCGACTGCCGATCGAAAATCCGTGTGGTCACGCTACGGGCGTTGACGAGTGCTTTCTCGAATTCCGCAGTCTGCTGGATCGGAACGAAATGATCGTCCATACCGGCCAGAATCAACACGTGCTGGCGGATGCGATCGGCGACCGGCGCAAGCGTGTAGGCCGCGGCCGCACGCATGGTTTCGTCAAGATCCCTGGTCCCGAAGGTCCACATCGCATTGCGCGCGGCCCACGCGACCGCAATGTTGCTCATCGCCACCGGATTCTTGGCGGCCGCCAACACGGGACCCAGCACCGCACCGAAATCGTACATGGTGTCGTATGCGACCACCCCGTCGATGCGTGGCTCGAAGGCCGCAGCACGCGGCGCGAAATATCCGCCCATGCTCATGCCGATCAGGACGATCCGGGAAGGTCTGGGCTGCGTACGGAGGAACGCTTCGAGTACCGCCGCTACCGGCTTCTCCCACTCCGGGGTGTACGTGAGCGCGTACCGGCGCAGCGCCTCGCCCTGGCCCGGCCCCTCGTAAGTGAGCACAGAGTAGCCACGCGCGAGCGCTGCTGCGGCAACATTGGGGTAGTACTCCTCGAGGAGTGAATCGAAGCCGCCGCCGAACATGATGAGCGGCTTGCGCTCTGCGCCCGGCGGACCGGGATAATAGAACGCCCGCAGGGCGCCACCGCCGTAGGGCACGCTGATACGCTCACAGCGGACGCCGAGCGTCTCGAGACCGCTGGAGAAATACTTCGCGATCTTCTCGAACGACGCCGGCCGCCTCGGATCCGCCGGCGGCAGCAGAAACTCCGCCAGGCGCTGATAGGTGCAGGCGCGCATGTAGGCCCCACCCTTGCTGAGCGCGTCCCTGGTGCGCTCCGCCAGCGCGAGCACGCGATCGGCGGTGTGCTGCCAGGCGAGGTACCAGCTCTCTACATCACCTTCGGCGATGGCCTTCACGGCCGCCAACATCTCGCCGAGATCGGCGCAGTTGGACGCGACGTATCCGGCATTGCGCAGCGTCTCGAAATGGAATGTCGGGTTGGCGAAGAACAGTCCGCGGGTGCTGGCCGCGGGAGCGGAATCTGAGGACATGTCGAGCTCCTCTGCTCCGGTGATTCTGCCCTTGCTGATTGATGGGTGACCCATGTCATCGGAATAGACAATTCCGAAAGTGGCGCGCCCGACTGGATTCGAACCAGCGACCTGCAGCTTCGGAGGCTGCCACTCTATCCAACTGAGCTACGGGCGCGTTGGGGCGGGCGATCATAAGCGAGCCCGGCCCCGGGCTGCCAGCCGGGGCATCCGCGCCCCTCACCGGAAGCGCGGGCGTTACGCTACTGCGGGCCCGAACGGCTATACTGCGCGGCCATTTCAGCGAGCCGCGCCGACGGGTCACATGAGCAAGCAGGACACCCACTTCTTCAATGTATTCAGTCTGGTGATCGGGCTGCTGGTCGCGGTCGCGATCTGCCTGTTCGCGCTGGCGCGCATCGTCGCGAGTCACACCCAGGAGCGTCAGGTGCTCACCGAGGCGGATTATGCCAAGAACGTCGCCGCGCGCATCGCCCCGCCGAGCAAGGAAGCGATCGCCGGCCAGGACAACTCCGCGCTCGCGATCAAGGCACCCTCCAGCGCCGCGGCCGGCAGCGCCGGGGCACTGCCGAAGAATGGCACCGAGCTCTTCGAGCAGACCTGCAGCGCCTGCCACGGCCAGGGCATCGCGGGTGCCCCACGTGCCGGCGACAAGGCTGCCTGGGCGCCGCGGATTGCGAAGGGCAAAGCAGTACTCTACGACCACGCCATCCACGGCTTCACTGGAAGCTCCGGCGTCATGCCGCCGAAGGGCGGCTCCAACGCACCCGACGACCTCGTCAAGCAAGCCGTCGATCACATGGTGCAGATGGCGCAGTAGTCAGCGGGCGGTCGAGCATGCGAAGCGCAAGGGCTTCGCCGACGTGCGTCACATCGACCGAGCGTGCCCCCTCGAGATCCGCGATCGTACGCGCCACCCTCAGGACCCGCTGGCGCGCTCGACCTGACAGTGCAAAACGGTCCATCGCCTGCGCCAGCAAGCGCTCGCCGCGCGCGTCGAGGCTGCACCAGTGTTGCACCCCGGCATCTGTCAGCCGCGCGTTCCAGACTCCCTGTCGCTCGAGCTGCAGGCTCCGTGCCTGCGCGACGCGCGCCGCAGCCGCCGCGGTCGTTTCCTGAGGACCTGCCGCGAGCGCCTCAAAGTCCTGCGAAGAGAGCCGCGCGACCTCCACCTGCAGGTCGAGCCGATCGAGCAGCGGTCCCGATATGCGCCCGCGATAGAAGCGGACCTGTGCGGGGCTGCAGGCGCACTGTGCCGCCGGATCTCCGCGCCGGCCGCACGGGCACGGATTCATCGCAGCCACCAGCTGAAACATCGCCGGATAGCGGTTCTGCAGTGCGGCGCGCGACACGGCAACGTAGCCGCTCTCGAGCGGCTCGCGCAGCGCATCGAGCACCGTGCGCTCGAATTCCGGCAGCTCATCGAGAAATAACACCCCATGGTGGGCGAGACTCACCTCCCCGGGACGGGCGCGGGCCCCACCGCCGACGAGCGCCGCGATGGAGCTGGTGTGGTGCGGCGTGCGGAAGGGACGCCGGCCGTACTGCTCGGCCGAGAAACTGCCGGCGCTGGCCGCGGCGATGCTCGCGACCTCGAGCGCCTCGCTGTCGGTGAGGGCGGGCAGGAGCCCGGGCAGGCGTTGGGCGAGCATGGTCTTCCCCGAGCCTGGCGGCCCGATCAGCAGCAGACTGTGGGATCCGGCGGCACACACGAGCAGCGCGCGCTTCGCCAGCCACTGACCGCGCACATCGGCCAGATCGGACTGTGCAATCTCCTGACTGCACCGTGCACCGGCGCCGCTCGATGGAATGTACCGCGGCAGCAGGCGCGCACCGCTCACGTGTGCGCATACCTCGAGGAGGTGGGACGCCGCGCGCACCCGATGCGGCCCGACGGCGGCGGCTTCGGCGGCGTTGCCGCAGGGCACGATCACCTCGTGGCTGTGGCCGTGCGCATGTACCGCGGCGAGCAGCAGTCCACGCACCGGCTTGAGCTCACCGGTGAGTCCGAGCTCGCCGTAGAACTCACACGAGCTCTCGGTGTCGGCGGCCGTCAACTGTCCGGAGGCGAGCAGTATTCCGAGAGCGATCGGCAGATCGAACCGTCCGCCTTCCTTCGGGAGCTCGGCCGGGGCGAGGCTGACCGTGATGCGCCCGGCGGGAAAGTCGAAGCCTGAGTTCGTGAGCGCCGCCCGCACCCGCTCCTTGCTTTCCTTGATGACGGTTGCGGGCAATCCGACGATGCAGAAGGCGGGCAGACCGCTCGCCAGACTGACTTCCACCTGCACCAGCGGGGCCAGCAGTCCGAGCTGCGAGCGGCAGGCGATCCGGGCTACGGGCATGGCCCGTGCTTTCGAGGCCGTTCAGCCGGTGGGCGGGACACCGCTGCCCGGACCGTGCGGCACCACGGTCGCCACGGCAGTGCCTTCGAGCGCAGCGAGTCGCGCCTCGAGCGTCTCGAGCTGCGCGCGGGTCCTCTCGAGAACGCGCGCCTGCGCATCGAACTCATCGCGGCTCACCAGATCGAGCTTGCTGAGCCGCTCACGCAGCACCGCACGGAAGTTGCTCTCGAGGTCGGCCTGCATGCTGCGAAGCGCGGGCGGAACGCGCTCGAGCAGTCGACGGGCGAGCTCATCTATCCGAAATGCGTCCATAGCTGCGGTTCCTCTCAGGTACGGCCGCCCCATTTGGGGGCAGCGGGTGGGGCGCACGCTCCAATAGGGTGCAGCACGCTCGTCCGCCTACGGTAACTCACGGAAACAGCGTGGCTTACACCGTGGCATGGAATCTGCACCCTTTGCGCGCGCATCACAGCTTACGCGCCGTTCGCGGTGCGTGCAGCCGGCGTTCGTTGCGCAAACCACGGGAAACAGACATGCCCCTTCTCGCCAATACGCGAAGGCCGCTGGTGCGGCTCACCGCCGTGCTCGCAGCGCTCCCGCCGGGCTTGGCTCTCGCCGCGGATTCGCCGCTGCCGGCCAAGGGCGACACGGCTTGGATGCTCACGGCCACCGCGCTCGTGCTGTTGATGTCCGTGCCGGCGCTGGCGCTGTTCTACGGCGGCCTGGTGCGCACCAAGAACATGCTGTCCGTGCTCATGCAGGTGTTCGTCGGCTTCTCGCTCATCACGGTGCTGTGGTGCGTGTACGGCTACTCGCTCGCTTTCACGGAGCACAACGCCGTGATCGGCGGCTTCAGCCGTCTGCTGCTCAACGGAACCTTCGATGCGAAAAGCGGCAGCTTCGCGCTCGCCACCACCTTCAGCAAGCACACGCCGATGTACGAGCTGGTGTATGTCGCTTTCCAGGGCACCTTCGCGGCCATCACCTGCTGCCTGATTCTCGGCTCTCTGGTCGAGCGCATCCGCTTCCCGGCGGTGCTGCTGTTCCTCGTGATCTGGTTCACCTTCAGCTACTGCCCCATCGCCCACATGGTGTGGTACTGGGCAGGTCCCGACGCGTACACCGGGCCCGACAAGGTGGAGGCGCTGAACCAGAGCGCGGGCCTCATCTGGCAATGGGGTGCGCTCGATTTCGCCGGCGGTACCGTGGTGCACATCAACGCCGGAGTCGCCGGACTGGTCGGCGCTTTCGTGCTCGGCAAGCGCATCGGGCTCGGCCGCGAGCCGATGGCGCCGCACAGCCTCACCATGACCATGATCGGCGCATCGCTGCTGTGGTTCGGTTGGTTCGGCTTCAACGCCGGATCGGCGCTCGAGGCGAACGGCCCCGCCGTACTCGCCTTCGTGAACACCTATCTCGCCACTGCCTGCGCGGTGCTCTCCTGGATGTTTGCCGAATGGATGCTGAAGGGTAAGCCCTCGATGCTCGGCGCTGCCTCGGGCGCAGTCGCGGGGCTCGTCGCGATCACCCCGGCCGCGGGCAATGTCGGCGTGCCGGGGGCTTTCGTGATCGGCCTCGCCGCGGGGGTGGTCTGCCTTTGGGGCGTGACGGGGCTGAAGCGACTCATTCGCGCCGATGACTCGCTCGATGTCTTCGGTATCCACGCGCTCGGAGGCACCTTCGGTGCGCTCGCGACCGGCATCTTCAATTCGCCAGCGCTGGGCGGACCGGGCTCGACCGTGGACTGGGTTACCGGCGCGAGCGGGTATCCGGGCATCGGGCGGCAGTTCCTCGCCCAGTTCGAGGCGGTCTGCCTGGTGATTCTCTGGACGGCACTCGTCGCTCTCCTCGGCTTTCTCGTGGTGAAGCTGGTCGTGGGCTTGCGGGTCCCCGAAGAGGAGGAGCGCGAAGGCCTCGACATCAGCTCACATGGCGAGCGCGCGTACGACCTCTGAGCTATGGTGTGAGCCCTGCCAGGGGCCTCGTCCCGCGAGTGTGACGGAGTTCAAGGGTCGCGATGGCCGCGAGCGCCCATACTGGCTCGCCGGAGGCACCTTATGCTGCGACGCATGTCCATCAGCGCTCTGATCATCGCCGGTACGTTCACCGTTGCCCGGGCGGACGTCTATCGCTGGATCGACGAGCACGGCCAGCCGCACTACAGCGATCAGTGGACGCCCGGCTCGGAGATCATCAAGACCAGCAAGCCCCAGCGGCCGGGTGCCGACTCGGCGGCGCGGTCGACAGACGCGCGCACCCTGACCGCCTCGAACAACAAGATTGCCGGGCAGCTCGAGGACCGCGACAACGCGCAGGCGGTTCAGCAGGACGTCGCGAACCGTCACGCCGTGCTCTGCAGGCAGTCGAAGGACAGCTACCAGCGCGCCATCACCTCGCGTCGCGTCTACAAGGAAGGCGCTGGCGGCGAGCGCAGCTACCTTTCCGATGCCGACGCCGAGGCCTACCGTGAGCAGCTGCGCAAGCAGGTGCAGGATTACTGCGGGAGCGTGCCGCAGTTCGACCCGAACGCTCCCGTGCCGCCGCCTCAGCCCACCGGACCGCCGAAGCCCGCAGCTGAGCCGAGCACCGCGGCCGCCACCTCGCGCTAGACGCGCACGCCCCCGGCGTCCCCGACGGCGGCAGCGCGCGCCTGAAAGCCCTATAGTGATGCCCGCGGTCGCTCGGCCGCTCAGCGGATCGACATCATGCGCACAGGTTTTGTCGGACTGGGGGCCATGGGCACGCACATGGCACGCAACCTCAAGCGCGCCGGCCTGCTTGCGGCGGTGTGGAATCGCACCAGCAGCAAGGCGCAGACGCTCGCTGCGGAACTTCAGGTCGAGGCGCCCGCCACCCTCACCGAGCTCGCGGCCAAATGTGACGCCCTGGTCTCGTGTGTCTCCGCCGATGCGGACCTTCTCGAGGTGACCCGCGCGCTCGCACCCGCGCTGCGCCAGGGTGCTTTGCTGCTCGATTGCTCGACGGTGAGCGCGGAGACCGCGCGCCAGGCAGCGGCGCTCGCCACCGCGCGCGGCGCAGATTTTCTCGACTGTCCGGTGAGCGGCGGGGTCGAAGGCGCGCGCGACGGCACCCTGGCCATCATGATCGGCGGCGCACCGACTGCTGTCGAGCGGGCCCAGCCGATCCTCGCGGCGCTCGGCCGCACCATCGCTCACTTCGGCCCGGTGGGTGCGGGTCAGGCGGCCAAGGCCACCAACCAGATCATGTGCGCCGGTATCATCGAGGCGGTCGCGGAAGCGATGGCCTTCGCGCGCGCCGAGGGCCTGCCGCTCGAGAAGCTCATCGATACCCTCGGCAAGGGCGCCGGGTCGAGCTGGTATTTCGTACACCGCGCACCGAATATGGCGCGCGGCAGCTACCCGGCGGGCTTTCGCGTGCGGCTGCATGCGAAGGATCTCGGCATCTGTCACGACATGGCGGCGCGCTTCGGCGTCGAGCTGCCGGTGGTCGAGCGCATGCGCAAGGAATACGCCGAGCTCGAGGCGCGCGGCTACGGCGATGAGGACATCTCCGCGACCTACCGCCTGAAGGAGGAGCTCTTCGAGCGCACCAACATCATGCAGGCACCCGGCCGCGGCAATGCATGAAGACTGACGCCGCACGGAGCGATGCCCTCTACCTGCCGGATTTCTGCACCTCGCGCGCGACGCTCGCCACGGTGCTGATCGTCGAGCTCACTGCACTGCTGCTGACGCTCGCGCGCCAGAGCGCCACGATCGACTTCCTCACCGACCTGGCGCGCACCTCCATGTTCCTGCTGTGGATCGGGCTTGCCGGAGCGGCGCTGCTGTGTGCGCTGCGGGCGCGGCTCGCGCGCCTCAGCGTGCCGATGGGCTCCGCCGCGGTGCTCGGGCTCATCAGTGCGGTGATTGCCGCGGTGTCGCTGTGTGCTTACCTCTTCGGACGCACGCCACTGGTGGTGGAGTCGGGCGGCGCGGGGCTGTTCCCGGCGCGGCCCTGGACCTTCGTGCTGCGCAACGTCGGCATCGGCATGATCGTCACCGCGCTGGCGTTGCGTTACTTCTACGTAGCGCACGAATGGCGGCGAAGCGTCGAGCTGCGTGCGGCGGCGCGGGTGCATGCGCTGCAGGCGCGTATCCGGCCGCACTTCCTGTTCAACAGCATGAATACCATCGCAGCCTTGACCCGCAGCAATCCGCCGCGCGCCGAAGCGGCGGTGCAGGATCTGGCCGACCTGTTCCGCGCCACCCTCAGCGACAAAGGTGACACCATCACCCTGGCGCAGGAGCTCGAGGTGGCACGCACCTATCAGCGCATGGAGCAGCTGCGTCTCGGCGCGCGTCTGCAGGTTGACTGGCAGACCGACTCGCTGCCGGTCAATGCGCTCGTGCCGGGCCTCATGATCCAGCCGCTGCTCGAGAACGCCATCTACCACGGTATCGAGCCACGTCCGGAGGGCGGCACCGTCACGATCAGCGGTGAGCTCTCGGGGGACCTCATCACGCTCGTCGTGCGCAACCCCATCGACCCGCTGCCGGGCCCGCGCGAAGGCAACCGCGTCGCCCTCGCCAACATCCGCGAGCGTCTCGGCCTTTTGTACGGCGACCGCGCGCTCATGAAATCCGGGCGTTTCGATGGCGAATACATCGTCACCCTGCGATTTCCGCTGATCGAGCGGCCGGCCCGGCTCGCGGCGCGGGTGAGCGCCTGAGGTGCCCGAGGCCGCCCTCAGACTCAAGGTGCTGATCGTCGATGACGAGGCACCGGCGCGGGAGCGGCTGCGCGCGCTGCTCGCAGAGATCGGCGATGTCGACATCGCCGGCGAGGCCGCCACCGGAGCCGAGGCGCTCAGCCACACCCACGACCTCGCGCCCGATGTGGTGCTGCTCGATGTGCGCATGCCGGGCATGGACGGGCTCGAGACGGCGCGGCATCTGAACGTGCTCGATGAGCCGCCGGCGGTGATCTTCACCACCGCTTACGATCAGTACGCCGTCGAGGCGTTCGAGGCGCAGGCGGTCGGCTATCTCCTGAAGCCGGTGCGCAAGGAGCAGCTCGCCGCCGCACTCGCCCGCGCGGGCCGCCTCACGCGTGCACAGCTGCAGACGCTCGCCGCCGCCGGCGCGCGTCGCAGCCACCTCGCGGCGCGGCGGCGCGACGGGCTGCGGCTCATTCCGCTCGAGGAAGTGCAGTACTTCCTCGCCGATCAGAAATACACCACCGTGCGCCATCTCGGCGGCGAGGACCTCATCGAGGACTCGCTGCGGCTGCTCGAAGGCGAGTTCGGCTCGGCGTTCGTCCGCATTCATCGCAACGCGCTGGTCGCGGTGAAGTACCTCGAGCGTATCGAGCGCACCGCCGATGGCCAGCACTTCGTCCATCTGCGCGGCTGCGAGGCGCCGCTCCCGGTGAGCCGGCGCATGGCGGGCGAGCTCAAGGAGCGCTTCAGGATCTAGCGCCCGGCCCATCTGTTGCGCGACTGCAACAAGCGGATACCAGAGTCTGTTTCAGGCCACAGGCGGGCACTGTGGGGGTGCACGTCCGCGGGCCATGCGCATGGATCATGCGCATGGTCTCCGGAGGAACCTCACACAGCCCACCTCCATGCGAGCTCAGCGCCTCGCGGGCGAATCGGGGTTACACTTTCAGGAGGGGATCCGCGCCCGCGGAGAACTCAAATGTCAGCGAACACTTCCCGTGCGACAAGCGGCGGCACCGGCGCAGGACACACCCTCTGGGTCAGGGTCACGCACTGGATCGTGGCGGCGAGCGTTCTGACACTCGCGGTCAGCGGCTTCACGATTCTCATGGCGCATCCACGGCTCTACTGGGGCGCGGTCGGCAACGACCTGACACCCGCGCTGATCGAGTTGCCAGTGAGCCGGAATTACCGCCACGGCGGATGGCAGCTGAGCACGGCCGCCTTTCCCGATGGCGGACCCGCGGCGAGTGTCATCCGCACCTACGACATCCTGAACGAGAACAGCTGGGCGCGAAGTCTGCATTTCCTCGCCGCGTGGTTCCTGGTCGTGACCGGTCTGGTGTATCTCCTCGCCGGAATCTTCTCCGGCCACCTGCGCCGTCATCTTCTCCCTCGCCGCGGGGAGTTGAATGCGCGCGCCCTCAGTGAGGATCTTTCCGCGCATCTGCAGCGGCCAATGGCACCCGCCGCGGCAGGCCCGCCGTACGGATTGCTGCAGAAGTGCAGCTATTGCGGAGTGGTCTTCGTCGCTCTGCCGCTGATGGTGCTGACGGGCCTGACGATGTCTCCGGCGATCAGCGCCGCTTATCCGTTCCTCGTCGACATGTTCGGCGGGACACAGTCAGCTCGCACGCTCCATTTCTGCGTCTTCGTCGCGCTGCTGCTGTTCCTCGTCATCCATCTGGTCATGGTCAGCCTGTCGGGATTCAGGCGACAGATGCGCGCCATTACCATCGGGAGGCCCACATGAGAGGCGAACGAGTCATCACCTCCCGCCGTACGCTGCTCACCGGCATGGCCTCCTGCGGCGGACTGCTGCTCGCCGGCTGCTCGGACCCGGCACCCCCGACCTACGGCAACCTGCTGCGCATGGCGGACAATCTCAACTATCGCGCGCAGCGTCTGCTGCTGCCGCGCAACGCGCTGGTGAGGGAATACCAGCGCGCCGACATCACCTCGATCGCAGCCATCGGCACCACCAATCCCGCCAACCCGCACGAGGAGCTCTACGATGCCGCGGGCGGTGCGGCCTACGACCGGCTGCGCCACGGCGGATTCGCGGACTGGCGGCTGACGATCGACGGCAGCGTGTCGCGACCGGGCAGTTTCTCGCTGGAGGAACTCAGGCGTTTTCCGGCGCGCACGCAGATCACCAAGCACACCTGCGAAGAAGGCTGGTCGGCGATCGCCGAGTGGACCGGGGTGCCGTTGCGCACGGTGCTGCAAAGCGTGGGCGTGCGGGCGGGCGCACGATTCGTGAACTTCTACGCATTCGACGCGACGGTGGACAGCATCGACATGGTCGACGCGCTGCATCCGCAGACGTTGCTCGCCTACGGCATGAACGGCGGCGAGCTGCCGGTCGCCCACGGCGCGCCGCTGCGCGTGCGCGTGGAAAGGCAGCTCGGGTACAAGAGCATCAAGTTCCTGCACCGCATCCGCGTGACCGACGAGTTCTACGATCCGGGCAAGCTCGGACCACTGCAGCAGGGTTGGGCCTGGTACACCGGCATCTGAGGCGTTACAGGATGTAGCGACTCAAGTCCTCATCCTGCACGAGCTTGCCGAGGTGGGCGTCGACGTAGCTCGCGTCGATCACCACGCCCTTGCCCTTGCCGTTGCCCGCCTCCGCCGCTTCATAGGAGACGCTCTCCAGCAGCCGCTCCATCACCGTGTGCAGGCGGCGCGCGCCGATGTTCTCGGTGCGCTCGTTCACGTGGAACGCGATCTCGGCGATGCGACGGACGCCATCGGCGGCGAAGTCCACCTGCAGACCCTCGGTCGCCATGAGCGCCTGGTACTGCGCGGTGAGCGAGGCATCCGGCTCGGTGAGAATGCGCACGAAGTCACCCACCTTGAGTGAGTCGAGCTCGACGCGGATCGGCAGCCGGCCCTGCAGCTCGGGGATCAGATCCGAGGGCTTCGAGAGGCTGAAGGCCCCGGAGGCGATGAAGAGGACGTGATCGGTCTTCACCGGCCCGTACTTGGTCGCGACCGTCGAGCCTTCGACCAGCGGCAGCAGGTCGCGCTGCACACCCTCGCGCGAGACATCCGCCCCGAGCGTCTCCTGGCGGCGCGTGACCTTGTCGATCTCATCGATGAAGACGATGCCGTTCTGCTCGGCGTTGGCGAGCGCCTGGATCTTGAGCTCGTCCTCGTTGATGAGCTTGCCGGCTTCCTCATCGGTGAGCAGCTTGAGGGCCTCGCGCACCTTGACCTTGCGGGTGCGGGTGCGGTTGCCGCCGAGGTTCTGGAACATGGACTGCAGCTGCTGCTGCATCTCCTCCATGCCGGGGGGCGCCATGATCTCGACACCGGCCGGCATGGAGCGCAGCTCGATCTCGATCTCGCGGTCATCGAGCTCGTGCTCGCGCAGCATCTTGCGGAATTTCTGGCGCGTGTCACCGTCACGGGCCGGCGCCGGCTCGTCGGTCGAGAAGCCCATCATGCGCGGCTTCGGCAGCAGCGCATCGAGGACGCGCTCCTCGGCGCCGTCGAGGGCGCGCTCACGCACCTTGGCCATCTCCTGCTCGCGCGTCATCTTCACCGCGACATCGGCGAGCTCCTTGACGATGGAATCCACGTCGCGCCCGACATAGCCGACCTCGGTGAACTTGGTGGCCTCGACCTTGACGAACGGCGCGTTGGCGAGCTTCGCGAGGCGGCGCGCGATCTCGGTCTTGCCGACCCCGGTGGGGCCGATCATGAGGATGTTCTTCGGGGTGATCTCCTGGCGCAGCGGCTCCTGCACCTGCATGCGCCGCCAGCGGTTGCGCAGCGCGATGGCGACGGCGCGCTTGGCGGCGTCCTGCCCGATGATGTGCTTGTCGAGCTCCTGAACGATCTGCCGTGGGGTAAGCGATGACATGCGTCTCAGGCTCCCTTGCGCAGTTCCTCAACCACGATGTTGCGGTTGGTGTAGATGCAGATGTCGGCAGCGATATTGAGTGAGCGCTCGACGATGCTGCGGGCATCGAGGTCCGATCCTTCGAGCAATGCGCGCGCCGCGGCGAGCGCGTACTGACCGCCGGAGCCGATCGCAGCGACGTCGTGCTCGGGCTCGATCACATCGCCGTTGCCGGATATCAGCAGGAGCTTGTCGGGGTCCCCCACGAGCAACAGCGCCTCGAGGCGACGCAGGTAGCGGTCCGAGCGCCAGTCCTTCGCGAGCTCGATCGCGGCGCGGGTCACGTTGCCGTATTTCTCCAGCTTGCCCTCGAAACGCTCGAAGAGCGTGAAGGCATCCGCCGTGCCGCCGGCGAAGCCGGCGAGCACCTTGCCGTCCGCGAGCTGCCGTACCTTGCGGGCGTTGCCCTTCATGACGGTGTTGCCGAGCGTGACCTGGCCGTCACCGCCGAGGGCGATCGCGCCGCCGCGTCGTACGCCGAGAATGGTGGTGCCATGCGGATCGAAATGGGCTCTGTCGTTCATCGGTATCCTGGCTTTGGCTGGTTGCGCCGCCGGCTCGGGGAACGGGGCTCACAGGAGACGGGGCGGCGTCGGCCCGTACGCGTGCTTAAGCCTTGCGACGCGCCCGGGGGTGGGCCGCGTCGTAGATGCGGGCGAGGTGCTGGAAGTCAAGGTGAGTGTAGATCTGGGTCGTGGAGATATCGGCGTGCCCGAGGAGCTCCTGCACCCCACGCAGCTCGCCGCCGGACTCGAGCAGATGCGAGGCGAAGGAGTGACGGAACAGGTGCGGGTGCAGATGGATGCCGAGCCCCTGCCGGCGCGCCCAGAGCGCCACCCGGGACTGCACCGCACGCGGTCCGAGGCGCACTCCGTTGCGTCCCACGAAGAGTGCGTCCTCGCCGGCACGCGCCAGTCCCGGGCGCTCCTGCAGCCAGCTGCGCAGCGCAGTCCGCGCCATCCGCCCGACCGGCACGATCCGTGCCTTGCGCCCCTTGCCGAGGACGTGCACCACGCCATCAGGGATATCGAGATTGGCGAGGTCGAGGCCCACGAGCTCGGCGAGGCGCAGCCCGGAGGAATAGAGCAGCTCCATGATGGCCCGGTCGCGTACGGTAAGCGCGTCGCCGCGTGCCGGCATCTGCAGCAGCCGCGCCATCTGGTCGGCATCGACCGTCTGCGGCAGGCGGCGAGCCGCCTTCGGAGCGCGCACCTCCGCAGCGGGATTCCCGGTGATACGCGCGCTGGCGCTGCGCACGCTGCGCGCGGTCTCGGACGCAGCCTCGCGCAGCAGGAAGGCGAAGAAGCTGCGCACGGCCGAGAGGCGGCGCTGGATGCTGCGCGGCGCGAGACCGGCCTTGTGCGAGTGGGCAGCGAAGCGCCGCACGTGCTGTGAGGAGAGCTCGCTCCAGTCAGCGATGCCCTCGCCGTCACAGAATGAGCGCAGCGCGGCCAGGTCGCGCGCGTAGCTGCGGTCGGTGTGCGGGGAGAGCCGCCGCTCGCTCGTCAGGTAGCGCCGGAAGCGCGCGAGCCATTCGAGCGCCGCGGGGCTCACCGGCGAGCCGCTTCAGGCGCTGCGTTCACCGCGCAGCGCATCCGGGGAGCGCACGCCGCGCAGCGCATCGCTCACGAGCTCCGCGAGGCGTGCCAGAAACTCGGTGCTCATGCCCGGGTGAAAACGATCCCGGTCGGGGCTGCCGAGCGCGAGCAACCCGAGTGCGCCTTTCTCCCCGAGCGGCACCAGCGCCACCGAGCCGAGCTCTAGCCCCTCGGGTCCGAACAGGAACTCCCGCTGGGAATCGCGGGCCTGACCGCAACGGGGCTTGCCGCTCGCAAAGAGCGACTCGAACGACTTCAGGCTCGGGTCGTCCGCCGGCACCGTGCGCACGAAGCGCGGCGTGGTCGGGTCGGCCACCGCATCGATCAACACCAGCGCCGCGTGAAACGCGTCGAAATCCTCGCGCAGACCCGCCTCGATGCGCGCCAGTGCCTCGGCGCGCGGCACGAGCCCGAGCAGCCGGCGCGTGAAGCGATGCAGGCGCTCGGAAATGGCATCGTTGGCGCGCGCAACGCGCACCAGCTCTGCCAGCTTTCCCTCGAGCTGCGCCTGCTTCTCGCGCAGCACCTCGATCTGCCGCTCGACCAGCGAGATCGTCGAGCCACCGCGCGCATGCGGCAGCTTCAGCCGCGCCAGCAGTGCCTGGTGGCGCTCGAAGAACTCGGGGTGCCGCTGCAGATAGGCTGCGATGCTTTCTTCTTCGCCGTCCGCCGCGGCGATGCCGCGCGCCTCACGTGTCGTCATAGTGCTCTAAACCTCGACATGCCCCTCAAAGGATATCTCCGCCCCACCGGTCAGCCACACGTGCTCCCCAACACCCGTCCAGTGTACCCGCAAGTTGCCGCCGCGTACCTCTACGTGCACGCGGGCATCGAGCAGGCCGCGGCGGCGCGCCACGGCCACCGCCGCACAGGCGCCCGTGCCGCAGCTGCTGGTCTCTCCGACGCCGCGCTCGAAGACCCGCAGCCGCACCCTCGCCGCTGAGACGATCTCCAGGAAACCGACGTTCACCCGCCGCGGGAAGCGCGCGTGCTGCTCGATCAGCGGCCCGAGGCGGGCGACCGGCGCACTCTCGATGGAGGGGACGGTGAGGACCGCGTGGGGGTTCCCGATCGATACCGCGCCGATCTCCACCCGCTCGCCGTCATCCAGCTCGAGCACGTGACGCTCGGCTTCCGCCGCGGCCGTGAACGGCAGCGAGCGTGGATCGAAATCCGGAACCCCCAGGTCGACGGAGACCTCACCGTGCTCGCCGAGCTGCGCGCGGATGAGCCCGGCCGGACTCTCGAGCGTGAGCCGCGAATCCTGCGCCCCTCCACGCCGCTGCAGCAGCGCGGCGATGCAGCGCGCTCCGTTACCGCACTGCTCGACCTCGCCCCCATCGGCATTGAAGATACGGTAGTAGGCGGCGCACTCATCCCGACGCGGCGGCTCGAGGAGCAGCGCCTGATCGAATCCGATCCCGGTGCGACGGTCCGCGAGCGCGCGCAGGCGGGACGCGCTGAGCAGCTCCGCGGGGACCGGCGCGTCGAAGACCACGAAGTCGTTGCCGACGCCGTGCATCTTCGTGAATTCGACGCGCATTACCCCGAAAGGATAGCTTAAAACCCGCCGCGCACGAGTCCGCCGGTTCGCCGCAGCTCGTGGCGATAGTCTAGGCTAGGTGCTCGTGAGCGCGCCCGGGCACACCCTACGGATCGAGCCGCACGGCCGCACCCTGCACGTGACAGAAGAGCAGCCGGTGCTCGAGGCCGCGCTCGCCGCCGGCCTCAACCTGCCGCACAGCTGCAAGTCCGGACACTGCAGCTCCTGCCGCGCACGGCTCATCGCCGGGGAGATCCGCTATCCGGGCCCGCGGCCCGCGGGGCTGACCGCCGAGGAGGAGCGTAACGGGCAGATCCTGCTCTGCCAGGCGCGCGCCCGCTCGGACCTCATCGTCGAGGCGCGTCTCATAGCGGCCGTTGCCGACGTGCAGATCAAGACGCTGCCGTGCCGCATCGCGGCTCTCACGCCGCTCGCGCCGGATGTGATGCAGGTGCTGTTGCGCCTGCCCTCGGTCGAGCGCCTGCGCTTCCATCCCGGGCAGTACCTCGATGTGCTGCTCGAAGGTGGCAGGCGGCGCAGCTTCTCCATCGCGAGTCCCCCGCACGACAGCGAGCTCATCGAGCTGCACGTGCGGCGGGTGAGTGGCGGAGGGTTCACCGAGCGGCTGTTCGGCTCGGCGAGCGGCCCCGAGACGCCGCTCGCCGTCGGATCACTGCTGCGAATCGAGGGCCCGATTGGGCAGTTCAGCTACCGCGAAGGGCGCACGCCGATCCTCATGCTCGCCGGCGGCACCGGCTTTGCGCCGCTGAAGTCGATGCTGCGCCACGCGCTCGAAAGCGGTCTCGAGCGCGACGTCCACCTCTATTGGGGCGCGCGGCACGAGCAGGACGTGTACGAGCAGGCGCGGGTGCTGGAGTGGGTGCGGCGCCATCCGCGCCTGCGCTTCACGGCCGTCCTGTCGGAAGCGACCGCCACCGAGGCGGCGCATCACCGCGTCGGGCTGGTGCACCAGGCCGTGCTCGCGGACCATCCGGACCTCAGCACTTTCGAGGTGTACGCGGCAGGCCCACCGGCGATGATCGAAGCGATACGCGGCAGCTTTCTGGACCGCGGCCTCCCGGCCGCGCGGTTGTACTTCGACTCCTTCGACTACGCACCCGGACGGTAGCTGCTATCCTTGCGACGCCGTCACCATCGGGCTACCGGTCGTGTCAGGCTCACGAGGGGCGTCGCATGACCCACGCGGCGATCACCGGGTGGGGCAAGTGCCTCCCGCCGGCGGTGCTGAGCAACCACGATCTCTCCACCATCCTCGAGACGAGCGATGAGTGGATCGTGAGCCGTACCGGTATACATGAGCGGCGCATCGCGCACGTCGGGCTCGAGGACCTCGCGCATGTGGCGGCGGCGCGGGCACTGGCGGCGGCCGGCCTCGCCGGCACCGACATCGACCTCATCGTCTTCGGCAGCTGCAGCTACGACGACCAGGTCCCGAACATGGCTTCCGGCGTGCAGCTGCGCATCGGCGCACATACGGCCGCCTCGCTCGATATCAACACAGCGTGCACGAGCTTCCTCTATGGGCTCTCGACCGCCAATGCGCTGATCCGCACCGGCGTGGTTCGCACCGCGCTCGTAATCGGCGCGGAGGTGATCTCACCCTTCATGGACTGGAGCGACCGCGACGTGGCGGTGCTCTTCGGTGACGGCGCAGCAGCGGTCGTGCTGCAGGCCAGCGAGGAGGAAGAGGGGCTGCTCGCGGAGAAGCTCGGCTGCTATGCCGACTCGCGCGAGACGCTGCGCGTCCAGGGCATGGGTGGGCGCTATGCCAACCATGGCGTGCTGTACGGGGTGACGCGCTGGCAGTTCGAAGGTCAGGAGATCTTCAAGCGCGCCGTGCAGGGGATGGCCGGCGCGTGTGAGGAGGCCCTCGCGCGCGCAGGCTTCAGCGCGGCGGACGTCGACCTGCTGGTGCCGCACCAGGCGAACCTGCGCATCATCGAGGCCGTCGCGCGGCGAGCGCATGTCTCCATGGAGCGCGTCTACATCAATGTGCAGCGCTACGGAAACATGTCGGCCGCCACGGTGCCGGTGGCCCTGTGCGAGGCGCTGGAAGAAGGTCGCGTACGGCCGGGAGCGCTGTTGCTCATGCCCGGCTTCGGCGGCGGCCTCACTTACTGCGCGCACCTCGTGCGCTGGGGTCGGCGCA
>Ga0335069_10004968_pt1 | contig 19588 bp, 14 predicted proteins | sample Lox_Sample_11_FD_206714 | JGI IMG/M metagenome (GOLD analysis project Ga0335069, IMG submission 206714) | Soil microbial communities from Loxahatchee National Wildlife Refuge, Florida, United States - Lox_Sample_1.1 | ecosystem: Environmental > Terrestrial > Soil > Wetlands | place: USA... | reverse complement strand
AGTTCGTCTCGTCGTATCGCGGCGATGGGCTGATCGTCGCCACGCCGACAGGTTCGACGGCGTATTCGCTTGCGGCGGGTGGTCCGATCCTCACGCCATCCACGCAGGCGATCGCTATTTCGCCCATCTGCCCGCACGCGTTGTCGCACCGTCCGTTGGTCGTGGTAGACACGGTGGAAATCGACGTCCTGGTGAAGAACGCGCCGGAGGAAGCCTACTTGAGCATCGACGGCCAGATCGGGATTCCCATCGAGCAGGGAGATAAGCTGATCTGCCGGAAATCGCCTTACACTACGCAGTTGTTGCGTCTGCGGAAGACGTTCTTTGATGTCTTGAGAACGAAATTGAAGTGGGGGCAAAAATAGATCCAGAGTTCGCTGCCTTGAAATGAGACACTATGGGTAGAAATGAGTCAGCCGGTTGTATGGCGAGATAGTTTGCGTAAATCGCTGATGTAAACACTAATCGCGTTCTTTCGCTAGACTATCTTTTCCGTTATCTTGCAATGTGCTGATATGACATCCGTTGCGCCGCAAGGTGCTGCTGTTGAAGGCATCAAAGAACACGTCGCTGATTTCTGGCCCAACGCGCACCTCAGAAGCTGCAAGTGGCAACGTGGCCCAGTCAATGAGCTTGGCAAGGACTTCGCTGTTCTTGAACTATCGCCAACCGCTGAATCCAATAACCTTTGGGTCTATTGCACAGCCGGTACTGGCAAAGTACAAACTCAGAGCCATCGGCACGAGTTCTTTTTGCTATCCTCGGAGTCCGATCCGAGTCACGTCGAAACGTTGACGATGGTCTCGCACTACCACAGATTTGAATCTCCTCTCAGTCTCGGACACGTGGTGCCCATTGGACGACCTTGGAGCGACGACTCGCTGTGTGATCGGCTGCTGTTGTCACTGCCATATCCTTTCGGGCCGAAGTTGGAGTGGCTGAGAAGTGACAGTCTGGAGGTTCAGTTCCTCTGGGCGCTTCCGATCACGCCGAAAGAAGCGCAATATGCTCGACAGAATGGGGTTGAAGCATTGGAGCAATGCTTTGACTCAGTGAAGTTACGCTATTGGGATTCCGCACGGCTGGATGCTGTGTGAACTCGCAAAGCCAGATTACCGTTGGGAATCAGTTATCACCAACAATTCCCTGATAAGTGGCGCATACTTCTTCTGACTCGCTCAACCCAGGCATAAGATGGATTGCCGCAGTAGTCCCTTAGCCATGCCGCGTTCCATCAAGCTCTCGGTATTTTGTGGAGTCAGTGTTGACGGCTTCCTTGCGCGTCTGGACCACAAGGTGGATTTTCTTGACACGCACGAGCAGGAGCCGCACGGGTTCGAAGAGTTCTTCAACAGCGTCGATGTGGTCGTGATCGGCCGCAACACCTACCAGTTTGTTGCGTCGTACGGCCAGTGGATGTACGGCAAGAAGCCCGTCGTGGTGCTGAGCAGCCGTCCTATCGACTTCTCGTGGATCAAGAACGGCGTGGTTGAGCAGATGTCGGGTGAGCCGGCGGGGATTGTCGCGCAACTGGAAGCTAAGGGGTATCGTCACGCGTACATTGACGGGGGCGTGACGATCCAGCGGTTCCTCGCCGCGGGTCTGATGGATCGCATGATCATCTCGTCGGTGCCGGTGCTGATCGGGAGCGGGATGCCGCTGTTCGGGCCGTTGCCGCACGACATCCGTTTACATCATGTGGCCACGAGGACTTATCGCGGCGGTCTGGTGCAGAACGAGTACGAAATCGCATCGCCGGACGAGACAAAACCTAAGACTTAGGAGAATTGGGAAGCGATGCGCTACATGCTGCTGGTCCATCATGATGAGAAAACCTTCGGCGAGCGGAGCGAGGCCGAACGGACGGCGATGATCCACGAATCCGTGTGGCTGGCAAATCAGCTTTACGCGAAAGGGCAGTACGTTGGCGCCGCGCCGTTGCATCCGACGAGAGAAAGCAAGTGCGTGCAAGTGAGGGATGGGCAGGCGTCGGTAACGGATGGTCCGTTCGTCGAAACGCGGGAGCAGATTGGCGGCTACTTCCTGGTCGAGGTCGAGAACGTCGAAGAAGCCATCGCGATCGCAAAACAGATTCCGGGAGCCAGGATTGGGACGGTTGAGATCCGGCCGGTGACGAGCGTGTCAGGTTTGCCCGAAGAGTAGCCGCGGAAATCTCATCGTACAATGCGAACGGCCATCAGTTAACGACTGACGACCTTTCCTCTTAACTCGCCGCCGGCTGGCACCCTCTCTTCCTCCGCGATACACTAGCGCCCGGCTATGAAACGCGCCCTTGTCCTTTCTTTTGTGTTCCTTTGCGTTCCGATTTGCCTGGGCCAGGCCCGTCCGGCTGCCGAAACCATTATTACCAACGCCAATGTTTACACCGTGGACAAGAACCTGCCTCATGCGGAAGCAGTGGCGATTATTGGGACCCGGATCGTGGCCGTCGGCAGCGCCGCCGATATCGACCAGTGGCGCGGAACAACTACCAAGGTGATTGACGCGGGCGGGAAGCTGCTGCTGCCGGGGTTTAACGATGCGCATGTGCATTTTATTGATGGCGGAATTCAACTCGACAGCGTGGATCTGCGGAACGCCGCCAGCCCGGAAGAGTTCACGCACAAGATTGCCGAACGGGCGAAAATCACGGCGCAGGGCGAATGGATTACCGGCGGCGACTGGGACGAAGAGAAGTGGAATCCGCCGCATCTGCCGACGCGTGACCTGATCGACTCCGTGACGCCTAGCACACCGGTCTGGGTGTGCCGCTATGACGGTCACGAATGCCTGGCGAACTCTTATGCGCTGAAGCTGGCGGGCGTCACGGAGAAAACACCGAACCCGGCTGGAGGCGAGATCGTCAAAGACGCTGCAGGGAATCCGACCGGAGTCATGAAGGACGCGGCACAGAACCTGGTCGACCAGAAGATTCCGCCGATTTCGCACGAGCGGCGCTATCGTGCGGCGAAGCGCGCCTTGGCCTATGCGGCCCGACTCGGTGTGACCAGCGTGCAGACGATGAGTGCCGATTACGAAGATATCCGCGTGTATAGCGAACTGGCGGAGAAAGGCGAACTCACGGCGCGAATTTATGCGGCTCCATTGTTGGAGACATGGCAGCAGCAGGCGAAGATCGGTATTCGCCGCGCGTGGGGCTCTTCGTACCTGCGCATTGGCGCGATGAAGGCCTTCGCCGACGGATCGCTGGGCTCGACGACGGCATACTTCTTCAAGCCGTATAACGACGCACCGAACACTCGCGGCTTGCTTAGCGACGAGATGCATCCGCTGAACAAGATGCGCGACCGGATGATGAAGGCCGACAATGCCGGGCTGCAGCTTTGCATTCATGCGATCGGCGATCAGGCGATTTCCATTATTCTGGATATGTTCGGCGATGTGGCGAAGGCCCATGGCCAGGCGGACCGTCGCTTCCGCATTGAGCACGCGCAGCACATCGCGCCCAAGGACTTCGATCGCTTCGCCAGCCTTCACGTGATCGCATCGGTACAGCCGTACCATGCCATCGACGACGGACGCTGGGCCGAGCGCCGCATTGGACCGGAGCGCATCAAGACCACCTACGCTTTCCGCACGCTGCTCGACAAAGGCGTCACACTGGCGTTAGGGACTGATTGGACGGTCGCGCCGCTGGATCCGATGAAGACGCTCTACGCGGCGGTCACACGCGCTACCCTCGACGGCAAGAATCGCAATGGCTGGGTGCCAGAGCAAAAAATCAAACTAAGCGAGGCGGTTGAGGCTTACACCATGGGCTCGGCCTACGCGGAATTCCAGGAAACAGAAAAAGGCTCCATCACTCCGGGAAAAATGGCCGACCTGGTGCTGCTCGGCGACGATATTTTCCAAATTGAGCCCGCGAAGATTGCCGACGTGCAGGTTGACCTGACGATGGTTGGCGGCAAGGTCGTGTGGGAGCGGCAACCGGAACGATAGTCGTTCCTGCTAACGCCTTTGACGGCCGGCTTTTCTTGAATAAGCCTTCGACCTTGATTTCGGTTTTCTCGTCGGCAGTTTTTCCAGCGTTACGCCTCTCAGGCAAGCGGCGAACAGTGCCTTGCAGTGATCGTTGGTATATTCAGCTGCGAACTCGCCGCGACGGCGGGCGAGCACCTGGTCGCGCAACATGCCTTCTGTCATGCCCATGATGGCGGAACGGATGGCGTCGGGCGCAATTCCGGGCTTCAGCATCCCGGCGGTTGCCATCTGCTTGAGCACGTCGTCCACCAGTTTGACGAAGTCGATATAGCCGGGGCTGAGGACGACGTGGCGGCCCTCGCGGCGAATACGGCGACCTTCGAGCAGAAAGAGTTCTTTGAGGTCGGGATCCTCGTTCAGCGTCTTCAGCACCAGTTCCAGCAACGCCATCAACTTCGGGGAGCCGGCGGGCATCGGTTGGATCGAGTCCAGAGCGGGTGCCATGCTCTTCCAGCCCTGATCGAGAATCGCCTCCAGGAGCCCTTCCTTGCTGCCGAAATGCTTCATCATCTGCGATTCACTGGTGCCTGCGAGTCGAGCGATCGCCATGGTACTGGTGGCTTCGTATCCCTGGCTGGCAAAGAGTCTTTTGGCAGATGCGAGGATGCGGTCGTGGGAGGAGGCGATAGGTGCAAGAGGCTCGACGGCGATAGTCATCTCGGACATAGGGCACCATTTAGTAGTGGCACTTTCCCGGATTCTACACCGATTTGGAACTGGTCAAGCGGAACTTGCAGTTCTTACGGGCCAAAATTCCCATTTCTGATACGCTTGCGCCATGTCATCCGAACGGGCGGAACCGACTTATCTTTTTACGGAGAAGCAAGCCGCCGACAAAAGCGAGATCGCGCGCCGTTTCCTCGATACACGCACGCGCCTGAACGGAGTGGTAACCGCTGCCGACAATTACCTCGTCAAGCGCTTTTACAACATCGACCACAATACCTACCTGGAGGGAGCGGTTCCCGCTAAGTACAAGGAGTTGATGGGGCTTTCGGTGTCGGCCGCCTTGCGTTGCGACGATTGCATCAATTATCACGTGATTCAGTCATACCGGCTGGGGGCAAGCCGCACGGAGCAGGAAGAGTCGCTCAATGTAGCGCTGGTGATCGGGGGAAGCATCGTGATTCCACACCTGCGGCGGGCATACGAGTTGCTGCAGGAGCTGTATTCCTAAAGCCAACCCGACTGTAGACAGCCGACAGCATGCAGTCATGCCATGGTCGCGGCAGACGAAAAGAGTTTCAGTTCGTCGGGGCTTTCAGTTTCGAAATTCAGGCTGTCTGGCATCTGAATGACTGGTTGTAAGTGCGTCTTGCGCTAAGGGTTCTGTGGAATCCGTCGAAGAATTGGGTGAAGGATAAACGTGCGTTTTTGACAGCGACTTGCGGCGGCTGCTAACATCAATTGGTTCCGCTGATGCAGCCTGCCTGATAAGCGTCCCCGTCGTCTAGCCCGGCCTAGGACATCGCCCTTTCACGGCGGTAACAGGGGTTCGAATCCCCTCGGGGACGCCAACAAAATAAAAGACTTCCGCGAGATGGCCGTTCTTCTTCATGGTCCACTTAGTCGGACCCTGTCTTTCTCAGCACCATTCTCACCAATTTGCTCTGTGCTTCGCGCTTCTGAGGACTGACGGCCTGCATGTATACGTCGGTCGTTACTTTCAAACTGGCGGGTCGAAGCCTCGGGTGTACGCCGCGCATTCTCAACCAGCCGTTTCGACTAAAAGCTGCGCAGCTCCCGCGATCGCTCGGGCTCAGGCGCCGATGTCGCTCCAAACGCAAACTCAAAATGTGCGTCACTGCCACGGTCGTGCTCGCCCCCGCGACAAGAACACAGCTCGCTTCGATCCATCCTCCCCGGTCCAGCTCACATAGAGCCTTCCGCCCGTACCGCCCGCGAGTGCAGGCCGTGTTGCACTCGAGGGAATCCCCGGTATGGCCATCGGCTGAGACGACTGGCCGTCCCTGCCGATCTCGACCGCGAATATTCCCACATTGCTCCACCCAGCTTGCCGATTGGGATCGCGTCCCTGAAAGACGAGTTCCACCTTGCCGTCCTCAACCGCGGCAAGCGCGGGGAAGTTTGCGTCGAGAATGCCCTGCGAACCAAGCACCGCCGGAGCCCAACTCTTTCCGCCGTCGTCCGACCACGTCAGTCGGACTCCACTGATCTTGGGTGAAGCTTCGGTCAACCATGCCACATAGACACGGTTTCCGCTGCGCGCCGTCGCCGCGCCGGAATCCGGGCATCCGTTAATTTTCCAGTTGTCTTCGGCAACCCGCTTCGCTGCCGAGAAGGTCTGGCCCGAATCCGAACTCACTGCCACTGTCATGTCGCGGATCGATCCCGGATATACCTGGCGCCAGAAGACCATCACCTCTCCCTGCGGTCCGAAGTTGAGAGTGGGGCGGCAACAGGGGCAGATTCCGGAAGCCACCCGCACGTTCTTGCCAAAACTGGCCCCTTGATCGGTCGAACGTGCCAAATAAATCGAGTAGTTGTTGTATCCGTCGCCCTGCTGATCGCGTCCGTCAATCCAGACGGCGTAAACGTCGCCGCTTGGCGCTACTCCCAGCGAAGGATATCCGGCGAAGGGAGTCTTCTCATTAAGACGGATAGGCTTCTCGAAACTCTCACCCCACGTAATCGAGCGCGCGAAGCGAAGTTCCTGGCCCTCGCTCCATGCGGCATACATCGGCCCCGGTGTAACCACAAACGCGGGGCTGTTCTCACCTCCCGAGGTTACGTCCTTACCGGGTTCGCTGGCCCAGACAGGCTGGCCGAAAGTATCGCCGCCATCTTCGGAGTTGAGCAGCGCCACGCGCGACTGGTCGCCTTCGCCGACGAGTGCGAGCATGTGCACCGAGACAGAAGAAATGTTGGTCACTCCGATGCGCGCATTCCGGGAGGGGGAAACCCCGGATTGCGCGATCACCGGACGGGGCGCTGGTTCAAAGGCAAGCGCAACCTCCGTTTTATTTCGACACCCCACCAAGAGCGCGAGTGCCAGTGCCAGTCCTACTGCGCTGAGCGTCGATGTTCGACCCAACATCAAAACTCCCATCGGACGGACCCCGTCACCGCGAACGGTTGCCCCGGCATAATGCCCAGCCGCGGAGAGGCGTCATAGACATTGGTGTTAATGAAGTAGCGCTTATCGAGCAGGTTGCTGAAGTTTACCTGCGGCGTGACACGATGCCGCTCCCGCCGGAAGGTGTATGCCAGATAAGCATCTACCGTCGCATAGCCCGGAAGCGTAAACGTGTTTTCGTTGTCGCCCTGACGAGGGCCGCGGAGCACCGTACCCGCGCCCACCGCCAACTTCTGTCGCAGCACATCCGAGCGCAACCACAAACTTCCGGAATGCCGGGGGACGTTGGCGATCCGTAGTCCTTGCAACCCGCTGTTGTCTTTGCTGAACTCGGCGCTGGTGTAAGCGTAGCTGCCAATTAGGCTCATGCGCTTCGTCAGCGCGCCAGAAACATCGAGTTCAACACCCGAACTATGTGCTTCGCCGATGGCTCGCAAAGCGGTCGGATCCGAAGAAGACAGATCGCGTGTGGCGATATTGGTTTTTGTGAGATCGAAGATGGCCAGTGTGGAAGTCAGCCTTCCCCCCATGGCTTCCACCTTGATGCCGCCTTCATACGAGTGGCTGCGCTGCGCGGGAAGCGGGTGGCCGTTGATATCAAGGGCAATCACATTCGAGGTCCCCCAGGTACCCAGTGAGCTGACGTAGTTGGCGTACAAGGAGACAGCGTGCACAGGCTGGAAGATAAAGCCCAGGAGCGGACTGAAGAGGTCCTCCTTCGCCGTCGTCTTGACTGCATCGTTAAGCGTGCTGCCCGGATCGGCGTACTCCAGGGTGATGCCGCCGGCTGTGACGTGAGCCCAGTCATAGCGCCCGCCGACCAGCACATGGAAGTACCTGCCAAGCCCGATCTGGTCCTGCACATAAAGCCCATTCCATCCGGTTGTGCCGACGCTGGTCCAATCTGGAGGCGTGGCCGCCAACTGATCGTGAATGCCATACGCCGTTGGCCTCCGGAATACCGGGTTGAAGATGTTCATCGTGTCCACCGGAGCCCAGCCATTCACAAATCCGCGGTCCTGGAAATCGAGGTAGTAGTAATCGGTACCCACCAGCAGGTTGTGGTTCGTGCCCAGTGCGCGGAAGTGGCCGGTCAGGTCGAGCGCGGTGTTTACGCCTTTCGAGCGGCGCTTGTCGAACCACGGAACGTTGGTGAAATCTCCATAGGTCGGCCCTGGCGTTTCATCGAGACTGCCGCCGAAGAATTGCTCGAAGTCGATATCGTCGAACGCTCCGGCGACCAGTCCGTGCAGTTTCCAGTTGGAATTGAACTCGTACGACCCATTGAAGTCGATCACCTTGCGGCGCACGTTGGCACGGTCGCCTACGTCGCCACCGAGATAGAGATTCGTGGGGACGTCCGCCGGCCGGTTCCCGATCGCAGGGATGCCGTTAGCGATCAGCGGATCAGCGTCGCGCCATTCAACGTTCAAGTTGAGCGTGAGCTTCTTCGTTGGCCGCCAACTCAGGCTGGGAGCGACAAAGGTGGATTTGCCATGCGGTGCGTAGGTAATGAAATTATCGGAATTGAGATACGTGAACACCGCACGATACAGCAGCGAGCCGTCGCGGAGAACGGGTCCGGTCGCATCGAAGGTCGTACGAAAGAGATCGAACGAGCCGAACTGTTGCTGCAGCGAGTAGTGCGAGTTTTCCAGCGGCTTCTTTGTCACCACGTTGATCATGCCACCCGGTTCCAGCCGCCCATACAGCATCGCCGCCGGTCCCTTGAGGACTTCCACGCTCTCCAGGTCGGCGACCTCGACCTCACTGCGTCCAATTCCTCCCGAAACCCGCTCTCCGTTGCGCAGGGTCACATTGGTTTCAAAGCCGCGCAACGCAAACGCCTGGTACAAGTCCCCGTAGCCAAAGTTGGTCTGTACTCCGCTGACATTGCGGGTGATGTCCTGCAGCCGCATCGCCTGCTGATCTTCCACAACCGAAGTCGGGACCACCTGTACCGCAAACGGTGTCTCCAGGAGCGATGTGTCCATCTTGGTGGCCGTGGTCGCGGTCGGAACCGCGTATTCACTCTCTGTGACCACGGTCAGAACTTCCTGTCGTTTCTCAACCTCAAGGTCTAACTGCAGTGTTACGGCAGCCCCATTCCTTACGGTGACGCCGCTTCGAATCAGTCTCTGAAATCCTTTGGCCTCGACCGCGATTTCATAGCTGCCATCGGGCACGGCTTCGAAGACATACGAGCCGTGGTCGCCCGACTTGGCCTGTCTTGCCGCACCCGAACCAGAGTTTCGAAGTTGAATGCTGACTCCGGCAACCGCCGCGCCGCTCGGATCCAACACCGTGCCACCAATCCGCCCGCTTGTCTGTCCTTGCGCGGACAAGCAGGTGATGAGCCAGACAAGGCACACGATTAGTACTGCGAAAAGCTTGTTTGCAAAACGCATAAGCCATCCTCATTCGGGCCAAGGCCCGGTTGAACATCCACGAATGCCGAACCAATCCGCGTCATGGGACGGTATTGACCATGCAGGCCAGACTGCCACCCGAGGGAGATACGCGATGAGGTTATGTTTTGGGCTTCGGCTTAGCCGAGTGCGGGCGGGCCGCGCTTGAGGTGGCTGCGCGCTTCGGAGACTCGCGCGCTGACCAGGACCTGAACAATTCGGTCTGACTGGCTGACGGTTTCGGTAAAAAAAGCAAACCGGATGGGTGGACCTGCGATGCTGCGCCCCATAGGTGTCCCTAACAGGCTGCGATATCGACACTGCGGGGAGGAAGCACGAAGCGAAGGAGCGTCTTCTCCTGCTTCTGCCATCGCCATCATCGCGCAATGATGTTTACCGTCACGGCGACAACAGGCGGGCAGCGTGGATAGGGGGTCGGGCATCGCCAACCACACAAACGGCGACGCTAACAGAAACAACAGCACCGTGTTGGCAGCCAGTTTTCGCAGAATCCCCACACTTTACTGCGGAGTCTAGCATTTCCCCGGGGCGAGCACAATGACAATGCGCAGGGAAGTAACAGTTACTTTGGCGCGCACCGATATTCGAGCAAGTCTGAGTTAATTCTTCTCATACCGGTTCATCCATTGCTGCGATCCCGCGGTTGATGAGGTTCGATGCCCGTGGAGTGTTCAGCGGTGAGCGGCGCGCCAGTAACCTCGTCGAATTCAGAATGAACAGCATTTCCGATGTAACGTGAATGAACGCCGCCATAAGAGGATTGATCACTCCGATCGCAGCCAGTGCAATTCCTGTGAGATCCACGAGAATGGTCCCGTAGAAATTCTGCAGGATAATCCGCCGGCACCAGCGCGAGATTTTTAGCGCCGATACCAACTTCGACAAATCGTTGCCGATCAGAAGCCCATCAGCAGTCTCCCGCGCCACATCAGTTCCCGATCCCATCGCAATACCGACTGAGGCCTCGGCGAGTGCTGGCGCATCGTTCACTCCATCCCCCACCATTAAGACGTTGTGGGACTCTGCAGTTAGGCGACGAACATACTCCTGCTTCTCATGTGGCAGGAGACCACCAATAGCGGACCCGATTCCCAGTTTGGAGGCAACCTTCTGAGCCACCTGGTCAACGTCACCGGTCAGCAGCATCGTAGTTAGACCGAGCCTGTGGAACTCCTCAACAGCCTCGCGAGATTCGCGGCGAATGCGATCGGCAACTGTAAGCAGGCCGATAAACTTGCCATTTTCGGCAACGAAAATATGCGTTCCTTCACCGTTTGGGTTCGATCTATTTGTGCTGATGCCGTTTGCTTCGAGCCACCCCGCGTTACCTGCCAATACTGTCTGGGATAAGAATCGAGCCCGTACGCCCTGGCCTGGTTTGTACTGGAATTCGTCAGGGTTGTTTGCTTCTATGTGTCGAGCATTGGCGTACTCCACGACGGCTCGCCCGAGGGGGTGCTCAGAATTGCGTTCTGCCATCGCTGCAGTTGCGATCACATGAGCTGTGCTGCTGCCGTCAGCGGCGATCACGTCCACCACTTCAATCGACCCAAAAGTAACCGTTCCAGTCTTGTCCAAGACAATGGTGCCAACACCCCAGAGTGCTTCGAGATAGGCGCCTCCCTTCAGAATGACGCCATCGCTTGCACACCGGCCAATCGCGCCAAGGATCGCAAGCGGTGTGCCCGCAGCTACCCCACAGGCGCCAGCCACGATAACGACGGATATCGTTGGGCGTATTTGGCGCGTAATGAGAAACGTCACGGCGGCCGCGGCGAGGGCAAAGTAAACGAGATAGCCAGCCAATCGATCCGCCGTCTTCTGGATTGGTGCTTTGGTTTGCTCAGCGTGTTCAACTGCTTGAATGATCTTGGCGAAGCTGGTGTCTTTACCTACCGCAACGACTTGTACCTCCAAGGCGCCTGCCTGATTGAGTGTTCCCGCCAGTACGGTCGAGCCCTCGTGTTTCTCAGCCGGCAACGCTTCACCTGTAAGAGTCGCTTCGTCCACCGTCGAGTGGCCACCGACCACCAATCCATCAACAGGAATACGGGCACCGGGTCGAATCAGAATAATGTCATCCGCCAGCAACTCCCCTACCGAATGCCGTTCAATAACGCCACCTACCTTGATTTCCACTTCGTTCGGTAAAGAGCCAAGAAGATCGCCAATCGCACGCCTGCCCCGTTCAACGGTCATGTGCTCCAGAATTTCTGCGACCAGGACAAATAGGGTGATAACGAGCGCAGTGAAGAACTCGCGAATAACTGCCGCCGCGACAATGGCGAGTGCCATCGAGAGCTCCATCGTCATTCTGCGCTGAACGATGTTTTCCCACGCTTCTTCGAAGACCGGGAAGCCGCCAACCACCAGTGCAAGCGCCGTTATCACTGCCTGAAACCAAATATCTTGATGAAGGACAGCAAGGGCGACAGCCGCCAGACCGATTATTGAGATCCGCAGGCCATCAAAGAGAGCGATTGCAGGCTGTTGGGGACGCGATGGTTCGAGAGAGAGGTCGGATTGTTGCCGAAAGGTTTCAACGCGTGTAGCTGACATAAAAGCGAATCTTTTCGAAGCAGGGCTCGATCCCTGGTCTACTTCAAATACGACCGCACGACATCAATTAGCTCCTGCGCCGCTGCCTGCTGTTCCGCCTTGCGATGGCCGTTGAGAACATGGAACCGAATATGACCTTCGATCAATTCGGCCATCAGACTGTTCATTGCTCCGCGGGCTCCCGCCAGTAATTGCAAGACGTCCGCGCACTCCTGCTCCTCTTCCAGCGCCCTCTCGAGTGCCTCGATCTGACCCCTGATCCGCCGAACGCGAAGAATGAGTTTGTTTTTGTCTCTAGCCGTATGTGACATCTTCTGCCCACTATAGCATAGTGGGGTACACTATCGGTTAATCCGCATCGAAGCGGATGATTCCGAGCCCCCAAAGAAGGAAGATCAACAACATTGCGAGGGCGAAGATCGCCAAGGCGAAGAGCCCTTGCCGGATCGTAAACTCCTTGACAACCTTCTTCCTACCTTTGAACGATCGGGAACCCGAAACTGAACGGCGGTAACCGCGCATTCACGTCCCGCCAGAAGCGTTGACCTCGCACCAAGGTCAGCACTTTGAGAGCGCGCTCCAAGGGAATGAAATCCCCCAGAGCCCTTGTGGTTTGGTTAGAAATGAAAGCCGATCTGTGCCGTCAGCGTTCGCGGAGTCACGTAATGCGTGCCGCTGAAGGTTGAAATAAAGTTGTAAAGAGCGTACTTGTTCGTCAGATTCACGGCCGTGAAAGTGGCGCTCCATTTGTACCTGTCGTTCGGACGGAGGTGATGGAGGAGATCATCATCACCAATCGCCAGATCGAACAGGTGTCGAGGTGCAATTCGTGGTGGATTCTTGTCGTCGTCCTCCGTACCCGGTGCTGGAATGGAGATCAGTGTTGATCCGTACTGCGACGGCGCGCAACTAGTCAGCGGCTGGGTCAATGTGGCTTTTTGGCTTCCACAGAACAACCCCGCCTGAAACTGTTGATTTGGAGTGAGGCCGGTCAGGTCCACAGGCGTGGTAGTGTCCGTGGCAAAAGGCACTGCGCCAGCAACCAGGCCGCTGTCATAGCGCCAGTTGAAACCGAGCCACGGGCCGGTCTTCCAGGGCTGGTATTGCAGATGCGTGGTCTGGTTGAATTTTTCGTCATGATCGATGCGGAAAATGCCGCTCCCAATGGGGACAGCACCGGCACCTCCAAGTTGGGGTTCGAAGAATCGGGCCGCCACGCTGGAGAAGACCATGAACGCCGAGAGCCCGTGCACATTCGTTAGACTCACGCGACCCGCAACTCCTGGGATTTTGGACCTTTCCCATGCAATCGGGAATGTAATCGGGGTGCTACCCAAGATGCTGAAGTCGTAGGAACTGTGGGTGTACTTCCACACGTACTCGGCGGAGGCGACGAGATGCTTGCCGAACGCCTGCTGCAATCCGGCGTGATATTCGCTGCGGCGTCCCGGGCTGATCGGCGTCGGATTGGGGCTGAAACATCCCAACAAAGGATTCAGTACCAGATTGTTGCAACCGATGCTGGCGAGCACCAGATTCTCATTGAACGGAGTTTCCATGATGCGGCCGTAGGAAGCTTGCAAGACTGTGCCTGTACGTTGAATGTGGTACGCAACTCCTGCGCGCGGCTCCGCCATTTGCGAGGTTACGAGTCCGTTATAGAAATCCCCGCGCAGGCCAAGATTGAGCGTCCAGTCGCCCTTTGTGATCGTGTCCTGAGCGTAGAGCGCAAGTTGTTTTACATCGGTGTGCCCATGGAACGAATAGAGACTTCCTCCTGTGGTCAGGTCGTAAGGAGCGAGATCGGTGCAAGGCGAAGCGATGGGATTGCCGTTTGCATCGAGGCATGGATCTCCATTTTCATCGGCCAGCCCGCCGAGGAATGTGGGGTCGACAATGCCGAGCCTGTTGTCTTCATTTAAGAACGTCTGCTGGTAGTTGGCTCCAACTTTGACGTTGTGCATTCCCTTTACGTAAGACACATCGGAGCGCACACCAGCGTTGGTAAGCGTCCGATCCTGGCTGATCGTTTGCGATTGTAGGTCGGGCGCGAAGTCCGCGAATGGATTGCCGCTGGGATAATAGTTGTACTGGTCGCGTCGCACATAGCCGCCGAGCGTGAATACGGCGTTCGAGCTAAGTATCCGCGTCCATGATGGCGCGATATTGAACGTATCGATTTTCGAACGCTGATCGGCAGGCCCCACCGGCAGACCGTTAGGGCCCAAACCCCCGTTATCGACGACCAGACCGTTCCAAGCAGTAGCGTTCTGCGCGTCGTAGGAGTTGGGCGTCTGGAACCATGACCTCGTGAACCCAAGATTGAAGTGCAACGAATCGGCGGAAGAAAGCTGGAAATCGAGGCGATCGAAGATGTTTTCTTGATTTCCTTTGTCGTGAAACACCTTGAACTCCGGCGGATCGAGAAAACGCCCGGTGTTCAATCCACTGACGGCGATGAAGTTCCCCCAGTTCTTACCACCGTATGCGAGGTTGAAATCTACGTTCGAGGTACCGAAAGTTCCATAGGTAGCTGAAATGCTGCCCGTAGGCTTGGTGACGCCCTGTCCCGATCGCGTCGTCACGTTGATAACAACGCTGGTCTTATCTCCATATTGGGCGGGCGGTGCCCCCGGAATGACTTCTAATGACTCGATGGAATCCGTGGGAATCTGGTTCGAGAACACCTTGCTCTGCTGATCAGTAATGGGCTGGCCATCCACGGAGAAGGAATTCTCTGCGTGATCGCCCATTCCATGGAAAAGACCGTTCGAGTCGGCGGCGATGCCAGGCGTGGCGAGTGTCACTAAAGAACTCACCGACGACGACTGGCTTTCGAGCGGAAGCTTCTGGAAGAGGTCCCGATCGACATCCGTGTGAAAAGTGGGCGTATTTTCCAGCAGGTCCTCAGAAGAAGCTTCGACCGTCACGCTCGTAGACGAAGCTTGGACGCTGAGATGGATTGGTACATTGACTGGAACCGTCGAACGAACATTGATGTCCTGCGCATAGGGCGCAAAGCCGCTGCCCAGAACCGTCAGATGATAGTTGTTGAATGGGACGTTCGGAATCGCGAACTTTCCGGAATCATCGCTTGTTGTATTGCGATCAAACTGGCTCACCGGATTGTGGACTTGAATCGTTGCATGAGGCACGACAGCTCCGGAAGGATCAACGACCGTACCGACGACTGACGTGGAGTTTCCACCTGACTGCGCCAACGATGGCGCAACGGCGATGAGGAGTATGGCAATCGTCCACGCAAACCATATGCACGGTCGCGAAATGCGATCACGGACTGACGAGGGACAGCGTCGAATCACAAGAATAGCGGAAGTAAACATTTAGTCCTCCAAATACAGGTAGTTCCTGCTTGCGAGGCACGTCGCGACGCAGGGAGCGATGCATGCGAGAGCGTCACCCGCTGACCGGGGACCAATCTCGCCAACTTGGGTTTGCATTAGAGGGCTTGAGGAGGAGGTCGGATAAACGTGAAGAAGATTAGTAGCTGGGAACCAAGCTCTGGATCAGATGCAGACACGACGTGCGTGTCGAATATCAGTACTGGCGCGGGGCTGATGGCCGGCGCTAACGGAACCGCGTGAGCAGCAACACAGATAGAGCAGTGTGTCGCTGGCGAACTTGGTCCGTCTTCGTTCGCCGAGCCGTTGTGCACGTGAACCACTTGCACGACGGAAAATACAGCCAGCACCAGCACGAGGAGCAATGCCTTGCACTGACGGGAACGCTCGCAGTCGGACTGGCGATTAGGATTCATACCGAGATTAAGCCAAGATCACCCTGTTCAAGTATGCCATGGATGAGAAGGATGAGCTATTCAGATCGGGGATTCATTTCATTTGGTCCCAAGTTTTCGATGAACGCCGATGAGGAAGCCCGCCGTCAGGCTGATCGAGTGCTCGTGCCCCGACCCGAATTTGAAATCGTAGCTCGGCTCCAGGTACCGCCGAACCTGTTGGGATTCGCAGCCTGCACAACAATATAACGGCCGCAGCTATTGCACAGCATATCGAGCAACATGTCGAGTGGTAGACTGCACCCAACAGCCGAACCCTATGACGACGATCACAGTTTCCAAAGAGGATTACCTGAAGGCGATAGCCGAGGCTGAGGCTGAGGGCACCAAGGTGCATGCCGCCACACTTGCAAATTGGCTGTCCGTGACCCGGCCCGCCGTAACGTTTGCACTAAAACGGCTCACGAAGGATGGCTTGGTCTCCGTTAAGAACGATGGTCACGTCCAACTGACGCACCGCGGACGAGAGATCGCGGAACGAACCATCGTTCGTCATCATTTAATCGAACGCATGTTGTCTGAGATTTTCGGCATGTCCTGGTATGAGGTCCACGACGAAGCGGAGACACTGGAACATGCTGTTTCGGCAGCGTTTGAAAAGAAGCTCGTTGATAAGCTGGGGAAAAAGGACGTTTGTCCCCATGGAAATGGATTGGCGTTGCGCAGTCCTGCCGAGCGCCGAAAAAGAGGAATGTGTCTGCTAAGTGAAGCCGAGCCTGGAGGCCATTACCAGGTTGCGAGCGTCTACGAGCGCGACCGCAAGTTGTTAGAGTTCTTCGACAAAGAAGGAATCCGCCCTCGGTCGCGCATCGCCTTCGACGAACGGAATTACGATGGCACGATTTCAATTTCCGTCGATAAGCGCGAGGTCCGCCTCGGCATCTCGGCTGCCGAAAAGATCTGGGTTGTCAAATCACAATAATCGCCAATGGGTTAACTGTAGTTAACATTATGTCGTGTATAATGCTTTCCATACGTGAGGATAGTGTCGATGCCGTTTGTCCGCCGATGGAAGGCAGCCCCCTTCGAGTTAAATCTCGTACTGCGGTTCTTGTGTCTCTTTTTTTTCTCCGCGCTGCTTCTGGTCTTACCCGTTACTTCCTTGGCCCAGAGCCAGACAATATGCGGAGTCGTTCAGGATCAAAGCGGCGCGGTGGTTGCCAAAGCGCATATCAGACTGAGTTCACCTAACGGCGCGCTGAACGCGAATGCCGACGACACTGGGCGGTTTTGCTTTCCTGATCTCCAGCCGGGAACTTTCGAAATCCTCACCCAGGCAGAGGGCTTTAATGCATCGCGCCAAGCGGCCATTCTGCATCCCGGAGAACAGTTCCGCACCACGATTTCGCTCCGTGTCTCGGCCAAAGGGCAAGAAGTTACAGTCGTTGAAGGTACAGCCGATGTCGCATCCCTTAATGTTGCGCAGACTCAGATTGGCACCGGGTTGATCAATAACCTTCCTAGCGAGAGCGTCAATGCCGCGCTAAGTTCGATCCTCACGCTGGCCACACCAGGCGTGGCCGCGGACTCCAATGGGGTGTTCCATCCGCTCGGCGAGCACGCCGAGACCTCGTTTACGGTTGATGGGCAACCCATCGCCGATCAGCAGAGCCGCATCTTCTCCAATCAGATTTCCGCTAATACCATTCAGGAAATGCGTACCCTACAAGGGGCACCGCCGGCAGAATTTGGCGACAAGACCAGTCTTATCGTAGAGGCAACGACACGTTCTGGTCTAAACACCGGAAAGCCAAACGGCAGCGTATCCCTCGGGTACGGGTCATTCGCCACGCCTACAGCGAGTGTGGCTCTGGCTGCGGGTGCGCGCAAATGGGGAAATTTCCTTGCGTTGGACGGGGTTAACAGCCAACGCTTCCTGGACACACCTGAGTTTGCGCCACTTCACGCCAATGGCAATGCCGAGAATCTGTTCGACCGCATCGATTGGAATCGCAGCGATATTACCTCGATACATTTGAATTTGTCGGCGGCGCGCTCGTGGTTTCAAGTCCCCAATACATACGACCAAAACGCGGCGGGACAAGACCAGCGCCAGCACATGACCAGCTTCAACCTGGGACTGGGATTCTCGCATGTGCTCAATCCTGCCTTGCTGGTTACCGGCAATGCGTGGGTGCGACAAGACCGTGTCAGTTATTTGCCCTCGGCAAATCTATTTGCCGATCAACCGGCAACGCTCTCACAATCGCGACGCCTGACGAGCACTGGATTCCGTGCGGACTTTAGCTATTCGCACGGTAAGCATACCGCGAAGGGCGGGGTCCAGTTTCAAGTAACGCCGCTGTCAGAGGCGTTCAGCGTGGGGCTCACCGATCCGGCTTTCAATTCGCCCTGTGCCGATGGCAACGGAACGCCCGTCGCAGATCTATCCTTGATTTCCCCAGAGCAGTGCGCATCCGCAGGCTTCGAAGTGAACTCTTCCTTCCAACCTGCTCTTTTGCCATACGACCTCACACGCGGCGGAGTGCGCTTCGATTTTCGCGGCACGACAAGAATTTATGAAGGAAGCGCCTACGCGCAGGACAGCATTACGCTCGGCCAATTCAACATCAATGCCGGGGTTCGTTATGACAATTACCGGGGCTTGAGTCATGCCTTCGGGATACAACCGCGTGCCGGACTCAACTATCAGGTGCGATCGACGGGAACGATCTTCCATCTGTCGTATGCCAGGGTATTTCTGACCCCCTATAACGAAAACCTCGTGCTCTCCAGTTCAACCGGGACTGGAGGCTTAGCCGGCGGTTCGGATCAGGTCCAACCGCTGACGCCAGCGCGCAGAAACCAGTTCAATGTGGGACTCGAGCAACAGTTCCGCCGAAGATTTGGAATCCAAGCAGAGTATTTCTGGAAGTTTACAAACGGAGCTTACGACTTCAACACCGTTCTGAATACGCCGCTGAACTTCCCGATCCAATTCCGCAAAGCAAAGATCGATGGTGCTCTGGTCCGAGCCACGCTCAACAACTTTCATGGCATCAGCGCGTTCGTTGTCATGGGACATTCCCGGTCGCGATTGTTCAGCCCTGAAGTCGGCGGTATCAATTTCGGCACTCCTTATGCACCGGTGGCTCGCCCCGATCACGATCAGGCATTTCAGCAGACGACAAACCTACAGTATCAATTTCCGGCGCGGGAGTTGCGCGGGCTGTGGCTTGGTCTGACCTGGCGTTTCGATAGCGGCTTGGTAGTTGTCAGTGTCCCAGACTACGCGACGGCGCTGACGCTTAGTGGCGACGAACAACACGCCATCGGACTCTATTGCGGAAACGCGTTCGCAACGGTCGCGCAGCCGATCCAGACGTGCAACTCGCCGTATCGAGGTGCCACTCTCATTCATATTGTCGCAGATGGGACGTACAACCCCGACACCAACCCATCGCGCATGCGGCCTCGCAATCTCTTGGACTTCGCCCTTGGCTCGGACAGCGTCTGGAAGAAAGATGAGTACTCCATCAGTGGGAAATTGACGCTGGTGAACGCGATGAACAAAGTAGCGCTCTACAATTTCCTCTCCAGCTTTTCAGGAACCCACTTCGTTCCGCCGCGAACCATTGAAGGACAAATCGCTTTCCATTTCTAGGGTGGCTGGTACCGTCGATAACTCTCAGATCGGGTGCGAGAACATGCGTCCGGAATTATCGCGGATGCTGGCTCAAACCA
>Ga0335069_10004967_pt1 | contig 19589 bp, 16 predicted proteins | sample Lox_Sample_11_FD_206714 | JGI IMG/M metagenome (GOLD analysis project Ga0335069, IMG submission 206714) | Soil microbial communities from Loxahatchee National Wildlife Refuge, Florida, United States - Lox_Sample_1.1 | ecosystem: Environmental > Terrestrial > Soil > Wetlands | place: USA... | reverse complement strand
CTCTGCAACATCGAGAACGACATGATCTTCGCCCCCGTCTGGCGCCGACTGGTCGTCGATTTCTGACGCCCGGCGTTTTGAAGATCTGGCCGGCCGCGCCAACCGCCTCGTCGAACCCGCCACGCGCCCCGATCGCATTGAGCGGTTGGTTACAATTCTTCGACTATGCTCGCATTCCGCCGTCCGGCGCCGGCCGATCGATAGAATTTGAGCGAACCGGCAAAGCCATTCAACGGCGCCGACATGAGAAACTCGGCTGCGATGGACAATCGGGCGCCGCGAAGGGGCTTGGCGATGACCAACCAACGGTTGATCGAGACCTATCTCGCGCGGGCCCGCGAGCTGGAAGACCACGCCCTGCGCATGGAGCAGAACCCGCCCGCAATCCGTATGTCGCCGCGCTGGCGCGACACGGCGTTTCTGCGCCGCGAGGCGGCATGGTGGCGCGCGATCGCCCAGTCGCTGACAGAAGCGACGGCCTAGCGGGATCGATCGGCGCGCTCACGACCTCGCCGCGTTTGCGAAGTGAGATCGCGTGGTTCGAGCAGTTGGTCGCACCTCGCGACGCTGGCCCATTGGCGCCATCCCCGAGCCGACCGCGGGGCCGAGCGCATATCGCCTCGGCTTCGGCGGGTTTCCCGCGCCCCCGTGGCGATTCCGGCGAATTCGGGCCAACGCGACGGCGGAGATCGCCGGCGGTCCCCGGCCGGAGCGAACGTGAACGCGGACTCCCTTCGACGACGTCTCGCCCGCCCTCCCTCCTTCGAGCGACGGATCGCGGCGCCGCGGCTGGATCGGCGGGACGCGCCGCTCAGGCTCGAGACGGGCGCGACGGCGAGTAATATTCTGAGATATTTCAGCTATTGACGACGTCCCGCGATAATCTGTCGCAGTATTCGTTGCAGGAATTCGGGGGCTCCGCTCGACGGGCGCGCGCGAGAGGTCGCTACGGCGCGTTGGGCTCAACTGTTTTTATAATTGCCTGAAAATTCATCTGAAATTATCGCTCACTTTCTGAAAATTCGTTCATTGCCAAAATCGTTCCGTGGAAAAACATGATCCTTGCTGCTTCCCGTTTGAGCGCCTCGCCGATTAAACGGCGGCGAATTCAGCCCAACTTCCGTTTAGTAAACAGGGCTTAAACCACTTATTAACCGTTAATGTGCTCACTCCAAGTGAAGATACGCAAGGTAATTGCGATGCTTAACTTGGACGCTTCGTCGCCTGTGCGTTTGCAGGGGCCTCTAAACACTTCGAATTGCGAGGAAACGCACCGCACGATCCGCGACGCTCTGGAGCAGCGCCAATCGCTAATCCTCGACTGCGCCGACGCGATCGAGATCGACGTTTCGTTCCTGCAAATTCTGGTCGCCGCGCAACTTTCGGCGTCCCGCGCCTCGAAGTCTATCTCCCTCGCCGCGCCGCCTGGCGGCGCCCTCGCCGACGCATTGCGGCGCTGCGGTTTCGCGCCGGTCGCGGGGGCGACTTCGCTGGCGCGGATTCTGACGGTCGACGGGCGGGCGCAGACGTGAAGACGATCCTTGCCGTCGACGATTCGGCCAGCGTTCGCCATCTGCTGAAGACCTCCCTGGGAGCGCTAGGCTACGGCGTCGTCGAGGCCGGCGACGGCGCGGAAGGCCTCGCAGTGGCCAAGAGCCAGCCGGTGAATCTCGTCATCACCGATCTCAACATGCCGGTCATGGACGGCATCGCCTTCATTCGCCAGCTCCGCCAACTCGCGACCTATCGCGGCGTTCCGATCGTGATGCTCACGACGGAGTCCGACGAGGGCTTGAAGCTCCAGGCCAAGGCCGCCGGCGCAACCGGTTGGATCACCAAGCCGTTCAAGCAGGAGCAGTTGCTCGCCGTTACGAAGAAGTTGCTCGGATGACCGACAGTTCTGACGCCGCCGACATCTTTCGGCAGGAAGCCGGCGAACTCCTTGAAAAGCTCGAAGCCGCCCTTCTCGATCTCGAGCGCACGCCCGGAGATCGCGACCTCATCAACTGCGCCTTCCGCGCCCTTCACACGATCAAGGGTTCGGGCGCGATGTTCGGCTTCGACGAGGTGGCCGCCTTCGCCCACGAGTTCGAGAGCGCCTTCGACCGCGTGCGCAAGGGCGCCGCCGCGCCGAGCCCCGACCTGATCGCCATCGCGCTGAACGCCAAGGATTTCCTGCGCGCGCAGATCGAGAAGCCGGACGAGGCGAGCTCGGTGATCGGCATGTGCATCCTCGCCGACCTGCGCAAGCTGGCGCAGGGCCCGGGCGGCGCCTCGGCGCTCGCCAGCGCTGCGGCCGAGCCGCTCGCCGCGACACCGCCCGCCGAGCGCCGCCGCTGGCGGATCGGCATGCGCTTCGACAAGGAGGTGCTGGTCAACGGCAGCAATCCGCTGCTGCTGCTCGACGAACTGCGCGGCCTCGGCGATTGCCGCGTCACCGTTCGTCTCGACGCCACGCCGGCGCTGGAGAGTATGGATCCGTCGGCCTGCTATTTCTCGTGGGAGGCGGAGCTCGAGACCACCCACCCGCGCAGCGCCGTCGAAGAGGTGTTCATCTTCGTCGCCAGCGAGATGGCGCTGACGCTCGATGAGCTGCCGACGGGCGTTGCAGCGCCGCGGAGCGGGCCTGCTCCGGCGGCCGCGCCTGCCCCCGTCGAAGCCGCGCCCGCCCCCGTCGAAGCCGCGCCGCCCGCCGTCGAGGCCGCCGGCGCCGCCGAAGGCGCCGCGAAGCGCGACGCGAAGGAATCGGCGACGATCCGCGTCCAGGCCGAACGACTCGACGAGATGATGGATCGGGTCGGCGAACTGGTGATCGCCCAGGCGCGGCTGACCCAGCTCGCCGCCGCCGGAGCGAGCGCCAAGGGCGTCGCGGAAGAGATCGAGCGGCTCGCCTCCTCGCTGCGCGACGCCGTCATGGGCGTGCGGATGCTGCCGATCGGCTCGCTGTTCGGGCGCTTCCGCCGGCTGGTGCACGACCTGTCTCGCGACCTCGGCAAGGAGATCGAGCTCGTCGCCGAGGGCGAAGAGACCGAACTCGACAAGACGATGATCGAGCGGCTGGCCGACCCGCTGATCCACGTCATCCGCAACGCCGCCGACCACGGCCTCGAAAGCCCGGACGAACGACGGGCGGCGGGCAAGGATCCGGTCGGACGCATCCGCCTGGTGGCGCGCCACGCCGGCGCCGAGGTGCTGATCAGCGTCTCCGATGACGGCAAGGGCCTGGACGCCAAGCGCATCCGCGCCAAGGCGGAAGAGGCCGGGCTCGTCGCGCCGAGCGTCCCGCTGTCGGACGCCGAGCTCTATCAGGTTCTCTTCCAACCCGGTTTTTCGACGGCGCGGCAGGTCTCCGCGCTGTCGGGGCGCGGCGTCGGCATGGACGTCGTGCGCCGCACGATCGAAGGCATGCGCGGCTCGATCGACATCGCCAGCGAAGCAGGCAAGGGCTCGAGCTTCACCCTGCGCCTGCCGCTGACGCTGGCGATCATCGAGGGGCTGCTGGTTCGGGTGGCGGAGACCGTCTATGTCGTGCCGCTGACCGCGGTCGAGGAGTGCGTCGAACTGTCGAGCGACGTCGATTCGCGCTCGAAGGGCCGCAGCTTCCTCAACATCCGCGGCGAGCTGGTGCCGTTCCTGCGGCTGCGCGAGCTGTTCGCCGAGAGCGGCGACCCCGATCCGCATCAGAAGGTCGTCATCGTCGCCAACGGCGAGACGCGGATCGGACTGGTGGTCGACCAGATCATCGGCAGCCATCAGATCGTCATCAAGTCTCTCTCCAAGCTGCACGCCGACGCGCCGAGTTTCTCCGGCGCCACGATTCTCGGCGACGGCTCGGTGGCGCTAATCCTCGACGTGCCGCATCTCATCGCCTCGGGACAGGCGCGCGAGGCGCGGCTGCAATCCACGCAGGCAAAAGCCTTGGAGGCCGCGTGATGGACGAGACCCAAGCCGCATCGCAGGCGCTGATGCTCGGCCTCGCCGGCGAGGTGTTCGCCATCGACGCGCGGCTCGTGCGCGAGATCCTCGATCCCGCGCCGGTCACCCGCGTGCCTGGCGCGAAACCATACGTAGCGGGCGTGCTCAACGTGCGCGGCAAGGTGATTCCGCTCGCCGATCTGCGGATCCGGTTCGGCATGCCGCCGGCCCCGGTCACCGCGGATTCGCGCTTCATCGTGCTCGAGATCGACCTCGACGGCGACCCCACGACCATCGGCATCGTCGCCGACAAGGTCTATGAGGTCACCGAGCTCGACGCCTCGACGCTGCAAAAGACGCCGCCGGTCGGCATGCACTGGCGGCCGGAATTCGTCGCGGGAATCGCGAAGTGGAAGGATGAGTTCATCGTCCTTCCCGACATGGCGAAGATCTTGAATGCTGAGGGGAACTGACTATGCGATTCACGGTTAAGGCCAAGCTGGCCAGCGCCTTCGGCGCGATCATCGTCCTGTCGGCCATCACCGGCGGGGTGGCCTATCTGAGCATGAGCAACCTCGCCGCAACCAGCCATACCCTTGTCGGTCGGGGCGAGCGACTGGACAAAGCCGCCCAGTTACAGGCGACGGTCCTCAACGAGGCGAACGCCCAGAAGGACATGATCTTGTCGACGAACGACGCCGAAATCGGCCGCTACGCCGACGAACTCAAGAAGTTCGCGGCCGACGCGACACAGCTTCACGACCAGATCAACGCCACGACCAACGAGCATGGTCACGAGCTGATGGCCACCTTCGCTAGCGAATACGAAAAGGCGAAGAAGGTCGAAGACGAGATCGTGCGGCTCGCGAAGCTGAACTCCTCTGATCGCGCCAATCAGTATTGGCGGACCGACGGCGCGGTGGTCGTCAAGGCGTTCAACGACGCCATCGACGCAGCGCTCGCCAAACTCGACCGGACGCCGGCGTCGGTCGAGAGCGCCAAGGCAAGCGCGACGCTGCAAATCGCCAGAGTGAATTTGGAGAGAACGGGCAAGTATCTCCGCGACGCTCTCGCCGCCAGCGATCTCGCCTCCCTGAATGCGGCCGAGACCGCGTTGAAAGATCAACTCGCCGCCTTGTCCACCGCGACGCAGCAGGCCGTCGCCGCGGTCGCAGCCCTCGGCGACACGGCGACGGAGATTCCCGCGGCGACGGACAAGTTGACGAAGGCGTACCTGCACGCGGCGGAAATCGTCGGCGAAGCCGGCAACATCCGTGCTGCGGCGATGTCGAAGAGCGACGGTCAGGCGACGTCGGGCGCTACGCTCGCCGCGGTGACCGCGTATATCGAATATGTCAGAAAGGTGATGGGCGAAGACGCCGTCGGCGCGGCTCAGCAGGCGAACGAGGCCGAGATGATCCTGATCAGCGCCATCGTCATTTCGCTGCTGGTGGCGCTGGCGTCCGCCGCCTGGATCTCGTTGAACATCAGCCGCGGCCTCGGCCGCGCCGTCGGGCTCGCCAAAGCCGTCGCGATTGGCGATCTCAGCCAGAAAATCGACGCAGTCAGCGACGACGAGGTCGGCGATCTCGTCAAGGCCCTCAACGCCATGACGACGAGCCTGAACGAAACGTCGAAGCTCGCCGACACGATCGCTTCGGGCGACTTGACCGTCAACGCGAAGCGCCTGTCCGACAAGGACACGCTCGGCATCGCGCTCGAAAAGATGCTCGACAAGCTGCAGACCGTCGTCGGCGAGGCAATGGTCGCGGCGCAGAACGTCTCGGCCGGCAGCCAGCAGCTCTCGGCCAGCGCCGAGCAGCTCTCGCAGGGCGCGACCGAGCAGGCCTCGTCGACCGAGGAGGCCTCGTCGTCGATGGAGGAAATGGCCTCCAACGTGAAGCAGAGCTCCGACAACGCGTCGCAGACGGAAAAGATCGCCCGCCAGTCCGCGCAAGACGCCGAACGGAGCGGCGACGCCGTCACCCGGGCGGTCAAGGCGATGGAGACGATCGCGACCAAGATCACCATCGTCCAGGAAATCGCCCGCCAGACCGACTTGCTGGCCCTCAACGCGGCCGTCGAGGCGGCGCGCGCCGGCGAGCACGGCCGCGGCTTCGCGGTCGTCGCCTCGGAGGTGCGCAAGCTCGCCGAGCGCAGCCAGGCCGCCGCGGCGGAAATCAGCACCTTGTCGACCGACACCGTCAAGTCGGCGCAGGAGGCCGGCGAAATGCTGGTGCGGCTGGTACCCGACATCAAGCGCACCGCCGACCTCGTCGCCGAAATCAGCGCCGCCTCGCGCGAACAGGACGTCGGCGCCTCGCAGATCAACCAGGCGATCCAGCAGCTCGACCAGGTTACGCAGCAGAACGCCGCGGCGTCCGAGGAGGTGTCGGCGACGTCGGAGGAGCTGACGGCGCAGGCGGAGCAGTTGCAGCGCACGATCTCCTACTTCCGCATCGACGCCGCCGCCGGTCGGAAGGCGGCGCCGGCCGAGCTCTCCGTCGACCACGCGGTCGCCCAGCTCAAGGATCATGCGGCCACCATGCGCGCCAAGGAGACGCGCCACGTCGCCCCCGCCAAGAGCGCCTCGGCGAAGAAGGTCGGCGCGGCCGGCGGCAAGGGGTTCACCCTCGACATGCACGCCGGCGCCGACGAGGAGGACGCCGAGTTCCAGCGCGCCTGACCGCCAACCGAAGGGCGCCGCGGCGCCCTTCCGCTTCCGCCGTTCGGCGAACGGGAAACAACGATGACCGAAATCCGCCAATACCTGACGTTCGGCATCGATCGGGAGCGCTTCGCGCTGCCGATCGAGCGTGTGCGCGAGGTTCTCGACATGCGGCCGATCTCGCGGCTGCCGCACGCCCCGCCCTGCGTCGTCGGCCTCACCGACGTGCGCGGGATCGGCCTGCTGGTGATCGACCTGCGCGCCAAATTCGGCTTTCCGGCCGTCGACCCGACCAACCGGACCCGCATCATCCTGGTCGACGCGGCGGTCGAGGGTAGGGCGAGGGGCCTTGGCCTCGTCGCCGATTGCGTCTTCGCCGTCAGCGACCTCGACGGCGCGGCGCTCGAGCCGGCGCCGTCGATCGGGTCGCGCTGGCGCGCCGAATACGTGGTCGGCGTCGGCCGCGAGGAGGGCGCGTTCGTGATCGTGCTCGACCTCGACCGGCTGATCGAGACCAGCGCGCTCGCCGCGGCCGGCGACGAGGGGCTCGCCGCCTAGCGGGGCGGAGGTTCGAGTTGCGGGCCCGCCGCCGCGCGGCCCTGTTGTGGAGCGTATCGTGAGTAGCCCCGGCCTGGAAGACCGCCTGCGTGAGAAGCACTTCCTCACTCTCGCCCGGCTCGTCGAGTCCCACACCGGAATTCGATTGCCGTCGAACAAGCGGATGATGCTGGAAGGCCGGCTGCGCCGGCGCGTGCGCGCGTTGGGACTCGCCAATCTGGCCGAATACGGCAACGCGATCTTCAAGCTCGGTCGACTCGAGGAGGAGTTCGAGAACGTCGTCGACTGCGCAACGACCAACAAGACGGATTTCTTCCGCGAGCCGACGCATTTCGAATTCCTGAGGGATCGCGTCATTCCTTTGGCGCGGAGCCGGACGCACGGCCGCGACGGCCCGCTCAGATTCTGGAGCGCTGCAGCGTCGAACGGCGCGGAGGCCTACACGATCGGAATGGTTGCGGCGGAGAGCCTCGGACTTGAAGGACGGGCCTTCTCGGTCCTGGGCACCGACATCAGCCGCGAGATGATCGCCGAGGCGCGCCGCGCCGTCTATTCCGAGCCGTTTGCCGACCCGGTGCCGCGCCCGCTGCGCGCCCGCTATCTGATGACTGCGCGCGACGCCGACCGGCGCGAAGTTCGCGTCGTTCCGGAGCTGAGGCGCCTGGTCCGCTTCGAGCACCTCAACCTGATGGACGCGCGCTACCCGTTCGAGCGCAACTACGACGTCATCTTCTGCCGCAACGTTCTGATCTACTTCTCCAAGGCGACGCAGTCGGCCGTCCTGCAGCGGCTCTGCTCGCATCTGCGCGTCGGGGGATTCCTCATGCTCGGGCATTCGGAGTCGCTCGCCGGCAACGAACAGACGGCTCTGCGACAGGCGGCGCCGACCATCTTTCGCCGCGTCGCCTAGGGGGAAAGCGTGACCGTGACCAACAAGAAGGCCCGCGTGCTGATCGTCGACGATTCGGCGTCGGTGCGGCAGACCCTGACCGATATCGTCAACAGCGCGCCGGATCTCGAGGTGATGGCGACGGCGTCGGATCCGTTCGTCGCCGCCGAGCGCATCCAGGAGGAGGTGCCAGACGTCATCGTTCTCGATGTCGAAATGCCGCGCATGGATGGCATCACCTTCTTGCGGAAGCTGATGGCGCAGCGACCCATTCCCTGCGTCCTCTGTTCGACCCTAGTCGAGCCCGGGTCGACGCTGCTGTTCGACGCCCTGGAGGCGGGCGCGGTCGAAGTGATCCAGAAGCCGCGCATCGACACCAAGCGATTCCTCACCGAGTCGCAGATTCGCATCGTCGACGCGGTGAGAGGCGCCGCGCACGCCTCGCTGCGCAAGCGCGCGGCGCTGACCCACGCGACGACGAAGAAGCTGACCGCCGACGTCATCATGCCGCCGCCGGCGCCGCTGCGGTCGCTGGCCCGCACGACCGATCAGGTGGTCTGCATTGGGGCCTCGACCGGCGGGACGGAGTCGTTGCGCGAGGTGCTGATGGCGCTGCCGCCCGACAGTCCCGGCATCGTCATCGTCCAGCACATGCCGGAAAAATTCACCGCCGCCTTCGCCAAGCGGCTCGACGGGCTCTGCCAGATCGACGTGAAGGAAGCCGAGGACGGCGATCCGGTGATCGCCGGCCGCGCGCTGATCGCGCCCGGCAACCGTCATACGTTGTTGCAGCGCAGCGGCGCGCGCTACCACGTCAGCGTGAGGGAGGGACCACTGGTTTCGCGCCACCGGCCGTCGGTCGACGTGCTGTTCCGTTCGGCCGCCCAATACGCCGGCGCCAACGCGCTCGGGATCATCATGACCGGGATGGGCGACGACGGCGCGAAGGGTCTCTTCGAGATGAAGAAGGCGGGCGCGGCGACCGTGGCGCAGAACGAAGACACCTGCGTGGTGTTCGGCATGCCGAAGGAAGCGATCGCGCTCGGCGCCGCCGACAAGACGGTCCCGCTCTCCGGCATCGCCGTGGAGATCGCCAAGCTGCGGACGGTCAGGTAGGCGGGCATGGCGGCCGGGGGACGAGCGATGGCGAAGTCGGGCGCCGGTTGCGAGGCGGCGGATCTGCGCCTTCGCGCCGAAACGATCGGCGGCGCCTCCGCGCCGCTCGAGCGCTGCTGTCTCGAGGCCGGAATGCGGCTCAGCGAGGCGATCCCGGGCCTCAACGAGGTCAGGGCGCTGTTCGAATCGCTGGCGCAGTCGCTCGAAAGCAAGGATATCGGCGGGGCGATCGACGACCTCGACCGGATCGCCGGCGAACTCGCGCAGTCCGCCGACGACATCACCGAGGAAAGTCAGGCTCTGGCCGAGTTATCACGGATGAACGGGTCGGTCGGCGGCCGGCTTTCGATTCTGTTGACCTGTCTGCGGACGATCTCCTCACTGGTGTTCAGCATGAAGATCGAAGCCGCGCCGCTCGGGGCGAGCGCCGAAGATCTGAGTTCGTTCGCCGACAGCGTCCATCAGCTTTCGGAACACGCGCGCCGCGCGCTCAACGAATATCAGTCGACTTACGGCCGGCTCGACGATCTGTTGCGGTCCTCCTGCGACGAGCAGGCGCAGTTCCAGCGCCGCCACCAGGCCAGCCTACGGTCGATCTCCGCCGAGATCGTCGACAGCCTCGCTGCGGTGGCGGAGCTCAGGCGACAGACGCTCGTCGCGCTGCGCGAAATCGGCGCGAACTCGCGGGCGGTCAGCGATCAGATCAGCCAATGCGTCGTCGCCTTGCAGGTCGGCGACAGCACCCGTCAGCGCGCCGAGCACGTCCGCGCCGCGCTCGACCTCTCGGCGGACTATCTCGCCGGCGGCGGCGCGCTCGCGGCGACGGGTTCCGAAGGGCCCTTCGAACAGGACGCCGAGCGCGTCGTCTCGCGGCTTTGCCGCCTGCAAACGCTTCAGCTCGACGCGGCGCTCCAGGAGTTCGGCCACGAGATCGGGACCGTTTCCGCCCTGCTCGACAAGCTCGGCGGCGCGGCTGACGCGCTGGCGCAGCGCGGCCGAGCGCTGTTCGGCGCCGGAAAATCGCGTCGCGAAAGTTTCCTCGAGATGGTGGAGCGCAAGCTCGCCGCGGCCCAAGCGATCGTCACCGAGTGCCGCGGCGCCCGCGCCGTGGTCGATCGCGCCGCCTCGGCGGTCGCTGAGACGATGGACGACCTCGAGCGGCGCACGCGCGATCTGTCGGAGATCGTCGGCGACGTGGCGATCATCGGCACGAACGCGCTGCTCAAGTCGACCCGGCTCGGCGACCAAGGCAAGGGTTTCACGGTCATCGCCCACGAGCTACGCGAGTACAGCGGGCAGATCGCCTCCGGCATCCGAGAGCTGTCGCCGGTCCTGAACGAAGTCGCGGTTCGCGCCAAACGAGTCGGCGAGGTCGGGCGCAACCTCGACGCCGGCCGGTTGGGGTCGCTCGACTCGCGCATGAGTCAGGCGATCCACGCCTTCGGCGCCAACGCGCGACAGATGACCGAAGCGCTCGAGCGGCTGGGAACGGAGGCGGCGAGCGTCAGGGTCGTCCTGAGCGCGGCGACCGCGACGCTGGCGGCGCGCGACGAGATCGAGCCGGCGCTGCGGGCGGCGTGCGGCGATCTCCACGCGATTGCGGAGAGCCTCGACGACGGCGAGCAATCGCCCGGCGTCGATGACTTGTTGGACAGCGCGTTGCGCGGCGCCTATTCGATGGCCAGCGAGCGGCAGATCCACGACGCCTTCACCGGCTATTCGGGCGGCGGGCCGACGGCGGACGCCGGCGAAGCCGAAGACCTCGCTGCGGCGTTCATGCTCTGAATCGGGGAAGGCTACGCCCGCCAGGCGGTCAGGATGTCGTCGGTCAGGCGGGCGTAGTCGAAGGCACCGCGCGACATCGGCCGGTAATGGCGGACGGCGGCGCCCGAGCCGAACGATTCGGCGAGCGCGACGTCGGTTCGGATGCCGCGAAAGATCCGCGCCGAACCGAATTCCTTGAGCAGCTTGTCGAGCACCAGGCGCTGGAGATTCATCCGCAAGTCCATCTGGGTGGGGACGACGGCGAAATCCGCCAAGCCGCGGTTGAGCATGGTCGCCACCTTCAGCAGCACTTTCGAGAACCTCGCGACGCCTTCATAGGCGAGATGCTGCAGGTGCGTGGGGATGAGGATGTGGTCGGCGGCGGCGAGCGCCGCCACCATTGTCACGTCGATCGCCGGCGACGTGTCGATGACGATGTCGTCGAAGGCGTCGGAAAGCGGCCACAGGGCGCGCGCCAGGCGCATCGGGTCGTTGATCGAATCGTGAATCTGGAAGTCGATCTCCGGCGGCAGGACGCGGATGTCTCCGACCGCCGACGGCCGGATCGCCGCGGCGAGGCTCGGCGGGGGATCACGAAAGACGGCGTGCGAGCCGGGCTCGGCGCGCCGGGCGCGAATCCCCAGTCCGAGACTCGCGTGCGCCTGGGTGTCGAGATCGACGACCAGGACGCGCCGGCCGCGGCTGCCGAGCTCGGCGGCCACATTGACGACAGTCGTCGTCTTGCCGACGCCGCCCTTGCGGTTGGCGACGGCGATCACGCGCGCGCTCATCGCGCAGCTACCCTCGAATTGGAAACGGAACGCCGCAACCCGCGCTCGCCGGAGCAAACGACTCACCCCGGCATGGTGCAACGCGGAGCGTCGAAATCCAAGTGGCTCAGCACGCCGCGGCGAGCGGCCGGGGCTCGCTCAGCGCCTCGGCGGAGACCGTCGGGTTGAGGACGGCCATCTCGGGATTGAGCTCGGCAAGGCGGCGCCACAGCGACTCGGTGCAGGGCGGGTCGCCCCAGACTTCGGCGATCGCAGCGAGAAAGGCGGAGACGCAGGCCGGGTCGAAATGGCGCCCGCTTTCGGCGCGCAACACCGCCAAGGCCTTCTCCAGCGGATGCGCGGTCTTGTAGGGGCGCACGGTCGTCAGGGCGTCGAACACGTCGGCCACCGCCACGATCCGCGCCGCCAGCGGAATTGCCTCGCCGACCAGGCCGGCCGGGTATCCCCCGCCGTCCCAGCGCTCGTGGTGGCCCTCGGCGATGGTCGCGGCGAGGGCGATCAGTTCGGAATGGCTGCCGGCGAGGATGCGCCCGCCGACCGCGGCGTGCCGGTTGATGACGGTCCTCTCGTCGGCGTCGAGCGGGCCGGGCTTCAACAGGATGTGGTCAGGGACCGCGACCTTGCCGATGTCATGGAGCGGCGCGGCGAGGAAGATGGCGCGCCGCTCGCGCTTCGGCAGCCCGAGCCGCTCGGCGATCATGCGGCTGTAAAGGGCGACCCGATAGGTGTGGTCGTTGGTGTCGTTGTCGCGATATTCCAGCGCCTTCGACAGCCGGAAGACCATCTCCTCCTCGCGCAGCAGGAGGGTGTGGGTCGCCGCTTCGATTTCCTGGGCCTGCGACGCGACGTGGTCCTGGAGCTTTCGCAGCGCGCGGGCGAGCTCGACGATGTTGCGAATGCGGGTCGAGAGCTCGATCGGCCGGAGGGACTTGCTGAGGAAGTCGGTCGCCCCGGCCTCGAGCGCTTGAATCTTGACGTCGTCGTCCTCGCTGGCGGTGAGCATGATCATCGGGATCTGCTCATGCTGCGGCGTCCTGCGCATCAGGGCGATGAAATCGATGCCGTCGAGCTCCGGCATGATGTGATCGACGACGGCGAGATCGAAGCGCTGCGATCCCGCCGCGGCCAGCGCGGCGCGCGGTTCGAGGAAGCATTCGGTTTCGACGTCGACGCAGTGGCTCAGTAGCGTCTTGAGGTGAGCCAAGCTGCTGCGGCTGTCGTCGACGATAAGCGCGCGCATCATCGAGCCCCAATCCAGACGCCGCCGCCGCCTTCCCCGGCGACGAAGTCGCTCAACTTGGAACAGTGAACATCTAATCAGGTTTAAATCATGTAAATAGTGACGATGCATTGCCTTGCCGATGATCGGCGAGATCGCGCCGGTCGACGCCAGTAATCGATCGCCGCTCACGAGCAGAGTCGTTCGAGTCTTGGTTCGCGTCGCATCGGCGGCCGACGATCCGTGACCGCTTCCTCCGCGCTTTGCTCGTCGCCGCCCGCCCGCGCCGCGCCTCAGTCGATCGAGGCGGAGAGGCTGACGACCAGCGCGACCGTCAAGACGATCAGCAGCGCCAGAAGCGCCAACGCGACGCCGATCGCCAGCCGCAGCCGATTCATCTCCACTGTCCGACCCGTCAGGGGCGCAAACCCGCGCCGCAGGTCGGACAGCCGCCCGCGGCGTCGAGCTTTGCGCCGCAGAAGGCGCAGGATCGCGCCGCCGGCGGCTCGGCAGGCGGCGGCGCACGCGTCGGGCGATCCACGGACGCATTCCCCCCCGAGGCCGGCGCGCCCTCATCCATGTCGCCGGCCAACGCCGATTCGAAGCGCCCTTTCAGCAAGGCGACGCTCTGGCCGATCAGGTAGGCTGCGCCAACCAGCGCGACGGCGACCATCGCCCAATCTTCGCTCAGCATCAGATCGAAGCGGGGAAGGGTTTCGCCGGTCAGCTCGGACGTATATGGCGCGAAACCGGCGGCGGCCGCCTCGACGGCGACCCAGGCCAAACCGCCAAAGACCGCCCAGGCGAAGATCGGCAGGAACCAGACGGTCACGAGCGCGAACGCCATCACCATGAGAGGGGCAAGCAGATCGACCGTTATCGGATAAGGCAGGCCAAACAGCGGCGCGCTGGCGACGACGGTCAGCGCCGAGCGCAGCAGCAGCCCGGGAAGCGGATTTGGCCGCCAGCGACGCGGCGCCGCGCGCACCGCCGCCTCGACGAAGCGGGCGACCTCCTCATAGTTGGAAGCGTCGCAGTAAAGGATCAGCGCCGTCCGCCAGGAATTGGCGAGCTTGATCGTCCGCCAGCGGGGCGAATAGGCCGCCTTGCGCACGGCGCTCCAGGCGAGGCTCTGCGCCGAGGTCGAAGCGGCGATCAGTCCGGCGCCGAGAAGCTGCGGTTTGGCGCTCAGCGCGCCGACGACGATGGCCGCCTTGCCTCCCGCCCGCGCGCGGCGATCGATCGTCCACGCTCGCGCGCCGCCCGCGTCGACCCGGAACGCCATCCCCATGCGGTTGCGGAAGAATGCGATCATCACCAGCAGCATGATCGCGGCAACAACGCCGACGCAGGCGGCGGTCAGTTGCAACAGCGGGATGATTTCGCCGGTATTTCCCTGAACGAGCGCCAGGAACGCCAGCAGCGCGGCCATCACGCCCGCCGCGATGACGATGACCTTGACGAAGTTTGCGATCATCGCCGGCTGACCGAGCAGGGAAACGTCGATCCGCCACTCGAGGGCGGGTTGCGGGTCGGGACTGGCGTTCGCCATCGCTTTTGCTCCCACTCGATTTCACGGCGGCTTTCTGCTTGAATCCGGCGGCGACAGGCCCGCGCCGGCGCAGCGGCGCGGCGCGAAGAAGGGAGGCGCGACATGAGGTCTTCGCGGAACGCGTCGGCGGAACTGGCGATGTTTGTCGCTCTGCTCGCGGCGTCGTTCGCTCTCTCCGCAACCGCGTCGGCGGCCGGACTGGCGGCCGCCTACTGCGGCGCCGGCGCCGGCTCGGGCGATCGGCCGCTGCCTCCCGAGCTTGCCGCCGCGGCGGCGCAGGCGCTCGGCCTCGACGCGGCGATCGTCGGGACAGGCGCTTATTATCGCTGCTCGAACCGCCGGCTGCTGGTCTGCGCGGTCGGGGCCAACCTTTGGTGCGGCAAGGCCGAGACGGACGCGAAGCCGGCCGCGGTCGCCGCCTACTGCCGCCGCCATCCCGACGCCGCAATGGCGCCGATGGCGGTGACCGGCCACGCGACGATCTACGCCTGGCGCTGCGCGCGCGGCGTCCCACAGATCGAACCGTCGCCGCAGTCCGTCGATCCCGACGGCTATATCGCCGACAATTGGCGCGAGCTCGATTGACCCGAGCCCGGAACGAAACGGCGCGCGCGCTTCGCGCCTGTCAATCGGGCGGCGGCAGGACGTCATCGGTGAACCAGTCCGTCGCATGGAAGGGCGCGGTCGCCTGGTCGCCGGCGTGCGCCTTGTCGCAGGGAGTGGCGTAGGGGAGGATCCGCCAGGCGGCGACGCGAATGACGTAGCGCGTTCCGGCGAGCGGCCCCGCCCCGGTGGTCGAGCGCACGCGAAAGCGCCGCCATTGCAGATCCGGCGCGCCGGGAACGGCGCCGATGCGATCGCCAATCGCGGCGATCGCCCCGCCCTGCGCATCGCGCCAGACCGCCTCGGCGCGCACGACTGGCGCGCCCGAATAGGTGATCTCGGTCTCGCCGATCGGCGCGCCGGCCTGGTCGGTCAGCGAGCCGGCCGAACGCGCGAGACGCCACCCATACTGACCGACGACGTCGGTCGAAACGCATCGGAACAGATGAATTCCCGCGATCGAGGCCTGCAGCCTCAACGCCATTCCGGGGAGGCGCGCTTCGGGCGGCAGACCGGAAAGGTCGATCGTCTGCGTCCAAGCCACCGCCGCGACGCAACTCGCGAACGTCGTCGCCAGGACGAGCGGCGCGGGGGGACGGAGGCCCGCGCGCGCCGGCCTCCGCCGCTTCTTGACGGCGGCTTTGATCATGGATGGTCCCAGCATGTCCGCGACGCCTTCGCCATCGCCTGGGCCGCCGCCGCGTCGCCGCGCTTGCGCAAGATCGAGACCAGCTCGTCGATCGCGTCGCAACGCTGCGGGCAGGCGCCGATGGCCTTCTTCAGCAGGTCGGTCGCCCCCGCCAAGTCGCCCTGCTTCTCCGCCGCGACGCCGAGGTCGACCATGCCCTGGCACGAGTCGGCGCCGGACTTGGACGGTCGCGGCGTCGGCGGGGCGGTCGAGCTGGCGCTCGGGGTCGGCCTCGCCGTCGGAGACGGCGACGGCTTCGGTGAGGGCGTCGCGGCCGGCGACGAGACCGGCCCGGCGTTGAACGACCCGATATTGGCGGCGACGTTCGGATCGCACTTGTGCCCGTCGTCGAGCCAACGTTTCGCGTCGTCCGGCTTGTCGATGGTGTAGAACCAGACGCCGATCTGATGCATGTCCGCACAGCCGCGCGCGCCGCATCTGCCGATCGCGGTCCTCAGCGCGTCGATCGCTCCCTGGTAGTCACCTCGCAGCGCCTTTGCGTTGGCGGCTTGCTCCGCCGCTTCGCAAGCCTCGGCGTCATCTTTGGCGGCTGTGGCTGGCGCCGTCGGTTTGGGGCTCGGTGTCGTCGAGGCGGAGGTCGGTCCGGCGTTTTGGGCGCGGCACTGCGCCTCGGCTTTCGCCCAGCGCTGGCTCTCGGCCTCGTCGCCGGCCAGATGGTAGGACCAGCTCAAGGTCTTGATCGCCTCGCAGAAGTCGGGACACAGAGCGACGACCTTCTTTTCCTCTTCGATCGAGCCGTTGCGATCCTGCGCCGTCCAGCGCATCGCCGCGTCGAAGTCCATGTCCCGGCAGGACTGCGTCGCCGCCTCTTTGCCCTTCGGCGACGCCGTAGACGCCGGCGTCGACGTCGGCGTCTGGTCGACCGCCGGCGCCTTGCCTTCGCCGCACGCCTTCGTGGCGTCGAACCAGGCCCGGCTCGCCGCTGCGTCGCCCAGCGCGTGATAGATCCCGCTGAGCTCGTTCATCAGATCGCAACGAAGGGGGCAGAGCGCGATCGCCTTCTTGTAGAGCGCGACCGCGCCGGGGCCGTCGGCCTGCGCCCAGCGTTCGCGCCCGGCGCTGAGGAGACCGTCGCAGGATTTGTCGTCGGTCGTCGGCGTCGCCGGACTTGAAGCCGGCGTCGGCGTCGACGAGCTTCCGGCTACGAGACGCCCCTCCCATCCGTAGCCGCCATTGAACTGACCGCGCATGACTCCGTCGGCGATCTTGGCCGAATAGATCTGGTCGGGCTCGCCAAACTGCGCTTGCGGACGGCGGAACGTCAGGGTCGCGCTCGCCGGGTCGATTCGGACGTCGGCCATCGTCTCCCAGCCGTCACGTCCAAAGAAGCGCACCGACCACGCTCCGCCATTCCGACGAATGTCGAGTTGCACGTGGACCGAACCGACGATCGTGGTGTCCCACAGGCCCTCGATCGGCTCCGGCCGCGCCGGCGTGACTTGCGGCGTCGGCGCCGATGGCGCGGGCGTCTTGCTGGCCGGTCCGGCGGTCGCGGACGAACAGGCGTACATGCGCGCCGGATTGGGCGCGTGTTCGTCGCATGCCTCGGCGCGGACGTTCTTGTAGGTGCACCACGCGCCGGCTTTGTCCTTGTTGAGATACGTCTTGCCGTCCCAGCACACCGCCGTGTCGACGCCGGAGCGGCACATCTCGGGGCTCGGCGCAGCGCCGTCCGAACGGCCGACGTCATGACCGGCGCAATCGTCGACGGCGAAGTAGGTCCACGTCCCGGCGCCGGACGTCGACGGGGGAAGCGGTTCGGGCGTTACGTTCGGCGCCGGCGCCGAGACGCCGTACTTGACGGTGGCGGCCTGGATCGTCTTGTTGGTCGGATCGCAATTCAAGGCCGCCGCGAGATAGGACTTGCCGTTGGCGACGTCGCCGGTCTGCTCCAACGCGACGCCGAGGTCGCTCATCGCCACGCAGAGTTTCGGACACAACGCCAGCGACCGCTGGTAGAGCGGAATCGCGCCCTTGGGATCGCCCCCCTTGTGCAGAGCGACCGCCGCGACCTCCAACTCGTGACAATAAGGGCCTGGATCCTTCATGTCGGTCGGCGGCGGCGGCGCGACGCCATAGCGGGCGGCGACAGAACGGATGTCCTTGTCGGAAGGATCGCAACGGAGCGCGTCAGTCGCCGCCTGTTTGGCGGCGCTCTTGTCGCCGCTCGCGTCATAGGCCGCCGCCGAATTGGCGAGCGCGGCGCAGAGCTGCGGACAGGCCGCCAAGGCCTGACGGTAGAGCGCAAGCGCGCCGGAAGCGTCGCCTGCCTGTTGCTTCGCCAGGCCGTCGGACGCCGTTTGGCGGCATTGGCTGTCGTTCGCCTTCGCTTTCTGCGCCGCCTGCTCGAGTTCGAGCAGCGGCTTGTCGTTGACGAGAGTCTTCTTGCCGTCCGCGATGGCGGCGAGCGCGCCGTCGACGTCGCGGCGCTCGAGCGCCGTCTTGGCCTTGGTTCGCGCCGCCTCAAGCGCTACGAGCGCCTCGGCGTAGCGCTTGGCCGCCTGCTGCGCGGCTGGAAGCTTCGGGGCGTCTGCGAGCGCGTCGCTCGCCTTCTGCAAGGCGGCGTCCGCGTCGCCCGACCGCCAAGCCTGATCCGCCTCGCCGAGCGTCGCCGTCGCTTTTTCGACGGCGGCGCGCGCGTCGGCGATCTTGCGCGCGAGATCGACCAAGGGCTTCGCCTTGGCGTTGATCGACTGCGCCTGATCGTAGTCGCTCTGCGCCTTGTCGATCTCCGGCCTGTCGACGGCGGGCTTGGCCAGCGCGCCGCCGGCGTCGGCGGCCAAGGCGAGGACGCGCGTCCGGCCGTCGCAATAGCCGGCCGCCGTCGCCGCGAATGCGGGGTCGATCGCGGCCGCGGCCTTGCCCTTTTCGCAGGCGGCGTCGAGATCGCCGCCCGCCCAGGCGGCAGCCGCCTCAGCCTTGAACTTGGCCAGCGCGTCGGCCTTGGCTTTGCCGTCGGCGAGCGCGGCGGCGTCGATGGTCACGGCGATCGATCGGGAGCCCGCGCCGAGCACGATGTCACGGGCGTCGCGGACTTCCACGTTGGCGACGATGTCGCCGACGTCCGGCCTTTGCGCGCGCGTTTCGCGCGTCGCGTCATTGCCAGTGATCCTCGCGCCGGCGCCGGCCCACCAGCGATAGCGCAGCGGCTCGACCGCCTGTTCCGGCTTGACGTCGACGCGCAGCCGAACGTCCTGGCCGGCGACGATCTGCTTGTCGAGAACCGCAATTCCGTGACCCGGGACCCAGATCATCGGCCGCTGGGTTGAATTCTCCCAGGCTTGACCCAGGTCGACGATCGAGACGTCGTAGGCCCGAGCGGTCAACGTCACGCTCTTGGCCCCGAGATCGTCGCCGTGCAGCTTCTCCTTGAGATGGGCGGTGACGACGATCGGCTTGCCGTCTTTCGGGATCAGTGAATAGCCGCGCGGGTCGGCGGTCGGGCCGGCAAAGAGCGCAGCGCCGGAATATTCCCACCAATAGGCGGCGTCCTCGGTGGAGACGTCTGAGGCTTCCGACGCAGTGACTCGGACTTCCTGCCCGATCAACGAATCGGGGGGCTCGACTTTCAGCGAAATCTGCGCGCCGAGGATCTCAAGCTCGACTGGATCGGACTCGGCGGCCGGCGCCAACACGCCGCCGAAGCGTCGCAACGCAACCACCCAAACCTTGGTTTTGCCGGGGCGAGAAAACGTCGCGGCGTTGTCCGTCGCATTGACGCCCTCGGGCCGATCGAAGCGCGCCTCGGTCGACGGCTCCCAGCGCAAGACGTAGTCGGCCGCCGACGTCGGCTTGCCGTCGACAA
>Ga0335069_10004966_pt1 | contig 19591 bp, 26 predicted proteins | sample Lox_Sample_11_FD_206714 | JGI IMG/M metagenome (GOLD analysis project Ga0335069, IMG submission 206714) | Soil microbial communities from Loxahatchee National Wildlife Refuge, Florida, United States - Lox_Sample_1.1 | ecosystem: Environmental > Terrestrial > Soil > Wetlands | place: USA... | reverse complement strand
TGTCCGAGGCGCCTTAGCCCATGGAGAGTACGATGAGCGATTTTGTGGCAGACATAAAAGCAATCCGCGACCGAGCCCGGCAGCACATGGAACAAGGCGCGGTAACTGACAGCTACAAAGCCGATCGCGGCGCGGTCATCAAGGTCTTGAACGAGGTCCTCGCCACCGAACTGGTTTGCGTTCTTCGCTACAAACGACATTACTACATGGCTGACGGTATCAATTCAGAAGGTGCAAAAGAACAATTTCTCGAGCATGCCAATGAAGAACAGAAGCATGCTGACTGGGTCGCGTCGCGAATTACCCAGCTAGGCGGAGAGCCCGACCTTAACCCGGCCGGGCTCACGTCCCGAAGTCATTCAGAGTACGCAGGGGGAAGCGATCTCGTCTCAATGATCAAGGACGATCTCATCGCGGAGAGAATTGCGATCGAATCATACTCTGCGATCGTCCGATGGCTGGGCGATAACGACTCTACAACGCGTAAACTTATCGAAGACATTTTGAAGGTAGAAGAAGATCATGCCGAGGATATGCGGTCGCTCCTTGCCAAGATGTAGTGCCTGCAAAATCTAAAGAGCGATCGAGAGTCAGATACTATTGAGAGTCCGATACTTGGGTTCGACGCACCAAGACTCTAATTAAGGAGCAAACACACATGCTATACTGGGCGGTAGTGTTTCTTGTTATTTCACTGGTTGCGGGCGGGTTGGGCTTTTTCGGCATTGCCGGAACAGCGGCGGGCATAGCAAGAGCGCTCTTTTTCCTATTTATAGTGCTCTTTCTGGTAGCCCTGATTGCCGGCAGATCCGCGATCTGAATTCGGGCTTCTCTGGCCTGAATAGAAACTGGAAGTTCAATCGCTCGCAGGCGCACAGTTGATGGCGCGTGAATTTTCGTCTCAGAAGCAGCGCTCGCTGTCGCATAACGGGCATACGGGTGCACAGGGCGATATTCCGGCTTCGGTCGTCCCACTCGACGAGGGCGAATCTCAGTATGGCAAAGTAGCTCGGCCTGCCATCGCTCTGATCATCGCTACCACCGTTCTCTATTTCGCCAAGGCGATTCTCCTGCCCCTCGCCGTGGCGAGCATATTGGCGCTCGTTTCGAGTCCGCTAGTCAACCGTCTCGAGCAGTTCGTCGGCCGTCTGACGAGCGCGATACTGCCAGTATTCATTGCGTTAGTTGGGGTCGTACTGCTCGGTTATTTTCTTATGTTTGAGCTTACTTCCGTCGCAGTCGAGTTGACGGCGTATTCGGACAATATTGCACATAAGCTCAACTCCTTGCAGCAAAAAACCCCGCAATGGCTGGAACAGGTAGAGGATGCGGCCAAAGATATCGAACGGCAGGTCGGCCGATCGGGGCGAGCAAATGTCCGCCCTGGACATACGGTTGCCGCAACTCAAGGGGAGGCGTCCGTCGGAGACGTGATCAAGCCTGCGCTGCCATTGTTTGCCGGTGTCGGCGATAGCTTGCTTGTAGTTGCGCTTTTGTTCTTTCTCCTCTACGAGCGAAGAGCACTCCGTGCGCGGTTTGTACGGCTCGCCGCCCGTGCTCGTATCACCATAGCCGCGGAGGCGATGGACACCGCCGGCGAGGTGGTCAGTCAATATCTCTTTCTTTACCTGTTGCTGAATACCGGCTTCGGTGCCGCAATAACTCTTGTGACCTGGTCCTTCGGCCTGCCACATCCATGGTTCTGGGGAGTCTTGTCGGGCCTGTTCCGCTTTGTCCCATATGTCGGAGCGTTCATGTCGGCGTTGCTTCCGACGGCGGTCGCGTTCGCTATAGCGCCGGGTTGGAGGACCTCGCTCGAGGTGCTTGTGTGCTTCGTGGCGCTCGATCAGATATTGGCCCAATTTATCGAGCCGGTGGTGATAGGGCATGGTATAGGCCTATCTGTCGTTGCGCTGCTGATTTCGGCAATGTATTGGGCATGGCTGTGGGGTCCGGTCGGCCTGATCCTGGCTGTGCCCATGACTGCATGCCTCAAGGTCGCTGGCGACTTCATCCCCACGCTGAGCTTCTTCAGCCTCCTGCTGAGCGCCGACAATCCCAGCGAGGACTATCAGCATTTTTACGGCAGTTTGCTTGAAAGAGACGAGGCCGGTGCGCGTGACCTGGCGCTCCGGCATACCGACGAGTACGGCCTTGAAGATACGCTCGACAGGTTCATTACCCCCGCAGTACTGCTTGTGGCCGAGGAGAGAGCCGACGATCACGTCAGCGAAGAGTTAGGGCATTTCGTTCTCGAGACGATAGAGTCGCTCATTCCGCAGTTGGGTGCCCGCTCCGAGATCGCAGCTTCTGGGCGGCCTCTTCGGGCACTGGGAGTCTGCGCCCCTAACGACTCCCATTCGCTTGGCATCCTGATGCTGCTCGAAATGTTGCGATGCTACGGAGATCGTGCCCGGCTGCTTTCCGCCAAAACAATTGACGAGATTCAAGCGTCGATCCAGGACTTCCTGCCCCATGCCGTTTGTGTCTCTTGCACCGTAACAGAATGCGTTGCCGATGCAGTTCGTATAGTTGACGTGCTCCGACGCGAGTTTCCTGAAGTGGTAATAATCGCAGGTGGGAGTGCGGCTGTGGCCGCTCCACAACAATTCCTTGATGCTGGTTGCAGACACGTTTGCTTCGATCGCTCGGAAGGGATCAGATACTTGCGCCTGATGCGCAGTTCCATGCTGGCGGCCGCACCGCGAAAGCCTCATAAGGCGATTTCAACAAAGCTCAGAGAATGAGCATCGCGACTCCGGATTAAACTCGGTGAACTCACAATTGAGCGAGATCTTCTTTCGATTTCTGATCGGGGGAGCGATTATAACAGGATTTGCCGTGCTTGGGGATCTTTTCAAGCCCAAGAGTTTCGCGGGTGTGTTTGCTGCCGCGCCCTCGCTCGCTTTGGTGACGATCGCGCTCACGATCCCGAAAGAAGGCGTGGCTTACATAGGCGTGGAGGCCCGCTCGATGCTCGCGGGCGCCGTCGGCTTCGCCGTATACGCATCTGCCAGCAGTTACGTGCTTATGCGCTGGCGCGTCAGCGCTCCCATTGTCGCCTTTGGATTCCTTTTGATCTGGTTCGCCGTATCTTGTTCGTTATGGGAGATGGTTTTGAAGTAGATCGTGAGAATTAAGTTCAGTCCAGCCAACCTGAAGAAAGCCAAGTGGTACGAGATGGTCATCAGGTTTATTCTCGGCGGGTTCGTTACAGCGCTAATAAGCCTTGTAGCGAAGGCGCACGGGCCGTCCCTGGGCGGTTTGTTTCTGGCTTTCCCTTCGATCTTTCCGGCCGCGACCACTCTGGTCGAGCGTCACGAAAGAGGAAGTGGACGTCCGGGACATGACTGCAAAAGAAGAGGTGAAAAGGCCGCAGCCCTGGACGCTGCAGGCTCAGTCATCGGCAGTTTAGGATTGCTGGTATTCGCCCTGATAGTGTGGCGTCTGCTCCCGACCTGGAAGGTCGCGATCACCCTCTCCTTGGCTACTTGCGGATGGTTTATATTTGCGGTCCTGATATGGTGGATTCTGAAGGACCTTTTGAAATCATGGAGACACCGTCTTAAGCAGACATCCTCACGGCCGATCCCGCCATAGAGCTGGATCTCCAATATGCAGCACCGACCGGCAAAAATCAGATCACCCCTAGCAGAGCCAGGACGATAAGAATCAGCAGCAATCCGCCCAAACCTCCGGCAGGATAGTAGCCCCACCCGACGCTGTATGGCCACGCGGGAAGTGAACCAAGAAGCAGCAAAATAATCAGTACGATGAGAACAGTTCTAACCATGATATCCCTGGGTTGATGTTCCAGTTCCATAAGATCTCACCAGGCCCTGAAAACGCTGCATCTTTTCGTGCTGGCATTACCTCTCTCAGTCCAAGTTCTGACGCGGTGCGAAACCCGTGGTACCCTTCATCGGTCCCTGCACCACCTGGACCAGAGCACCGTTCGAGTCGCTTGAAATAATCTCCACCCTGGTTTGGTCATCGATTTTCCTGGCAGACAGCTCCTTTCGAGCGTCGCCCACCATGCCCGTCACGCCCCCTTCCTGAGCCGTGTGAGCAACTTTTAGATAGGTGGCTTCGTCCGGATAGAGCGGCACCGTGTGCTCCCCGGCGGTAGCGACGAGCTTGTGTGGCAAAACGGACGACCCGTTGCATCTCGCTAGTCCTAGAAGCGCGACAGGTATGGCGATCCCGGCAAGGATTTGGAATTTCATAAGACTCCTTCGCCTTAGAGTAAGGCCAGCCGACTTGAGCTTTTTACAGATTCCCTGCTTTACACACAGATCGCCTGGCTCTTCTTGTTTGCTCCGGCTGAAAAGCGACCCGGAGTGAAAACAGGCAGCCCCATCGGCGCTGGAAAGGTTTGCGCTGCTTTGGCACGCTGTCAGGGGCCGCCTGATAAAATACTAAGGGTTTCGGGTATCAAGCCATCTACGAATCTCTTCCTTCTTGTCGCCTGTTCGCTGCTGGATTTTGCCGGCGAGCTTGTCCATGTCACCTTCCGCTTCCAAGAGATCGTCGTCCGTCATTCTTGCCCACTTCTTCTTGATCTCTCCCTTTAGCTGATCCCATTTTCCTCTGGCTTGTTCGCGATTCATCAGCGTATTTCCTCTTCTAGTCAGCCGATGGCGGCTGTTTATTCGACAAACGGAACAAACATCACAGCAACAAGCGTGCCTGCATTTGCCCCTTCGATATTTCATTGTGCTGCTTGTAGGCTCGGATGCGCATACGTATATCGTCCGTACGCAAAAGCGGGTGAATCGACTCGAAGCCGGGGCGTGATCGAGGTCGGAAAACCAATATTTGTCAGCAGCTTTCAGAATGGGTCGGAGGTCGGAATCGATGAATCGCTTCAATGGTGCCAGGTTTTACAAATTATCCATCTTCCTTTTACAAAAAATCCCGCTAAGCAATGCACCAGAGGCCCCACGGCCTAGCGACGAAAGATCCATTGCGGATACTGATTAACTTTCACCGCGCGATTGGTTGGTCTCGGATTCCGGCGGGCGCGTTCCTGTGCTAACGCCGTCAACGGTTCTCGGGCGCTTGGCATGTGCGTTGCAAAAATATGGCACATCCTCTGGTCTGTTGAATTAAACGGTCTGGATCTGCACTTCCGGCGGCCCCGACATCCTTTCCCGAAGCTGGAAGGAAACGCGGACATTATACCGGCGGCGAGAGTGGAATCGCCAGGGCGGTCGCCGAGCAATCCCTAAGGTTGCGACTACAAGGATTTGAATCGTCATGGCCAACGCTTTGGTAAGCATAGCAATCGAGACGCCCAAAGAAAGCAGGCTCAAGTTCAAGCTCGACAATGATACCGGATCGTACAAGGTAGATCGCGTACTGCCGAAGGGCTTGCGGTTTCCTTTCAATTTTGGCTTCGTTCCGGAAACCCGGGCAGCGGACGGCGACCCGACCGACGTTTTGTTGATATTGGATGAAACTCTGTTTCCGGGGTGCCGTCTGGACTGCCGCCTGCTCGGTGTCATGTGCGCCGAGCAAACCGAAAAGGGCCAGGTCTATCGCAACGATCGCATCCTCGCCGTGCCAGCAAAGGATGCCGACGCACCGAGGGCTCTCGACGAACTGGAGCGCAACTTTATCGCTCACGTCGAGCGATTTTTCGCGAGCTACCACCAAGCTGAAGGCAATTCATTTCGAGTTCTGGGGTTAGGCGATGCCGACGAGGCTCAAGCTCTGATCCATAGAACGAAGGTTCGATGAGATCGATCGGCCAATGCACGCCGTGCATCGAAGGTTCAAATGTCTCAGACGGTCAGCAGCGACAAAGAGCTACAAACGGTTGTCCGGCGCAGGGCGAAGAAGCTTTGGCGGAGGCTGTCGGAGAGCCGGAAGCGAGTATTGCGTGAGGCCGATGCCGATTCGATTCACGATCTGCGGGTTGCAAGCCGGCGCATTCAGACACTGATCGACGTGAGTTCGCTTCCGCAACGAAGCAAAAGCAGCGTGAAGTTTCGCAAACGGATCAAACGGCTTCGGCATGCGGCTGGAGGACGACGCGATGTCGAGGTGATGTTGGATAAGCTACGAGCAGAGACTCGCGGCAGCGCGACCGCGCGGCGACGCCGACTTCTGCGCTCGGTGGCGCGCAGCCTGGCACCCGGGTCCAAATGGCAAAGCCAGCAGGTGCGCCGCAAGATCAAAAAGATCGGCGGCGGTAAGTTGCACCGTCTTTGCCGGCGGTCTTTGCTTTCCGGACATTCCGAGGGGATATCGATCGGCACTCTGAGGGATGCAATAGAGCAGGCGGAACACAAATGGCTATCCACGGTTGATGACGCGATCGCCCATGATGACCCCGGCGCCTATCACGACGTCAGGATTAAGGCGAAAACGCTCCGCTATGCGATTGAACTAGCGGCGCGGTTTATCGACGTCGCTGACGCCGACGCTATTATTGAATGGCTCAAGAGTATTCAGAACGAGCTGGGCGAATGGCACGACGAAGTGGAGGAATGCCGCCGGGTGACGGAAATTCTATCCCGCGGTCCCGGTGCTCAGAGCGACCCAGCAGCCACCGCCCTCATACGATCCCTGAGGAGCCGCACCGAGGCCCATACCCGATTCGTGCGCGATCGGTTGCGCTCTTTGCAGGGGAATCTGAACAAACGAGGAGACCGACCGCTATTCCTTAACGGACGCGGCGGCCGCGCCGCACCAGTGCTCGAGATCATCGCGCTCTAGGATTCGAATCGTTAGAGCTCCCCTGTCCGGACCAACAAGCATGCGGGCTTCGATTGTCGCGCAGCGCTGGTAAGCAGGCTCTTCGGTTTCCTTTGGCTCAATTCGCCGCCACCCAGTTCGTTGAAAAAACTGAGATAGATTCTTTACAGCAAAGGATGTTTTTACGCGTACCTCTCGGATCGCGCACGGACATCAATGCCTTCGAAAGATAGCCGAGGACTTCATACAGCCTCGTTCAACGGTGCGATCTCCAAGCTCGGAACGATACTTGAAGGAGATCAGCGTGTCAGCGGTTCGAATTCCAGCTTATTCCAGGTTCAGGTCCGCATGTCATTCAGGTCTACTCCCGTAGGTATGAGGAGGAGCAAAAACATGCAGTGCAAGGATTTATTACAAAGAGATGCCGAAACAGTACGAGAGACCGATTCCGTAAAGGACGCGGCTGCCAGGATGAGAGAGAACGACGTGGGCTTCCTGCCCGTATGCGACGCTGAGGGCGGCAAGCTGATCGGGACATTGACGGATCGCGACATCGCCGTCCGACTGGTTGCCCAAGGGATGCCGGTCTCGACTCCGGTGGCCGAGGTGATGACGCGTCAAGTTGTTTATTGCCACACCGAGGACGACGTAAGGGACGCATCTGAGCTTATGGAATCGAACCAGGTGTCCAGGATGGTCGTCCTCGACGATAACGAACACATCGCCGGAGTGATCAGTGTCGCGGATCTAACGAGCGCCGGCGACGTCGATAAAACGCTTGAACAGATTAAGCAGCCCTAGTTTTTGGGCGCGGAGATTCTGAACGAAGGCCTTAACGGCCGCAAAAAGGAGAGAGGAAAAATGGCACAAGAAAAGAGCAACCGAGGCTTTGGCGGAATGGATGATGAAAAGCAGCGCGAAATCGCGAGTAAGGGCGGCCATGCCGCCCATCAGTCCGGTCAAGCGCACGAGTTCGACAGCGAAGAGGCTCGCAAAGCCGGGCAGAAGGGTGGTGAATCGGTGAGTTCGGACCGCGAGCACATGTCCGAGATCGGCCGCAAGGGCGGCGAACACTCGCAGGGTGGCGGCTCATCGCAATCATCACAGAGCGATGACCGCGGCGAGAGTAGCGGCCAGCGTGGCGGGACTTCCGAGCAGCACGCAAAGGCAGGTTCTCAAAGCCACAAAAACCGGTAACGCTCGACAGCGTTGACCTGGCCCCGGCGTCGCCTTCAGCGGCGCCGGGCGCCGAAAAGCTGCATCCTCCCGGCAGCTCGCCACCGAACAACTCGCTTTTCCTGCTTTCGCCGAATCGGCGCGGGCGCAAATAAAGCTCTCTGCGCGCCGGACGCGCAAACGGAAAATGTATAACCGGCGCCGAAGCGGAAGCGGTAGAACCAGCGGCCCCCGCACGCGCTGCGTGCGATGCTGGAGCGATGCTGGCCTGCGCTCATGCCGCCCGCGCCGCGATTAAACTTCTTATGGTCGCAGAAAGTTCGGCGAGGTCGACTGGTTTGATGACGTGGCTGTCGAATCCGCTAGCCAGTACTCTTACTTTGTCCTCGACGCGACCGTACGCCGTCAGCGCGACCAGTGGAGTGCGGACCGTCGTTCTTCGAACCTGCTCTCTTTTTCGCACCTCCCGTGCGAAGAACAACCCATCTTGGACAGGCATTTCGATATCGGCGATAATTGCGTCGGGGCGCGTATGGTCGAGCGAGCTTAACGCGTTTTCAGCCGAACCTTCCGCCGACATTTTCGCTCCGAGAGTGCTGAGGAGCTTCGTCAGCGCCTCGCAGGCCTCGGGATCATCATCGACTACCAGTATCGAAAGTCCATCGAGCCGTGCGGCGGTTGCAACATTGTCAGCCGATGCCACGGTGGGATGCCGTCGCGCTTCAAGCAGCGGCGCCGTCGCCGGAGGCACTGGCAGTCTCACAGTGAAGGTGCTTCCTTTTCCGATGCCCTCGCTGTGGGCCGTCACGGTACCGCCGTGCAAGCCCACCAACTCTTTGACTATAGATAGACCCAGACCGATGCCTAGCTTGCGCTGATCATCTTGTTCCTGCCAAAAGCGATCGAAGATATGGGGGAGCGCGGACCAGGCAATACCTTGTCCATTGTCTGCGACGATAATCTCCACGTGGGAGTTTATCCGTTCCAGGCGAACCTGGACCCTGCCTGCTTTGGGCGTGAACTTGATAGCGTTGGAGAGCAGGTTCCAGACTACCTGCTCCAGACGCTTGGGATCGCCAGCGATCAGGTTTACCTTGGTATCTATGATGTCGGTTAGCGCAATAGATTTTGCTTCCGCAGCCATCCGCATCGATTCGACGGCAGCCGTTACGACCTTCGCCAGGTCAGTGGCTTGGACATCCAGCCTCATGCGACCGCTCTCGATTCGCGAAACATCCAGCAGATCCTCGATAAGTTGAGCCTGAGAACGTGCGGCGCGATCGATGGCCTTGACTCTCTGGCGAACGGTATCCTCAATCCCCGCGTCAGAAAGGAGTATGCCTGCCAACAGCATTATTGAATTCAGAGGGTTGCGAAGCTCGTGCGATACGGTCGCCAGGAAATAATCCTTAGCCCGACTCGCTTCCGCTTCCTTGGCGACGGCTTCCGAAAATCTATTGCTGGCCCGTTCGATCTCCCGCCAGCCGAGATAGGCAAGCGCCAGAGCTGCCGCGGCCGAGAGTGACAGAACAAGGATGAATGTTAGCCGTTGACCTCGATACTGTTTGGCGGTTCTTTCCCGGAGCAATCGATCTTCCTCATCAATGATTTGGCCTAGAACATTTGAAACCTCCTGCAATCGGACATCCGTTTGTTCGAGCCGAGCGATGGCTGTCTGGCCGGCATCAGGTTGTGCGATCAGCGTCTGAATGGCTCCGATCCACGCGCCCTTGAGGTCAGTGACCTCGAGTACACGCTCTGCCTGAGCGGGATTGTCGCGGACTAGCGCAGAAGCCGCGTCGAGGTTGTCGGTCAGTTGGCGGTCGGCCTTTTCAAATCCGGCGAGATATTTTTTGTCGGATGAGAGCCAGTAAGATCTGATCGCGAGCGCCATATCACGCAGATCGAGTTGCGCATCCTTGATGCGCCGAATCACGCGATCGGTATGTTCAACCCAGCCGACGCTCCACACTTCGGCTTCGACGGCCCAGAGCATAGCGCCCGCAAGCACAGCCATCGCGACAAATGGCGCAAGGTAAATCTTCCGGAGTTCCCGCCTGAAACGCGCTGGCAAGCTACAAGACCCTCCCGACCCTAAAGGTCGCTTGGCCTCGGCTCCCCCAGCATGCAGCATCCGGCATCCGCGCGGCGCGAAGGAACTGACCCTCGACCATCACTTTTCGCGTAAACAGCCGGGGTATGCAACAGGGCGCCGATCAGAAAGCTCGAAGTGTGAGAAAGATCGAGCCTGATGCACCGGGAGGGCTTCAACTCGATGATTAAAAACCTCCAAGATCGTCGCGCGCGACCTCATGTAAAACTGGTGCAGAAAGGTTTATCGCCACGGTTACGAACTAGCTAAGAAATTCGCGGACGAATTCAATTGCGCCCCCCTCGTTATTCATCATTATTCGTCGCGCTAAAGCGGACATGGAGGTACTAACTGAAGTCGCGTGGGCGCGCCATTACGTCTCCATCCGGCCGGCGAAGCGTTTGCGATATTCCAGGGTGAGGTTATCGAACCACGCGGGGCGCGACTTAAGTCCTTGCAGCGTATCGATCAGCCGCTGCGGCTCTCCTACATCGCTCCAGCCAACCCCCTCAACGCGCTGGACCGCGAGGTTGGACGGTCCCTGTGCCAGTACATGTTCAGAGAAGCCGACCGTGGGAAGCCGTGTGAACGCCGCTTCGAAAGCCCGATCGTCCTCGACGCCTGCTCGAGCTAAAGCGGCCAACGCGCGAGCCATGTCCGGTGAAGACTCGGCAATCATGGTTTCAAGTGCCGACGCGCGGGCGACAATTACCGCGCTATTCCATAGACAACCTCCGGCCATCAGGCTGCGCGCGAATTGCGGGCTCGGTTTCTCCCAGAATCGTCTCACCCGAAAAAGATTGGGCGTCCACGAGGACAACTGCCGGGCGGGCTCAATCCATCCGTATGACGGCTCTGCCCGATCCGGCACGATGCCGAGCAGAACTGCGAGCGTCGGATACCGGTCTACCGCATCGAATGCATGCTCGACCTGCCGGATAAAGCGCTCGTCGTCGCTTACGTAGTGGTCCGAAGGGAATACGCCAACCGTCGCGTCCGGGCCGAGGCGCCTGGCCCGGACCACGCCGTACAGCATAGCCGCTGCGATGCCACGATCGCAAGGCTGTGCAAGGATCTGTGAGCGCTTCGGGTCCTCAAGAAGCGGCTCGTAGAACCTGCGATGACCTTGTTTGACTACGAAGAACGTGCGCTCTAGGGGGACCAACCGAGCAACACGCCTGCGCGTGGTTTCGAGCCAGGTCAGCCCGTCCATCATCGGACAGAATTGTTTAGGCACGTCGTCCTGGCCCGTGATTAGACGGGTGACCGAGCGAAGGCGAACACCTTCGCCTCCGGCAAGAATGATCGCAGCGCGGTGTGATGAACTGCGGAGCATCAGATCCATGTTGTTTGGGACCTCGCGCTCAGAAGCAAGCGGGGTGCCCGCCGCCCGGTCGTAGAAAACCATCGCGAAGGCCCGTGTATGAGATTCCCTCCGGACGGATTTTGAATTTTGTCTCTTGCAAAAATGGCTTCTTTGTAAAATTTCCCCGTGCCGAGGCGATAGGTGAACGCCCAAGCTTGCGCAACCAGGAACGACGACAGGATCTCTCGCCGCCAATGAGCCGGCCTGGTGCGGGTAACCACCGGGCAGAAGGAGATCGAGACGGCACCGCGGAAAGAGTATCCGTCGCGTCCAGACGAAGCGGTCATCGGCCGCGCTTGCGCGAGTGATTCGTCTTGGACCGGTGCGAGGCGCCTTGGTGAGCCTGTCGTGATAGTGCGCCCGACGACGCGGATTGCCTGCTTTCGCGTTTGAGCGCCCTCGAGGTCGCGCGCGAGCGTTTTTTCGCCGCTTTGTGCGGCCGTCTCGCAGCTCTCTCGTCTTGGCGGGCTTTCTTGCGGGTCGCCGCCGAGGTGGTCGACCTTCGGTCGCGGCAACTTCACACCTGCACGACGAGCCTTGGACAGCCCGATGGCAATTGCCTGTTTGGTAGAACGCGCGCCATGTTTTCCCTCTCGCACGTGCTCGATTTCTTCATGCACAAATTCGCCCGCTTGCGTCGAGGGCGATTTGCCCTTCTTCGCATCCTCTCGTGCGCGCTCGATTGTTTCCTGGTCTGGCATGAAACTCCTCCGTATCATCATTATCTTTGGTCTGGCGCTCTGTTTTGCTCTGCGCTCTGTTCCGGTCTCCCACATTCAGTCAGCGCTCTTTTATTCGGCGCGACTGATAAACGTTAAGCGAGACACCTGGCTTTGCCCCTTTCGATTCGATCGTCATCGATGAGAACGAAAGAATGTGTGCGTATCCAGTTACGTCGAACGCATAGCCTTGCACGCATATAACGGCAGTTTCGCAGCCTACCTGCTGCAATGGACATGCCCGACGCGCGTTTCGACTCCGTTTGGCTGCGAGCGCGACCGTCAACAAGTGGCCAGGAGGGGTTCCTGAATCGGCGGCACGACCTCTGCAACACTGATTTCATCCCATCAGTCGGAATGCGGAGGTGAATTGCTATGCGCTATGTGATCGCTTGGTTGTTAGGGGTGCCGATATCGCTGCTGGTCTTATGGTATTTGGTGACTCATTTGTAAGAAAGGAAATGCCATCTGTAGAAACGATGGTTTAAGAAAAGATGGTGCTCTCGCTGAAACATTTTACTCTGATTCTGGTTCTCGGCGCGGTATTGCTCGGCGGCCTGTCGCCATGCGGCACAGGGGTGGGGCTCTGCGCTCTGCGAACCACACTCGAATTAACGCGCCAAACCGGAACCGGCGAGATCTTACGGCAGACCAACAGTCGAACACAAAGGGCGACATTGAATTAACCCGAAGTATACGGCAGGCCCTGATGAACGATCGCTCACTTTCGACGGCAGCACACAATATCACGATCGTCAGCGTGAACGGCAGAGTGACTCTACGTGGGCCTGTGAAGTCTTTGCGAGAAAAAGCAGCAATCGATGCCAAGGCCGAAGCAATAGCAGGTAAAGACAAGGTTGATAACGATCTCAACATAGGTACACGAGACTGACAGGAGAGTATACGTGGCGGACAACGCAGTATTTGGTATCGCGAAAAGTGAGGCACAAGCCATAGTGATAGCCGATAATCTGAGAGCGGCAGGTTTCCGCGCCAACGCTATATCGGTGCTGTTGCCGGACAAAGCAGGAACCAGAGATTTCGCTCATGAGCAGCATACGAAAGCTCCCGAGGGCGCAACTGCTGGCGGAGCGGAGGAGCGATACTGGGCGGTGCTCTGGGCTGGTTAGTTGGAATCGGTTCTTTGGCCATTCCTGGTCTGGGACCTTTCATCGCAGCGGGACCCATTATGGCTGCGCTTGCTGGAGCAGCCGGTGACGGAGCTGCCGGTGGAATAATTGGAGCGCTCGTCGGCTTGGGTATTCCCGAGTATGAAGCCAAACGCTACGCCGGAAGGCTAAAAGACGAGAACATTCTGCTTTCCATACACACTGAGAATAGCGAGGAGCGCGACAAGGCGCAGAAGATTCTCGAAGGAGGGCGCGCCGAAGATATATCTTACACCAGCGAGACCAGGGTGGCAGGTGAATGATCGAAGGCGGAGCGTCGACATTCGTTCACGATGTCCCGCTCCGGGATCCTTGCGCTTGAGAAGCGCAGGTCGCAGATTTGATTCATTGGCATCCGAAGCGGAAGATCTCGTGCAGAGAGAGTCCGACGGCAAAGGCTTTTTGGTACGTAACAGCCGTGCCCCCGATCACCTCGTTGATGCCTCGACGTAGGCACGTCGATTGCTGCGCAATGGGACAACACCTCCCCTCGGAGATGTGATGTCCGGAGAATCTATGAATCTTTCGCCGATAACGTTGCAGAAATATCTGAAGGGCCAAACCTATCCGGCTCAAAAAGACGATCTGATCAGGACCGCAACAGCGAACGGCGCCCCGTCAGCCGTACTTAAGATGCTTGAAAATTTTCCAGATCGTAACTTCGGTCAACCATTGGACGTGACAAAGTCTCTAAAGGACGCTGGAACATCAGCGACGCTCCTCTGATGAAAGATCGCAAGAACAACAATTAAAGAGCCGCGCCAGTGAGAACGATGAGCGCAGTCATGGGGAAGATGAACCTGCGCGAAATGCGCTCCGAATCGGAACGCTTACGAAACTGACGAAATCTGGAGGCAATATGCTGGATGACCGTCTTCAACGAGTTCGTTTGCGCGCTTACTTGGTCTGGGAACGGGAAGGCCGGCCTGAAGGGCGTGAACTGGAGCACTGGCTTAGCGCCGAACGCGAGGTGGCCGACGAGGAAGATGCCGCCGGTTTGCGTGCAGGACGAGATTATGACGACGCCCTGAAACGCTTCGAAAAGACCGCAGATGTCGAGAAAGCGGCTAATGCTGCTCGCGAAGCTCTCAATGGGCCCGAACGAGACACGCTCGAAAAAGCCCAGGAGACAGCACGGCGCCGCGGCAAAGGCGAAGACGCGGGTGGCAAGCGCTAACGCCCTGCGCTAACGCCCTGAAGGACGAGAGCTACGTGAAGCGCCGGATGGCCACAGCAGGAATATCGGCCCGCCGTCCGATGGACGTAGAGCAAATCGAATCGAGGTCGTTGGCGTCTTGCCGCCCATCCCCTGACGTCCGCGTCTCCGCCACGATGATTACCGCCCCGGCATAGCTACAGCGGTTTATTACGCGGATCGCGGGCGAGCTCGACGGCAAGACGGCGCAACACGCGCCCGGTCTCTCCCTGCGCCTCAAGCGTAAACAGGAGCAAGGAGCGGCCGGGAACCTCGTATGGCGTCTGAGAGGTAAAGTCGGGCAGCTCACAACCTTCCGGATCGCTAGTGTCGAGCAGACAGTACCATCGGTTGGCCCCGGCCACCTCGGGCAGCCTAAAGAGGACCGCCTCATGATGGGCATTGAGGATCAGCAGAAGGGTCGCATCGGAAGCCGGGCGCAGGATTCCGGTTGCTTGCGCGCGGCCGTCCATCAGCATCCCGAAGCAACGCATATTGTCGTCATGCCATTCCTCGGCTTTCATTTCGCGGCCGGACGCGTTGACCCAGGTAACATCCTTGACGCCGAGCGTTTCATTCCATTGTCCAGCTAAAAAGCGTCCTCGTCGCAGGACCGGCAAGGTTTGACGAAGCGTGATGAGCTTTCGAACGAAAATCGTGAGCCCTTGTCCATCCTCGTTGAACCGTCCCCAATTGAGCCAACTAGTCTCATTGTCCTGGCAATAGGCGTTGTTGTTGCCTCCCTGCGTGCGGCCGAACTCGTCGCCCGCGAGAATCATAGGTGTTCCCTGCGAGAGCAGCAGCGTGGCAAGGATGTTACGCTTTTGCCGCTCGCGCAATTGCTTTATTGCTCCGTCCTCAGTGGGACCTTCGACGCCGCAATTCCACGAGTTGTTATTCAAAGTGCCATCTTGATCATTTTCATGGTTGGCTTGATTGTGTTTTTCGCTATAGGAAACCAGATCGTTGAGCGTAAAACCGTCGTGGGCTGTCACGAAGTTTATGCTCGCCCACGGCCTGCGGCCGCGCAGGTTAAAGAAATCGCCGGACGCCGCAAGTCGTGAGGCTAACTGGGGGGATTGTCCGCTGTCGCCCTTCCAGTAACGCCGCACCGTATCCCGGTAGCGATCGTTCCACTCCGCCCACCCTGGAGGGAACCCACCCACCTGGTATCCTCCCGGACCACAATCCCAAGGCTCCGCGATTAGCTTGACGCGAGAGAGGACAGGATCCTGGCGGCAACTGTCGAGAAAACCGCCGCCCTCGTCAAAGCCGTACGGCTCGCGAGCAAGAATCGTCGCCAGATCGAAGCGGAAGCCGTCGACGCGCATTTCAGTCGCCCAATAGCGCAGACTGTCGGTCACCATCTGCAGCACGCGGGAATGGCTTAAGTTGAGGGTGTTACCCGTGCCGGTATCATTTATATAATAGCGAGGTTTGTCAGGCAGCAGACGATAATAGGAAGCATTGTCGATGCCTCTGAACGATAGCGTCGGTCCGCGTTCGTTACCTTCGGCGGTATGGTTATAAACGACATCGAGAATCACCTCGAGGCCGGCGTGGTGCAGTCGCGCGACCATCTCTTTGAATTCTTTGGTCGAACCTCTGGCCGAGTACTGCAGGTGAGGAGCAAAAAATCCGATAGTGTTGTAACCCCAGTAATTCTTGAGTCCCCTGTCGAGCAGCATCAGGTCGTCGATGAAGGCATGCACCGGCATCAGCTCTAGCGCAGTGACCCCGAGCGCGCGCAAGTAATCAATGACGACGTCTGTTGCCAAACCCGCAAAAGTACCACGAAGCTCCTGCGGCACCAGGGGATGCAACTTCGTGAACCCTTTCACGTGCAGTTCGTAGACGACGGTGCGTTCCCAGGGAATCGCGGGGGCACGATCGAGTCCCCATGTGAACGCAGGGTCGATCACGCGGCACTTGGGCATCAACCGTGCGCTGTCACGCTCGTCGTAACTGAGGTCAGCGTCAGATGCGCCCAGCTTGTAGCCGAAAAGTTCAGGGCCCCATCTTAATGAGCCGACAAAGGCCTTGGCATACGGATCAAGTAAGAGCTTGTGTGGATTGAACCGATGGCCGGACTCGGGAGCGTAAGGCCCGTGGACGCGATAGCCATAAACCGCGACCGGTTCCGCATCCGGGACATAACCATGCCAAACCTCGTCGGTAAACTCCGGGAGTTCGATGCGATGAAGTTCTTGCTCGCCGGTCTTGTCGAACAGGCACAGGTCCACCTTCGTTGCATGCGCAGAGAACAACGCGAAATTGACGCCCAGCCCATCCCAGGTCGCGCCCAGCGGGAAAGGCAATCCTTCCGAGATGCGCGGTCGAGTCGCAGAGATCGCCATGAAACATCCTCTAAGTTTAAGAGCATAAGCTGCCATTACAGTATCGCTCAAAATTTCGAGCGTGTGGATCGGCAATCGCCGGCCGCGAGAGATGGCGGCAGCTCCGAGTTTTGCACCAAGCCCGAGCGCAGTTTCTTCCTGCGCCTATTTCGGCTTGAAAGAGCTTTCAGCGTTTGCGTATAAGTCTTTAGATGGGTGAAGCTTTACAACGCTTCAGGAGCAATTTGTTCGAGTTCGCGGTCGGAGGTTTCAGGAAATAGCGCATACAACACGATGGCCCGAGCGGCCGAGTTCGCGCGGGCTCACGGCGTCGCGGAGAATTGTTCTGATTGGGACGGGCCATGAGGTTCGGCGAGATCTCGTAGTAGTGACTCCAATGGTCCAACTCAGATGTCAAGCGGTGTCGCTCGGGCGACGCTCGGATGCACCGTCCATGCTCGCGAGCGTTTTCCACTGCGCGCCAATAGCCATCCTCGTGCTAGTCGCGTCCGGATGCGACCCGGTAGTGAGCATTGCGGGGGCCAACTTCCCTGACTGGCTGCTCTGCGCGTCGGTCGGCGCCGTCCTGGCGGCGATGTGCCATCCGCTTTTCGCGGCGGCCGGCCTCGAGCGCTATCTGCGCCCGCTGCCACTCTTCTATAGCGCCCTGATCGTGATGTTCGCGCTTATCGGATGGGTCGTTTTCTTCAGCCGAGCCTGAGCGATGATAATTGCCCAAAGCCTTGGAAATGCGAGCGAGCAGCGATGTCACGCCTCGGGCTAATCGGGCAAATTCTGTTCATCAGCGTAATCGTCACCGACGTCGTCCTCGGCGCGCACGTCTTGCGTCTCTACTATCTGCATCCGCGCACCGACGATGCCTACGTGCGCGCGAATATAGTCAACGTCGCACCGCAGGTAAGCGGCACCATCGTCGAGCTTCCGCTGCGTGACAACCAGCATGTGAAGGCCGGCGATCTGCTGTTCGTGATCGATCTGCGTCCGTACCAGGCTGAACTTGAACTGGCGGAGGCGCAGCTCGCACTGACAAATCTGCAGATCGAGGCATATGAACGCGCAATCGGTGCAGCGCGGGCGCGGCAGAAACAGAACGAGGCCGTGGCCGACTACGAACAGCAATATCTCGCCCGGCTCGTGCCGCGCGAAAAAGAGTATACAGTTTCAGGTCTGGCCACGTGGCTCCCACCCTGAACTGGGTGCGGCTCGCTCAACGCTTCCCAGTGCGAATCACGCTCGAGGGCGCGGATTCGCAGTTTCCGTTCAGAATGGGCGCCACGGCGGTGGTCACGATCGAGGGCAGTTCGCCCGTCAAAGGAGGACTACCTATCAGATCGCAGACACGGTAGGTGCGTGCGAATCGTCTCGTGCTGGACCTCGTTTTACGGCTGAGCCTGCGGAGGAATCGCACCGGTGGCGTAAGCCACGGCTGCAGCTGAGACCAAAACGTCGGCCCGGCTCCCAACCATCGTGTACTTCGCGTCAGCCAGATCGCGCTCGGCAGAAAGCAAATCGACAATGGTCGCGAGCCCATTGTTAAATGAGCGCAAATTAGAGTCATGCGCGGATCGAGACGCAGCAAGCAGCGCCTCGGCATACTGGTATTTCCTGATCGCGGTCGCAAAAGCGTAGTAGGCGCGCCAGACTTGACTCGCGATATCGATCTGCTGGCGATAGAGTTGCGCCCGCGATTCCTCGCGATCGGCCTCGGCCTACGCCACTGCGTTTACGTGCTCAAACCCCGCGAACGCGTCCCATCGCACGGCCACGCTTGCCGCGTACTCGGGCGCCATCGCGGTGAACTGCGGCGTCGGCGGATTCGAAAGCGTGTAGTTAAATGCATGCGTTCCGTAGTAGCTCGAAACTCCGACCGTGGGATAGAGCTGGGCGCAGGCCAGATCGACCGCGGCCTCGCGCGCACGCAGCGATGCGACGCCGGCTTTAAGGTCAGGGCGGTCGTGCAGCGCGACATCGATCAAACGATCGACGGCGCTGCTCAGCGTCGTTGGAACCGTCTGAGTGCCGAGGATCTCGATTTCGGGGAGCGCGTCAACGCGGACGCCGATCGCAAGCGCGAGATCCGCTTGCGCGTCGCGCACGCCAAGCTCCGCACCTTCCAGCTCAAAGCGCGCCCGAGCCTCGCGCTGGCGCGCCAGTAGAACGTCAGGCTTGGTCGCGAGGCCCATTACCCGCCGCTTTTCAACCGTTTGCCTGTCGGTTATCGCGAGGCGCACGATTGCCTGCGCATCCGTTACGTCTTCGCGATGAGCCTGGAACAGATAGAAATTCTCTTCGACTGCGAACACCACGGTCTCGATTTCGCGGTTGAATCGAAAATTCGCCGCGAGGGATTGCTCTCGCGTTGACTGCGAAGCCGCGTCGCGCCGCCCGAAGTCGATCAGATCGTAGTCGAGCAGGAGTTGCTGGCTGCTGCGCCAGTTCCTGAGCGTGCCCCAATGCTTAGGCACCTGGTCGATGACTCGCTCGTATCCGTTTTCGCTCTCCACGCGCATCGTCGGGTAGAACGGCGCGCGACTGATGCCCCATGCTGCGGCTTCGGCACGCGCGGCTTCCTAGGCGGCGCGTGTATCGGGATTGCGAGTCAGCGCCAAATCGATGAGTGCCGGAAGATCGAATTTTCCACCGGGTAAAGGGGCCGCGCGATTGTGATCGGAGCCTACGCCGGCGGTTTCGAGATTCATGGCCCGTTCATTCGGCCCGGGGACCCATTCGTGATGCGCAGCTCTGGCAGTGCGAATCTGGAGGGGCTTAGCTCGGGCCGCTCGCCGCGCGCGGCGCATCCGTCCATGCAGACGAA
>Ga0335069_10004965_pt1 | contig 19592 bp, 15 predicted proteins | sample Lox_Sample_11_FD_206714 | JGI IMG/M metagenome (GOLD analysis project Ga0335069, IMG submission 206714) | Soil microbial communities from Loxahatchee National Wildlife Refuge, Florida, United States - Lox_Sample_1.1 | ecosystem: Environmental > Terrestrial > Soil > Wetlands | place: USA... | reverse complement strand
GCCCGCACGGATGCCATCGGCACCATGCGTGCCCGCCGCCAAGCATCGACTGCGTTCAAGATTCCCGTTGCCCCGGAAGCTGGATATCCCGCACGCTCCAGCAGTTCCGCAACTCGTTGCCGCTTGGCTTCGGGTTGCGAAACTTCTGGCACCCGGCCGGTCGACGCTTTCACGCAGCGCTCGTAGGGAACCGCTTCGCCATTTCCCAGAACTTCCATCGCCAAGTCCCACATGGTTGCCAGAGCGACCGCCAAACCCGATAAGTATTGGCCGCGCAACCCGGAGATCTTTCGCGCCTCGGTTTGTATGCTGCCGATCGTCCCCGGCACATCGATCTCGCGCAGGTATTCCTCGATCGCATTGCGGTTCGGTTCTTTAGCGGTGACGCCGCCCGACTCGCGAATGCGCTGCGCCGATGGAATGGTGTAAGCAGCGGGCAGAGGTTCACCCGAGAACCATGAATCGGCGATGAAGCGGCCGGTGCCGGACGGACACATCACATCGCCGCCCCAAAGAATGTCGATCGCGAGCACTGCATCTGCTACGAACTTGCCAGCGGAATCCATTTCAAATCTCCTTTTCTCGCTTGAGCGAACCGAACCATAGATAGAGGCACAGGCCGATGAATAAGATGGCTGAAACCGTCTGCGAAATCGGCTCATTGGAATAAAACGGTGTGTGGATGAGATCTTCCCGGAAGCCCGGAATGAGGCGCAGCCCCGCACCGAGGACGCCACCCAGCGCGCCACCTGCCATCAAGCCTGAAGCAATGATGACGCCGCGTTCGCGAATGCCACGGCCCGCCTCGCCACCAGCCTTGGTCGAACGCTTATTTACCAGGTGAGCCACGAACCCTCCCACCAGCGCCGGAGTATTCAGTTCGAGCGGCAAGTACATGCCCAGCGCGAATATGAGCGACGGCTGCCCCAGCATTTCAAGCACTAAAGCGATCATCGCACCGGTGCCGAAAAGCAGATATGCAATCGGCTGCCGGCTCATGAAGCCTTCGACCAGGGCTTTCATAATTGAAGCCTGTGGCGACGCCAGCACAGGTCGCAAATCGCCGGGCGCGGCTTCTCCGAACTGGAACGTCCTGGCCAGCATAATAATCGTGAGACCAACGGCGATTGCCGCGGCAATCACTCCCAGAAATTTTACTTTCTCCTGCGCCGCCGGGGTTGAGCCGATCCAATATCCGGTTTTCAGATCGGTAATCGCCTGACCTGAAACCGACAGTGCGGTGCAGACCATGCCGGCGATCGCCATCACGAAAAACATTCCCGTAGTGCCGGAGAGCCCGAATCGCAGCAGCACGGCGGACGAAATAATGATGGTCAACATGGTCATGCCCGACACCGGATTGCGTGCTGTAGTCGCGATGGCGTTCGCGGCTACGGACGCAAAGAAGAAGGAAAACACCAGGGTGAGAAGCAAACCGGTTAGAACTATTGCCCACGAAGGCCGCAGGTTTCCCAGAAGCATACCGACGCCAATCGCACTAAGCACGATCCCGAGAAAAATTGACATGATTGAGATGTCCCGGTCCGTGCGCTCGGGAGCAACCGCCTCGCCCTTACGGAAGACGCGCAGCGCTATCCCGAACGATCCCGCCACGACTTTCAGTGATTTGATGATCCCGAAGATTCCAGCCGTGGCAATCGCTCCCACTCCAATAAAGCGCACGTAGTTGCGATAGATCTGCACCGCTGCCATCTTGGAAATCGGGATCGCCGCCGGATAAACCGCACTGTCGAAGTGGCTGCCCACGAACCAGATAATCGGAACCAGAACGAAATTCGAAAGCACTCCGCCCGCGCACAAAATCATCGAGCTGCGCAGGCCCATGACATAACCAAGACCCAGGATGAAACCAATAGCGTCAAAGCTGAACACCATCCGTGCCCGTTCGGTAAGCGTCCGCATCACCGGAACGAATTCAAAGTTGACATACTCTTTCCACACTTGAAACGTGGTCACAAACAGGTCATAGACGCCCGCGATCGCCGTCGCTTGCAGCAGCAACTTTGCCTGGGAGCCGCCTTTCTCGCCGGTCACCAGGACTTCGGTGATTGCCGTCGCTTCGGGGTAGGGAAGAATGCCGTGCATCTCGCGCACAAAATATCGGCGCAAGGGAATCAGAAACAAAATCCCCAAGCATCCCCCCGCGAGGCCAATAAAAATGGTCTGCACCGGGTTGGGATTGAGATTCAGAATATAGAGCGCCGGTATGGTGAAGACTGCGCCGGCAACCACCGAGCCGGCCACGCCACCCACGCCGGTGACGATCACGTTTTCCAGCACGCTTGAACGCCGCGCGTAGAAGCGGGCGAGCCCAATTGTAAGGATGGAAATCGGAATCGCCGATTCCATCACCTGTCCCACCTTCAGGCCGGAGTAGGCGGACGCCACCGTGAAGATCACGCACAAAATCAACCCCCACCAGATGGATCGTCCCGTAAGCTCTGGCAGCTTTGCCGAAGAGGGCACGATCGGCAGGTACAATTCGCCGCTATGCAACGGCTCATACGCATTTTGTGGAAGGGTCTTGGTGTCGAGAGAGGCTGTGGGCATGGGATTCCTCAGCTTGAATTCACCATTGACCACCGAGCCTAACAAGTGCGCAGATCACAGGAATGAGTGCGGAGAAACGACGCAGGTCAGGTTCGGTGCGCTTTCCGATGGTTTGCGGGAGACAAGATTGCGACGACACACCTTCAGGATTTTGGAGGTCTACCTCTGCGAGTCGGTGTCGTGAGTTGCGCGTCGCAGGGCGAGCCGCACCGACAGCATCTCATCGCTACGGCTGCACACGAATGTCGCGAAGCAGAACGCCAGCACGGAATGATCCAGCGATGCCCCAAAATACTGCCACACCGCCACATGCGGCCCAGGATAGTTCGAAGAAAACAACAGCGCCAGCATGTAGACGAAACCAAGCACACTCGCCGTTCTCACCCAAATTCCTGACACCAGCGCCAAGCCGATCGCCAGTTCGCCGTATGCAACCAGAAACGCCATCGCCGTGGCATGTGGCAGCACCACCCGTTCAAGTACCGGCACGATGAACGGATATGCCTCGCCATGTTGAACAAAGCCGGTGATCCACTGCTGAAATTTCCCGCCCAACGTGAACTGCGTGCCGAAGACCTTATATTCCCCGAAAATCAAAAATAGACAGCCCACGGCGATCCGTAGGCCTGCCAGCGCCAGCCCGTTCCTCCTCGCAGTATTGTCCGGGATCGCCATCGCGTGTAACTCCAGTAAAACTTATCCTATGGTCGGCGCCCACTACCCGTTACCCTTGTACGTTGACTCCTCACGCCTAAGTTCCCTAACATGGATAAAGGCGTCTGTCAGGTTGGGGCCCGGCCGGACGCGTCAAAGAGATATAACCTGAATCCCGGGTCACTTGGCGACCATCTTATCCGTTTTAGTGCAAGCGAAAGGCAGGCAATCTTACAGACGTGTGTTCTTGGGCTAAATATCTGATTCGGCTAAGCGTGGGTCTATTGCTGACCGCCTTACCGCTAACCGCGCAGGGCGCGTACGCAACGGACGACATGCCGGATGCACCCAGCGCCGTCGCTCAAGCTGCGCAGCAGGCCCAGGCCACCGGCACGATCACTGGAACTGTCGAAGATCAATCCGGTGCTGTCAGTGTAGGAGCCAAAGTTGAGCTAACCGTCGAAGGTCAGGGACAACCGCAACAACTCGAAACCGGAGTGAACGGACAATTCACCTTTTCACACGTGCCGCCCGGGACTTTCCATCTTAAGGTCAGCGCGACGGGTTTCAACGATCAGGAAATCACTGGTGACCTCGATCCCGGACAGTTCTACATCACTCCGCTGATTGCGCTTGCGGTTTCGGGCGGGGCAACGGAAGTCAGCGTCACGCTGACGCCGGTCGAAGTTGCCCAAGCCGAACTGAAAGAAGAATTGCAACAGCGTGTCTTCGGATTCATCCCGAACTTTTACGTGACGTATAACGGCGACGCGCAACCGCTCAGTTCGAAGCAGAAGTTTCATCTCGCTTGGAAATCATCGATTGATCCGGTAACGATCGCTGGCGCCGCTTTCCTCGCCGGTTTAGAGCAGGCATCCGATGACTTCTCCGGATACGGTCAAGGTATGGCAGGATACGGCAAGCGTTTTGGCGCTTCCTACGCTGATATCTTCGCCGGCACATTCATCGGCAGCGCGATTTTGCCGTCGGTCCTGAAGCAGGATCCGCGCTACTACTACAAAGGCACGGGCAGCACCAAATCACGGATCGCATACGCACTGGCCAACTCCGTGATGTGCAAAGGTGACAATAAGAAGTGGCAAGTGAACTACTCGAGCATCGTCGGCAGCTTTGCCACGGGCGGCATCTCGTACCTTTATTATCCGAGTAGCGATCGCAGTGCCGGATTGCTCGTGCAGAACGCCATGCTGCGCATCGCCGAAAGTTCCTTCACCGGCGTCTTCCAGGAATTCGTCCTGCATAAACTGACGCGCGTTCCCCAGCACAGCCGCCAACAATAACAGGGTTGCTCCACCACGCTCGGCGCTCGGTGCACTTTAAGATTCTAAGGTCCTGGCGAGTCCGCACCGGCTCACCGGTAAAGATTTTCCTACCCTGGACCGCCTCGAACCAGGGTGGAGTGGTCGTCAGTTTCTCTGTCGGAACTGGAGGTCTAGCCTTCTCGTAATGTCGCTGAACCTCGTCCCAGGCGTCACAATGATCCAATGGACGTCAGCGCGATGCTCGAATTTCTTCAGCCCGTGGGTCTCGGGGCAGCAGTCGTAGTCGCCTTGCTTTTTCTGGTTCGATGGACCATTCCACGGCGCATTCAACGCGTTCCCGATCGCTCCACGAACTCCTAAACTGGCGAATTAGAACGCCACAATCTGCCCGCTAAAGCGCTCTTCCTTGACCGGATTCGCTGCAAAGTGAGATATTGGTGCGCTTCAATCAATCGCAAAAAAATTCTGAAATTGATCGCGCCCATGGTCCGACTGATTCCGAAGGATGACAGTTTTTTCGAGTTGTTTACCAAGATGTCGGACAATCTGATTGCCGGCGCGCGTGCGCTTGTGGATCTGTTTGAGGATTACCAGCACACGGAAAAAAAGATTGATGAGATTCGCAATCGAGAGAGGGCTGGCGACGAGCTCACGCATACTTTGCTGACAAAGTTGAATCAATCCTTCATTACACCGTTTGATCGAGAGGACATTCATCAGCTGGCGTCCAAACTGGACGATGTTGTGGACTTCATTTATGCGTCCTGCACCCGCATCTTGATTTACCGAATCACGTCACCTCCACCTGCGGCGCTGGATATGGCCAGGTTGATCCTGATGCAAAGCGAGGAGATACAGAAGGCCGTTTCCCTCTTACAAAAAAATGGGAACACTTTAATTCATTGCGTAGAAATTAATCGGCTGGAGAATGAAGCCGATAGCGTGTCGCAGAAAGCCATCGCCCAGCTCTTCGAGCATGAGAAAGACCCAATCAATCTAATCAAGCTCAAGGAGCTGCTGGAGTTTCTCGAGCGGGCAACAGATAAAGCGGAAGATGTGGCCAACGTGCTGGAGACCGTCGTATTGAAGAGCACCTGAGAATGCCGAAATCTTCCAGACAACAGGACAATCGGTGAAGCCTGACCTGCTGTTACTTGTCATCACAATTCTCTTCGCCCTGTCTTTCGATTTTCTCAACGGGTTTCACGACGCTGCCAACAGCATCGCGACCGTGGTTTCCACCCGGGTGCTGTCGCCGAGGTTGGCGGTTGTCTGGGCGGCGTTCTTCAATTTCGTTGCCGCGTTTCTCCTGGGAACCGCAGTTGCAAAGACCATCGGCGCCGGCATGATTCGTGTCGACCAGGTGACGCAATACGTCGTTATCGCTGGGCTTCTTGGGGCGATCGTTTGGGACCTGCTTACCTGGGTGTGGGGACTGCCCACCTCTTCTTCGCATGCCTTGATCGGTGGCTACGCCGGTGCGGCCATCATGCGGGCAGGGTGGGGCGTGATTGTTCCGCAAGGCTGGTACAAGACCTTAATTTTTATCGTCATCGCACCGGTGATCGGACTCGTTCTCGGCTTAACTTTCATGATTGCCGTGTTCTGGCTCTTGCGAAATAAGGCGCCGCAACGAATTGACGCCTGGTTCCGGCGATTGCAGCTCCTGTCGGCGGCAGCTTACAGCCTTGGTCATGGCGGCAACGATGCCCAGAAGACCATGGGCATCGTCGCTAGTGCCTTGTATGGAGCGCATCTTCTGACTGCCTCGGAACTCGCGGGCTCCTGGGGAAAATTTCGCTGGCCGATTATCCTCGCCGCGCACATGTCAATCGCCTTCGGAACCTATTTCGGCGGCTGGCGAATCGTGCGGACTATGGGGTCAAGGATCACGAAGCTGAAGCCCGTCGGTGGATTCTGCGCCGAGTCGGCGGGTGCTATCACGCTTTTCGCGACTGCTTTGGCCGGGATTCCCGTAAGTACCACTCACACCATTACTGGCGCCATTGTCGGCGTCGGGGCCACACACCGTCTCTCGGCTGTTCGCTGGGGCGTTGCCGCACGAATTGTGTGGGCATGGGTCCTGACCATTCCTGCTGCTGCTTCAGTCTCCGCAATTGTGTTCTGGCTGGTGCGCCTGATCCATCCGGGCGCCTGAACCTCCCCAGTTTATATGACCGGCAGACATCACTTACCTAAGTGATCATGGCCATAGTGTCAATTTTAAGGTAGAGTTACAGTCGGTTTTTGCAACCTTTCCTTACAAAGCGGGCGAAGGGCTCCCGCTTAGAGGTGTTATCTATGTTCGCCACAACGCCACACGTGTGCCTTCGGGCACGCGCAGCTATCATTTTGTTTCTTCTGGCCGGGAGCACCGCGTGCAGTTACCGCACCAGCATTACTCCTTCTCCGATTCAACATATCGTTTTCATCGTCAAAGAAAACCGGACCTTCGACACATACTTCGGGGGATTTCCGGGTGCGGACGGTGCTGTCAGCGGCATGACGTCGAATGGCCAGCGAGTCCCTCTTAGCCACCTGGCAGATTCCGCGCTGGCTTACCTGTGTAATACCACAAGCTGTACTCTGCAGGCCTTCGACGGGGGGAAGATGGACCAGTTCGACCTGGGTGCCAAAAATCTTGACGCTTACGGTCGCATGACTGAGCAAGACATTCCCAACTATTGGGCCTATGCTCGCCATTTCGTGTTGGCGGACCGGTATTTTACCTCGTCAGTCGGTCCGAGTTTCCCCAATCATCTTTTTGTAGTTGCAGCGCAGTCAGGTGGTGTGGTCGATAACGTGATCGGAACCAACACCGGCAAGAATTGTGACGGGACGCCATCCGGCAGTGTGCCGGTCATGGATCAGAATGGCAACATCACCATGCAGTCCCCCTGTTTCGACTTTCGAACTTTGCCGGATCTGCTCGAAGGAGCTGGAATCTCCTGGAAGTATTACGGCGATTGGGGTGGCGTGATGAGCACGATACGCCACATTTACGACGCCAAGTTCCACAAGCAGCGCATCGCCGAGCCTTCACAGTTCGAAACTGACGTGGCCAACGGCCAGCTTCCCGCCGTCAGTTGGTTGCTGCCTCCAAGCGGAAAGACTGAGCACCCTCCCGAAAGTGTCTGCCAGGGTGAAAACTGGACGGTTCAGATAGTCAACGCCGTGATGCAGAGCCCGGCATGGAGGTCAACCGCGATATTCATTACTTGGGATGATTTCGGCGGGTTCTATGATCACGTTCCACCTCCGAAAGTTGATCGCTTTGGGATGGGGCCCAGGGTCGGCTTGCTGATCATTTCGCCTTTTGCCAAGTCCGGCTACGTTTCCCATACGACCTACGAGCATTCGTCGGTTTTGAAATTTGTCGAGACTCGCTACCGCTTGCCCGCGCTCACCGCGCGCGATGCCGCCGCCAGCGACATGCTGGACAGCTTCGACTTCAATCAATCGCCGCAGCCGCCGTTCATCCTGAATCCGCGTAACTGCCCGGCAGGACAAGTACTGTCGCCGGACCCGAAGGTGTTTACTGCATTCGACAACGATTAGAATCACTTGCCGAACACAACTTTAGTCAACGGCAGATCCTGACGCAACGGCCCCGTGGTGTGCGCGTAGGTGATGTACTGCGTCTGCCCATTGCCTTCAGCGAACTCGGTGTGGGCCTCACCCGCGTAATCGACGTTGTTATTCCATCCATCTTTGCCGGTGAACAATAAAACCTGGTTCGACCATGGTCCCCAGGGAGTTCGCGCAACCCGGCAATAAATATCGTTGCTCAACACGCCGCTGTAAATCGCCATGTACGCACCCAGGTAGGCGTTCCAGTAAACGGTGTTGCCGGCGGCGCCGCCTTGGAATACCACGACGGCATCGGCCGGATTGGCGCTCCAGCTATTGTTTCCGGCGTAATAAGTCCACTGGGTTTTGTCCAGAGCGCCGCTTAGCAAAACGCGCGCCAACTGGCAGTTCATGACCAGGAAGCCGGGCGTGCAACCGTAGGAGTACAGCGTGTCCTTCACCACCACTGAGCCGCTGCCGTAGGCCACGTCATCGGCGCCCCACATCAGTGTGGGAGTTTTGCTGCCCAAATTTTCGATCGGTCGCGTTAGCTTTCCGTCCGAGGACAGCACTGCGATGCCTGAGCCTACGTTTTTCCAGGTCGGATTGCCTGATACCCGCCACAACTCAAAATAGAAAACCAGTGCTCGCTTGCGTGCCGGATCGTAGATCGGCTGCCCGGGCCACATGCCAAATTCCGCGCCGCACGGATCGGCCGTGCAATGATTCTTGTCATGCGCGTAGTTGTAGTCCTGCTCCCATTTCAAGTACGGCAGGAATTCGCCCGGCGCGCCGGTGATGTCGAGAAAGTCATGGTCCAGCATGATCCCGTGCGATGCGTCGAGATTGTCAGTCCACGAAAGCGAGTTGTCATCCCAGAAATGGTTTTCAATTCCTGGGACCGACATTGGCGTATCGCCAAAGGTCCAAACGGACTTTCCGTCAATCAAGGCGCTGATAGCGCCGTCGCGCCCGTAAATAACTGGATTTTGCTGAACTACACCCAGATCGGTCACAGAGATAACGGTCGGAACCGGCGGCGGAGCTTGCGGCTTATCGGCGGCGGTTGCAAAACAAACGGAAAAAAGGACGAGAGACAGGGCAGAACACCGAATCCACAACATGCAGAAATCATACTTTACATCTGCCGTGAGAAATCGGGAGCCATGAAAGAAAATAGTCCTGGAGAAAAAAGACCTGAATGCAGAATTCGCGGTGCTAGCCTAGATGCATGAGTTTTTTGCGCGTAGTGCGCATTATCGGATTAGCGCTCTTGATCGTGACGGCTGTCAATGCGCACGCTGCAGGTGCGTCGCGAGGCTGGGCGGTTCATTGGCAACCGCAGAGGCTGGTGAATGGCTCGCCCATAGCACTGCGAGTCAGCGTGCCCGCTCATCTCGAATCGCTTTCCGGTAAGTGGTTGGAGCATGACGTGCACTTCTCTTTCGATACTCAAGGCAACTTCTGGTATGCGATCGCAGGCGTGCCGCTGGAAACCGTACCGCGGAAGTATGCTTTAACTCTGCAAGGCAAGGCATCCTCGGGAAAAGAGTACTCATTCCAGCAAGCGATCCCGGTCGGCAAAGGCAAGTACCGGCAAATCAAAATCACGGTCCCCAAGCAGTTCACCGAACCCAGCCCCGAGCAACTCAAGCAGATTGAGGAAGACAAGGAACTGAAGCATCGGGTGTTCGCAAAGTCTGAGCCTGGTCGCGAGTGGACGGGCGATTTTCTTCCTCCGGTAGGTGCTGCGATCTCCGACGTCTTCGGCACTGCGCGCGTGTTCAATGGCGAGACGCAGAGCGTTCATCAGGGTCTGGATTTTGGGGTGCCTCAAGGCACGGCGGTTAAAGCGCTGAATCGCGGCAAGGTGGTGCTGGCGCAGCCACTATTTTTTGAGGGCGGTTTTGTGGTTCTCGATCATGGCCAGGGCTTGATGTCCATGTACATGCATCTTTCGAAGATCGAAGTAAAGGAGGGTGACATCGTCAGCCGAGGCCAGCAACTTGCGCTTAGTGGCGGGACAGGCCGGGCCACCGGACCACATCTGCATATTGCGGTGCGCTGGGAGGGCGTCTATCTGGATCCAGCGGTTTTGTTGAGGCTTGACCTGCCTAATCCATCGCCATAGCCTGTGGACGTTCGATTTCCTGAACGGCGGCTCCGTCACGGAAGGTTACGACCCGCCCTGAAATCGCCGGTACGCGTTCGCCGGGAACCAGAATCCCAACGAGGTTCAAGGGATCGGCCGCAGATACGGTAATCGTCTCTCCTGTGGGCGGCATCTTGCGTGTCGCACGCAGCGACTCGACCGCGACCGGCACAGCAAACTGCTCGCCCAGGAAGCCGTCGACGAAGCGCCCGCCCCGAATTTCGCCGCGATCTTCCAGGCGCCGGAATGCCATCTGCAACTCTCGCCACTTCGGTAAGTTCGTTTCGCGCGCCAGCAGATCGCGAAACACAATGCCGTAGCGTTTCAGCAGCATCCAGCAGGTGGCTTCAACGGCCCGGTTTCGTTCGACTTCCTGTTCGGTATACAGCAGAGCCCATCGGCCCGTACTGTGGCGAGGCCGTGCACTACGTCCGCTACCTTGCCCGGCGCGGCGCTTGGGATCGATCAGGGCCCGAAGATTGTCGAATCCGTCGGCGGTGACGATTCCAGCGGCCACCAGTTCCCATAAAGCGGTCTCAATCTCGGCTTTCAGTTTGTCGGTTCCGCGCACTATGTCGGCGAAAAACGACGCGCCGCGATGCCGCAGGAAATTCAGCACCTCGCGCGCGCCTTCGGTCAAGCCGCGAGTTTCCGTGTGCTCAGCAGTCGGGTGATGCGGCGTCATCCAGTCAGCCTCTTCGCGCACGAAAAATGTAATCGGCGCGACACTGGTAGGGATCACGCGGCGCTTGCCTGCCGCTGAATCTTCAAGCGTCGCGGGATGCGGAGATAACCGTCCCCACCCCACCGAACCGGTCAGGCAAAGCTGATCGAGCCATGCCGGATCATAGTTCGCGACCCTGCGTGTCAGCACCTGGCGCTCCCATGCATTGGCGGGGATTTCAAATCCCTGCAACTGGCGAAGCACGTCCAGCGTGGCGCGTTCCCCAAGGACTTGTGTTCCGGGCGCCACATGCTGCCAGCGCAGCAGCCAGCGCATGAACTGCGCCGCCGTAACCGGTTCGATCTGCTTGCGCAAAGTCGCAACCGTGAGCCGATGTATCCGGGCCAGTAACCGCCGCTCGCACCACTCGGTCTGATCGGTCGCGCCAGTATACTTTCCCCGCAGAATGCTGCCACTGGCTTCCATTCGAAGCAGCGCCTTCTCAATCTCCGATGCGGGTATCCCCAGCATTTGGCCGATCTGTTCCGCGGTCGTCGGCCCCAGATGCATCATCCAGCCTGTCACCATTGCTAACAGGGCATCATCGTAGGTGGTAACTGAATTGCCGATCTCTGGGACGCTGCGTTCTAAATCCACTTGCGGAAATAGAACGAGAAACGTCTTCGCCCGCTCTGCGGCCACCCAGTATTTTCGCGATCCAAGCGATGCGGTCAACGCACGATTGTTCCCAGCAAGTTTTTCAAACAGACCCTGCCAAGCGGCAACCTCTTCCGAAACCGGCAGCGCGAATAACGTATGCAGCACATCGTGCAGTTCGTCGGCGTCACGGACGTCGGGCCATGCCTCTTCGCGTACCTGCGCAATCGCCGCCGGATCCAGCTTCCCGACTTCTTCCAGCACTGACTCGGGCAAAACCCGCCGCATCTCGACCGCGCGCGCCCGCCGCTCCTCAAGCGGAGCATCGTCAAGATAGGCATATGGATTCGCATTCAAAATTTCGTGCGAGAACTGCGATGGCACCGGAGTATCCACCGCGATGCAGCGGATGCGTCCCTCTTCCATAGCGTGCAGCACATCCCTCAGGCCATCCACATCCATGGCCTCGGTCAGAACGTCTTTCATTACTTCCTTGACCAGCGGGTGGTCAGGAATCTTGATGTCGCCCTCAATGTTTTCCTGACACGCAGCAACATCGGGGAAGACAGAAGCCAGAAGATCGTCAGAGCGAATGCGCTGGATTTGCGGCGGAACCTTCTTCCCGCCCTGAAAGCGCAGTAGAGCAAGCGCCCGATTTGCATCCCAGCGCCAGCGGGTTCCAAAAATCGGGGAAGCCAAGGCCGCCTGCTCAAGAATCGGCTGCACCGTTTCGGCGTTCAGGAAATGGAAAACATCGGCGAGGGGGAAGCTGTGCTGCTCTGCCAGAGCAATATTCAGTCCATTGTCCGTGGCTGCTGCTTGCAGTTCAAAGTTAAAGCCGCGACAGAATCGCTTGCGGAGCGCCAATCCCCAGGCTTTGTTGATCCGGCCGCCGAAGGGAGCGTGGATGATCAGCTGCATGCCGCCGCCTTCGTCGAAAAATCTTTCCGCAATGACAGTATGCTGCGTCGGCACCGCGCCTAAAACCGCACGGCCTTGCAGCACATACTCGATAGCCTGTTCCGCGCCAGAATCATCCAGGCCACATTCTTCTTTGAGCCAGGCTACTGCTTCGGCGACGTCCGGTTGACTTGCAGAAAATCCGATCGGCGAGGTATTCGGCAGCATGTCGCTGATCTGTTGCCGCAGATCGCCCAGGTAATGCGACAACTCTTCGGTTCGCGCTGGAGCTTCACCCAGCCAGAAGGGAATTGTGGGCGGCGCGCCGTGAGCGTCTTCCACCAGCACCCGCCCGGTTTTTCCTTCCACGCGCCGGATGCGCCACGATGTGTTACCCAGAAGCATGATGTCGCCGGCATTGCTCTCCACGGCGAAATCTTCGTCGACCGTTCCGACCGCAACCCCATCGGGCTCGGCTACTACCGCGAACAGCGCAGTCTCCGGGATCGCGCCACCGCTGGTGATGGCTGCCAGGCGTGCCCCGCGCCGGGCGCGCAACTTGCGATTCACCTGGTCGCGATGCAGGTAAGCTCCGTAGCGTCCACGGCGCGCTGCGATTCCTTCCGACAGCATTTCCAGAACGCTGTCATAGACCTCGCGCGGCAAATTTCTGTAGGGGTACGCTCGTCGCACCAACGCGAACATCCCATCTTCGTCCCACTCCTGCGGAGCGCAGGCAGCAACGATTTGTTGCGCCAGGATATCCAGCGGCGACTCCGGAATCATCAGCCGATCAAGGTCGCCCTGGCGGATGGCACGCACCAGTGCCGCACATTCGAGAAGTTCGTCGCGGGTAGTTGCGAAAATGCGGCCCTTGGGAATTGCGCCACGCCAGTGTCCGGATCGCCCGACCCGTTGCAGCGCGACCGCAATTGCCCGCGGCGAACTGATATGCACCACCAGATCGACGGTTCCGATGTCGATTCCCAACTCCAACGACGCTGTGGCCACCAGCGCCTTGATCTTGCCTTCTTTCAGCTTGTGTTCCGCCGCTAGCCGCAACTTACGTGACAAGCTGCCATGATGCGCGGCCACGCCTTCTTCGCCCAACCGCTCAGCCAAATGATGCGCCACTCGCTCTGACAGACGACGGGTATTGACGAACACCAGCGTCGAACGATTCTGCTGCGCCAGTTCCGCGATGCGGTCGTAAATCTCTTCCCACATCTCGTTGGTGGCGATTGGCCCGAGCGGGCTGCCCGGAACTTCGATCGCAAGATCGAGCTTGCGCTTGTGACCAACGTTAACAATGACCGGCTCGGGCCGTCCGTTGCCGGTGAGAAAGCGCGCGACTTCTTCGATGGGCTTCTGCGTCGCGGAAAGGCCGATACGAGTGAGTGATGACACCGAAGGAAAGAGTGCTGCACCCGTCGTCGCTTCCCCCCGCAACGCCTCCAGCCGCTCCAGCGACAGCGTGAGGTGCGCGCCGCGCTTGTCATCCGCAACTGCATGAATTTCGTCGACGATGACCGTCTCCACACCGCGCAGAATTTTGCGGCTGCTCTCTGCCGTCAGCAAAATGTAGAGCGACTCGGGCGTCGTGACGAGAATGTGTGGAGGATTCTTGAGCATTGCCCGGCGCTCGTGCATCAGGGTGTCACCAGTGCGCACAGCGGTCCGGATTGGCGGCATGAGCAAGCCGCGCTGCCCGGCCATCTGCAAAATCTCGCCCAGGGGGCCTTCCAGATTTTTTTGGATGTCATTGCCCAGCGCTTTCAGCGGGGAAACGTAGAGAACTTCGGTTTGATCCTCGAGGTCGCCCGCGAGAGCTTTGCGCACCAGTCGATCGATGCAGGCGAGGAAAGCAGCGAGGGTTTTGCCCGATCCGGTCGGAGCCGAGATGAGGGTCGTTTTGCCGGCCAGAATGTGCGGCCAGCCCTGCTCCTGCGGTTCGGTGGGCGTTCCGAAGCGCTGGACAAACCAATCCCGCACCAATGGATGGGCCCATTCGAGAGAAGGAGAGGGAGACGACATTGAGCATATTTTAACTCAGAAAACCGGGGCAAGTTTCGTAAAATATTCGCCTCGATGGGCGACCACGTTGTTGTCGTTTCACCACATTGATTGTAATATGATGATGAGTAATAATAATATTCCAGGACCGAACAATGCCAAGCAATCGAGTTGCTCTGCTTAGCCGGCGCGACATTCAAACCGCCGCCGGGAAGTTGCAATGGAATCGTCAATTGCCGAAATGGACTGTGATGGTCGAAGGCCGACAACTGCCCGCTCGCCCACTGGTATTGGAAGCAGCTGGCGTTCCTCCAAACGACCCCACGAATTCACATCAAGCGGTCGCGCTTCTTCAGGACCGAGGCTTTGAAGTTTTCTATCAGGGTCAACCGTTACAGAGTCCAGGTGTCCCTTCGACTTCCTTCATAACCGACGCGTACATTGAAAGCTTGCGAGGCAGCTGCAGAGGCGAAGACTCGCTAGTTGACGCTCGTGAGCGCGAGCATCGCCTTGAGAAATGACCAAAACCTGCGTTTTGGATGCCAACGCAATCCTCGATTTCCTCGAAGCTGGGCCTGGCTTCGGTACCGTTGAGCGCCTTCTGAAAGAAGTCCTGCAACAGAAGCGTACTGTGCTCGTCGCATCCATGAACTGGGGCGAGGTTTTCTATCACCTATGGCAGAATCGCGGTGAGGACAAGGCACGTCAAACAATTGCCGCGCTCTCCCGGCTCCCCCTTCAAATCGTTCCCGTTGATGTTGCCCTCGGACTTAAGGCAGCGGAAGTTAAAGCTGTTCACAAGATTCCCTACGTTGATTGTGTTGCCGCCGCCTTGGCGGAGAGCTCGCGGGCAACGTTAGTGACGTCGGATCGAGATTTCGAGAAGCTGGGCAGGCGAGTTCAGATATTGTGGACTCGGCGTCCGTGAGCCGGCCAGCAAGTTGATTCCTATCTTTGCGAGTCTTTTGCGACGGTGCCTATTCCTATTGCGGGGATTCCAAGAAATCGGGATTAGCGTGACGAACTTATGTATGATGTTCGGAAACCAAGATTCGGGCGGTTCCAACACTTAGTTTTCCGGCTGCATATAGCGATGTTCGGGCTTTGGGGAACCTCGTGACTCACCCGGGGTGGCAAGCGAGCACTTTCAAGGAGTGTCATGCGAATTCTGCTCTACAACCCCGACAACGGGGTCACTCGCAACTTCATGCCCCACCTCTGGATGTTCCTGCTGCAAGCACTCACTCCTCCCGAACATGAAGTCCTGCTGGTCGATGGCAACGCCCAACCAATGGACGAGATCCAGATCGCGCAATTTGTCCGCGATCAGAAGGTCGGGCTGGTTGGTATCGGGGCCATGACCAGGATGGTCGCCAGAGCGTATCGCATGGCAGATGCAATTCGCGCGACCGGAGTTCCGGTGGTGATGGGAGGGCCGCATGTGACCGAAGAGGCCGATGAAGCTCTCGGTCGCCATGGTGGCCCACGCCATGCCGATGCCGTTGCCTTAGGAGAAGCCGATGAAACCTGGCCGCGCATCGTCGAAGATGCGGCTCGCGGCGAATTAAAGGAAATCTACGCACCCGTGGATGCAACCGGGAATGAGCGCAAGCCTTCCCTCGATCACTACCCGACGATTCCGTGGGACAAGCTCGATCTCGACCAGTTCAATCTCATTCCCAAGCCGATTCACCACTTGCTCAAGGGGTTCCGCGAGGGATGGGGAACCTTTCGCATCGTGCCGGTGGAGTCGGGGCGAGGCTGCCCATACGGCTGCGAGTTCTGCACGGTCACTGGATTCTTCGGCGACTCGATTCGATTCCGCACCAATGAGAGCGTAGTGAACGAACTGCTCCTGCTCAAAGCTCGCGCGCGGAAAGAGCAAGGCCAGATCGCCGTTTTTTTCATCGACGACAACTTTGCCATCAACATTAAACGCACCAAGTCCCTGCTGCGGGACATCATCGCGGCAAAGGCTCAAGTCTTTTGGGTGGCGCAGATCAGCGCCAATCTTCTGCGCGACGAGGAACTGGTGGATTTGATCGCCGCCTCCGGAGGCAAGTGGATCTTTATCGGAATGGAATCGGTCGATCCGGCAAATCTGCAGGACGTTAATAAAGGGTTCAATAAGCCCGGCGAGTATGTTTCCGTGCTGGAGCGACTGGCAAAACGCAATATCTACGCAATCACCTCGTTCATCCTGGGCATGGATAACGACACACCAGGAGTCGCCGAACGCACGTTGCAGCAGGTCCGAACGTGGCCTCCTGGCTTGCCAATTTTTGGGCTTCTCACGCCGTTACCAGCAACGCCTCTGTATAAGCGGCTGGAGGCCGCTGGACGCCTGACGCGTCCGCAGCATTGGCTTGATTTCGTCCCCTTCACCATGGCGCACACTCCGCTGAAAATGACGGTCGAGGAAGCGCATGCCGAGTTGAACTATGGCTGGGCGAACTCCTATAGCCCGGAGGCTCTCGCCCACGCAGTTGCCGCGCTGGACGACCAGCACATCGGGGATCGCTTCAATATCTTCCTGGCGCGTCTTTGTTTTCGCGGAATCTATTTCCCGATGATGGGGAAGTCGTCGTGGCTGCGTGTCGTTTTCGAGAACCGGAAAACGATCCGGCGACTAGTCAAAGATGGTGTGTCCCGATGGATGTGGCCAGGAAGATTTGGTCGCGGCGGCCCCTCACACTTGGAAACGTCCAACGTCAGTGGCGAAGCCAATGCTTAAGCAACCGTCCTTGAACAATTGTGCCCGGAGTACTACCGACGGATGGCCGCGCTTTCGCGTTCGTTGCGAAAGGGTGGGGATTAGGATGACCCTTCCTGTCGATATCCGGCCTCGGTCTCACGCACGTACTCCTCCAAGCAAGTCCAAAAGAACTCCACTTCCGTCTCGGCGTCCTTCCGGGCTTGCTTTTGCTGTTTGGTTAGAAGGAGCCGCTTAAATAATGCCCAATCGGGTACTTGAGCTTTGACGGAATCCCACAATCGTTGGTCTTCAGCAGTTAGTGCGTGCCCGTCCCAAATGTTTAACCGCAAAGCAAACATCGAATAAATTAGCGATATGTCATCGCGGTTCTGACACAGCGCAAACGGGTCAGGCAGTTCATCGTGCCAGAAAATGCTTCCGAACTCAGTGACATTGAAGCCCCATCCAGCGTTCGGATCATAGTGCATGGCGCTCAGTATCAAAACCGCTTTTTGACTGAGATTCATGGGTTCTCCATGATAGCTCTTGTAATCAGCGATAGCATACGTTGTGGTGTTCTTTCGCCGCGGCGACCAATTTTTGAATAGCCGACTCTCTAACCCCGAAATGCTAGAATCCGGCCCATGCCAAAATCCCTTTCCCCGCGCGCACGTGCCAAGAAAATCAAACTGCTTCTTTTTGACGTGGACGGCGTCCTGACCGATGGTAAGCTGTTCATCTTTCCGGCGCCTGCTGGCATCCAGCAAAGTATTCAAGCACGCGCATCCGAGCACGGTGGCCAAGGCGGGTTCGGCCTGCACAGCCAGACCATGATCGAAGCCAAGGGTTTTCATGCCCATGACGGCACTGCGATCTCACTGGCGCGGTTGGGCGGCATCAAGACTGGCCTGATCACCAAGCGAATTTCCGAGACCGTGGCCCTCCGCGCCCGCGACCTCAAGCTCGAGCATGTTCACCAAGGAATTCAGGATAAGCTGACGGTTTTTCGACAGGTGATTCAGCAGGAGGGAATTACTTTGGCCGAAGCTGCGTTTGTGGGAGACGACGTCATCGATCTGCCGCCGATGCGCCACTGCGGCCTGGCGATCGCTGTAGCTAACGCTCGCGCCGAAGTGAAGAAGGAATCCCACTACGTCACTTCCCACGCCGGCGGTGATGGTGCCCTTCGCGACGCGATTGAGTTCGTGCTGAAAGCTCAAGGCAAATGGGATCGGGTGGTCGAGGAGTATATCGGGGAGAGGAGCGCGGGGTAGCTGTCAGCTATCAGCCATCAGCTTTCAGTTAAAGGCTTTCTGCGGATTGACCTACGGTTGAGATGCGAGGGCAGCTTTTTCGCTGAGAGCCGATAGCTGAGAGCGAGCAAAGAAATAAGCCCACCGATTGTCTGCTTGGGGCGTGCTCGGGTCGACAACCGATGGGCTACCGTTTCTCCTTACTCACCCTGTGTTTTCAGGAGTATTGCTACTATAAAACACAGCTCCCACGGAAAGTTGCGGTATCCGTGTAAAGTTTTGTAATAGTTGAATTTCTTGAGGGATGGACGGAGACTACTCCGGCACCGCCGCTGGCTTGCTGGCCATCAGCTGAGTGAAGCGGGTATCACCGCGCAAAGCCGCAAACTCCGGGTCCTTATAGACGTCATTGATGGACTTGTATCCCTCTTCCATCGCCCGCCGCAGGTACTCGAGCGCATGCTCCCGGTCTCCGGTTTTCGCGTAAAGGCGGGCGACTAAGTAGTTGAAACGAGAGCGGTCTTGCGGCGAGGGCAGCTGCGCCGTCACCCCGACACGCGAACTCCGTTCAAACAGCTGCGGATCCAGTTCCAAGGCTTCGGCATAGCAGCTTGTCGCCTTTTCCCAATCCTTCTTGCCGAAGTATGCTGCGCCCATATTGCTATGGAACGACGCTACATTAGGGCTTAGCTTGATCGCTTTGTCGTACTGCTTGATGGCTTTGCCGTACTTCCTCTGTTCGTAATAAACGACGCCCAAGTTGTTCCAGGAGTCGGCGAAGGTGGCGTCGATCTTCAAAGCCTTCTGGAAGGCGTGCTCACTTTCCTTATCGCGCCGCAACTGCAGCTGCGCGATGCCACTCTTGTTATAGAGCCGGGCCGTGGGGGCCTTAGTGATGGCAGCGGCGTAGTAGTCGAGCGCGTCGAGGTAGGCCTTCTCGCTGCGCAGTTCGTCGCCCTTCTTTTCCAGTTCTTCGGGAGTCGCCGTGGGCGAGGGTGGTGGGATGCGCACTTGCGGTGGAACGACCTGAACTAGTTCCGCCTGCCCATGAATCAGGGGGACCAGCGTCAATACCAGACTCAACCCGCAGAGCCAAGACCCGATGCGATGCATATTCACCTCACGACCTGCGATGCCTGACCGCCGCTAGTGCGTATCGTTATCACTCTGAGGAGGCGGC
>Ga0335069_10004964_pt1 | contig 19595 bp, 21 predicted proteins | sample Lox_Sample_11_FD_206714 | JGI IMG/M metagenome (GOLD analysis project Ga0335069, IMG submission 206714) | Soil microbial communities from Loxahatchee National Wildlife Refuge, Florida, United States - Lox_Sample_1.1 | ecosystem: Environmental > Terrestrial > Soil > Wetlands | place: USA... | reverse complement strand
GCGCCTCCCCATCGTCGTGACCGGCTCGTTGGCTGGCGGCCTCTCGTCGGCATGGCCCCTCCCTCAATGGTCTGCCGACGATAGGTGGCCAACCGGCTGGTCTGTGACCGGTCGGGGTCGCTGAGCCAATGTGACGGCGGTCACACACGTGCTGAGGGGCCAGCGCGGCCTGGGCAAGGCTCTGGGCAAGGCTCTGGGCAAGGCGTCGCAAGCAACGTGCTCCCTCATGTCGACCGCCTGGAACGCTTCCGCCTCTGCCTGCCCTCGCCCGAGTGCTCGGCCCTCGAACCGATCACCTCGGCAGTACAGCGGCGGCCTCGTCGGCGAGCTGAACGCGGAGTGGCGCCGCCTGGTGGCCGACGCCTCCACCCCGCCAGCCGTCGCGGCATGGGGCCGGTCCGTCGCAGATCTGCACGGGCTGGTGAATCTCGAGGCGGTTCTCATCGCTACGCGATCAGCCGACGGCGAGGTGCTGCACGGCCTCCTGCGGCTCGCCCGCGACGGCGACCGGCTCGCCGCGCGGACGGCTCTCCAGGCCATGCTCGGGTCAACCGTACGGCTCGCCCACCGCACCCGAGGGCACGCGGGCGGAGACCTCGAAGAGGCCGTCGCCCGCGCGGTCGCCGCGACCTGGCAAGTGATCACGGACTATCCGCTCGAGCGTCGGTCGTGTCGTCCCGCCGACGGCATCAGCCTTGACGTACTGGCCATCCTGACCCGTGGCCGGGGCTCGATGGCAGAGGTGGCAGCCGGGCTGCCGACGGACCTGGCCGACGTGGTCGACCACGAGTCGTCCGGCCCAGGGGAGTTGCGCGAGGCGTTCTGGGCGGTGGCCCGTCTCGGCCACCCCGGGGTCTGCAGCGACGAACAGTTGATCACGGTTCTCGTGTGGGGTGTGAGAGTCGGCGTGATCTCGGCTTCGGACGCGCGGCTCCTTCTGCGCCTTCACTCCCCTGATGACCCCGAGAGGACCGTCTCGTGTCGAACCGTGGCCGCGGAGCTGGGGCTGGGGCACGACGCTGTGCGTCAGCGGGCGTCCCGCGCAACGCGACGGCTGGCCCGCGGCGTCCAGCGCCTCCTCGCCAGCTCTCGGCCTCCCGGGGCGGGTCTGAGCGACGCTGCGTGAGCGTGCCGGCATGGACGACACGGCGCCGCCCGCACATCGTCGGGGCGAGGGACTCGACGCGGACGCGAAATTGGGCACAATTACCCCCTGCGACGCCTGGACGGGGTCTCGCCGGGGGTTGGCGGGTGACCAGGCGCGAAGGTCCGGCAACGGACGTGAGGAGAACGGGGGTTCACCACGTGAAGCGCACGATCACAGATTCCCCACCGCCGGCGTCTGCGACGCCGCCGGGATCTGCGACGTCCACCCGGCCGCCGCCCAGGCCGCCCGCGGCCACCTCCCGCGGCCTCGAACCCGTTCGGACGCGACGACGACCATTGCTCATCGGTCTCGGTATCGCACTCACCGCCGTCGGCGGGCTGGGAGCAGCCTGGCTCGCGTCGAATCGGACGGGCGCCATCTCCGTCGTAGGGGTCGCCCGTGAGCTCCACGCCGGCCAAGTGATCCACCGTCAGGACCTGGTCAGCGTCCGGATCGAGGCCGCGTCGGGCTTGAAGTCGCTTCCCGCCCAGCGCGCAGAGGAGATCGTTGGGAAGCGGACACTGGTCCGACTGCTCCCGGGTTCGTTGCTCAACCCCGACGCCGTTGCCGACAGGGTTGTCCCCGCGGCGGGACAAGCCGTGCTGGGCCTCGAGGCGGGCCCGGGGCAACGGCCGGCCGTACCGCTGGAGACCGGCGATCCCGTCGAGATCGTCTACGCTCCGGGCACTGGGGAGTCGCCGTCGGGCGTCGGGCCGGCAGGGGTCGTCCTCGCGGTCGTGGTCGGCACGGAGGCCGACCCCGACACGAACAAGGCGCTGGTCGACGTGAGCGTCCCACAGGATGCTGCGGTCAAGGTGGCCGCCTGGGGGAACGCCGGCCGGGCCGCGATCGCCCTCCTGCCCGCCGGCCACGGCTGATGACGCTCCTGGCGTTCGCCAGCGTGAGCGGAGCACCGGGCGTCACGACGAGCGTGCTCGCGCTCGCGTTCGCGTGGCACCGGCCAGCGCTGGTGGTCGAAGCGGACATGGCCGGCTCGAGCAGCGTGCTGCCGGGGTTCCTGCGGGGTGGGACGGACTTCTCCCGCGGCCTCGTCAACCTGTCCCTGGGAGCTCGGCGGCATGGCTTCACCGACAGCCTGCTCTGGGAGCAGTGCCTTCGGCTGGGCGAGGAGAGGTACCTCCTGCCAGGCGTCGCGGACCCTGGCCACGCCGTAGCACTGGCGTCGGCGTGGGCGCCGCTCGCAGGCCTGCTGGCCGGGCTGGAAGCGGCGGGCGTCGACGTCCTGATCGATGGCGGCCGGCTCGGCGCCGCTCACGCCCCGTCACCTCTGCTCCGTGCGGCCGACGCCGTCGTGCTCGTCACGGGCACCCGGCTGCCGGACGTCTACGCACTCAGCCGGCAGACATCGTCGCTGCGTGCCGACCTGGCTGCGCGCCCCGACGGCGACGCCCTGTGTGTGGTCTCCGTCGGAGAGGGACGTCCCTACACCAACCGCGAGATCGAGGCGGCGCTCGGTGTCCCCGTGGTATCGAGCATCAGCTGGGATCCCATCAGCGCAGAGGTGTACTCCGTCGGCGCGGCTCCTCGTCGCCGTTTCGCGTCGTCGTCGCTGGTTCGGAGCGCGACCAGGACCGCGAGCGTCCTGGACGGTGTCGTCCGCGATCGGCGGGCTCGGCTGGCGCCGTCGTCGACGACGCCTTCTCCTGATGAGGAGCGGCCATGACCGAGCCACGACGGCCGGCGGAGGACACCCTGCTCGGACCTCCCGACGGCGCTTCGCGTCGCACTGTGGCGCTCACCGACCTGCCGCTCTTCCATCCCCCCGACGGGCCCGGGTCGGTGCTGAGCAGCGGTGCCCCCGGCGTCCCTGTGATGTCGACGCTCCGGACCTCGGCGCAACCGCGCCCTGCTGTCGTCCCGGAGCTCGTGCGCGATGGCGACGGCGGTCCGCAAGCCGGCCCTGCAGTGGCACCGTCAGGCCGCTCGCCTCGCGCACGCCGAGCAGCCCCGGCGACGGACGCGCAGCCCTTCGGCCACGCCGGCTACGACGCGCGCGCCGTCGACTGGGGACTCGTCCGGACCTTCCGTCAACGTGCGTCACACGAGCTCGCCGAGCAGTTGCGGTCGCGGCCCGGCGTCGACGAGGAGGACCGTCGCGAGCTGGGCCGATCGATCATCCGAGGTCTGCTCGAGGACCATGCCCGAGCGGACGCATCGGCCGATGGCCGGCTGATGGATCCGGAGGACGAGCAGGTGCTGGCGGCCGCGATCTTCGACAGCCTGTTCGGGTTGGGCCGGCTGCAGCCGCTCGTCGATCTCCCCGGCATCGAGAACATCGAGATCACCGGCCACGACAATGTGCTCCTGCTGTTCGGGGACGGCCGACGGGAGGCCGGGCCGCCGGTCGCGGACTCCGACGAGGAGCTGGTCGAGTTGCTGGCCTTCCTCGCGGCGCAGCGTGGAGGTGGCGAGCGGTCGTTCTCCAGCGCGCATCCAGTACTGCACCTCAATCTGGGGGGTCGAGCCAGGCTCGCTGCGATCATGGAGGTCTCGCAACGACCTGTCGTCAGGATCCGCAAGCACCTCCTGCCGAAGGTCTCGTTGCGGACGATGCGGGAGATCGGGACGATCGATCCCGTTCTGGAGACGTTCCTCGCCGCCGCCGTCCGGGCCCGCAAGTCCATCGTCGTCTCAGGTGCGCAGGGCTCCGGGAAGACGACCTTCGTGCGAGCGCTCGCGGACGCCCTCGACCCCTGGGAGTCGATCGGAACCCTGGAAACCGAGTACGAGATCTTCCTGCACGAGCAGAGCAGGCCGCGGAAGCCGATCGCGCTGGAGGCACGCCCGGGGTCCGGCGAGCTCGGGCCGACCGGCCGTCGGGCCGGTGCCATCACGCTCGACGACCTCTTCGAACACCTCTTGCGCTTCAACCTCGACCGGGTCGTCGTGGGCGAGGTCCGTGGCGGCGAGGTCATGGCCATGTTCAAGGCGATGCAATCCGGCGCCGGCTCACTGTCGACGACGCACGCCAAGAACGCACGCGACACGATCGAACGGCTCATCACGTGCGTGCTGAGCGTCCACACGAGCGAGGCGTACGCGGCGCGTCTCGTCGCTCAGCACATCGACCTCATCGTGCACCTCGTCGCCTTGGACGATCGGCGCCCGGGACGACCTCGGCGAGTGGTCGCAGAGGTGATCGAGGTCGACTCCGGTGAGGGCTTCCGTCCGGCCGTGACCGACCTCTTCCGGTCAGATGCCGATGGGCGACCGGTGGCTGTCGGGCGGCCCAGTTTCCTGGACGACCTCGTGCGCGCCGGCTTCGACCCGGTGTTGCTCGACTCCGGCTACGGCCCGTGGACCCTGAACGGGCCTGTGGTCGATCCCGACCAAGTGGAGATCCACCGGTGAACCCACTGCTGGCGGCGTGTGCCGGCGTCGCCCTCATCGGCGGGGCCTTACTGGTCGCGACGGGCTTCATCCCCCTCGCGGACGCCGGACGTCCGCGTGCCGCCCGGCGTCCGAGGGCCGCACTGCAGGCTGCCACGGGGGGCGACCTCCCCCGGAGCGGGCGTCGCCGGCGTCGCTCGCTGGTCGTGGTCGCCCTGATCGGCGGGGTCCTGATCTGGCTGATGTCGGGCTGGGCACTCGCCGTGGTGCTGTTGCCACTGGTCGTCGTCGGCGTCCCTGCGCTGCTACGACCGCCCCGGTCGGGCACCGACGTCGGCCGTCTGACCGCGATCGAGCAGTGGACCCGCGGCATGTCGGGGGTGCTCACGGTCGGCGCGGGGATCGAGCACGCCATCACGGCGAGCCTGGGCTCCACGCCCTCGGCGATCACACCGATGGTCGGCACGCTCGTCGCGCGGCTGAACGCCCGATGGCCGACCGAGTCGGCTCTCCGAGCGTTTGCCGACGACCTCGATGACGCGACGGGTGACCTCGTCGCGGCCACTTTGATCCTCGGCTCCCGGCGTCGCGGACCAGGCCTGGCGGCGGTGCTCGACGACCTCGCATCGACCGTGGCCGAGGAGGTCAGGATGCGACGGAGCATCGAGGCCGACCGGGCGAAACCCCGGACGACCGCACGCTGGGTCACCGGCCTCACCCTCGGTGTCCTTGGCGTCCTCGCGCTCGACACGAGCTACATCGCCCCGTACAAGACCCCGCTGGGGCAGGTCGCGCTGCTGGTGTTCCTGGGCCTGTACGTCGGCTGCCTCCTCTGGCTCCGACAGATGACGAGGGGGCGTCCGACGCCTCGGTTCCTCGCCGCGTCCCCGACGGCGGAGGGACGAGGATGAGTCCGCTGGTCGTCGTGCTGCTGCTTCTCGGCGGGGTCGGCGGTGCCGGGCTGACCCTCGTGGTCACCCAACTCGTGCCGACCACGCCGGACCTGCGGGCGGCTCTGGACCGGCTCGCCGACCAGCGACCGAGCCCGCCGCTGCTCCCCGAGACCGGCCTGCGGGCCAGGCTGGGCCGCGCACTCCTCGGTCACAGCGCGCTGCCGGGACTTCGTCCCCCGCTGCGTGAGCTGGCGATCCTGCGAATCGAGCCACACGTGTGGCTGGGTGAGAAGGCGCTTCTCGGCGTCATCGGCCTGGCCGCCCCGCCCTGCCTGGTGGCGCTGCTCGATGCGGCGGGAGTCGGGCTCCCCTGGGTGATCCCGACTCTCGCGTCGGTGGTGACGGGGATGCTCTTGTTCCTGTTGCCGTCGCTGACGGTCCGGGACAGGGCGGCGATCGCCCGCGAGGACTTCGCCCGGGCCGTGGGCGCCTACATCGAGCTTGTGGCCCTGGAACGACTCGCAGGATCCGGCACGACCCAGGCGCTGGAGAGCGCGGCACTCGTCGGTCGCTCCTGGGTCTTCGAAAGGGTCCGCGAGGAGCTCCTGCGCTCTCGGCTCTCGGGGACGACACCGTGGCAGAGCCTCTCCAGGCTGGGCGAGGAGCTCGGTGTGCCGGAGCTCGGCGACCTTTCAGGCATCCTGCGGCTCGCCGGCGAGGAGGGCGCCCAGGTGTACCAGGCCCTGCGCGCACGCGGCAGGAGCCTGCGGACGGTGATGCTCACCCGCGAGCATGCCCGTTCCAACGCGGCGAGCGAGCGGATGGTCTTGCCCGTAGCACTGCTCGCTCTCTGCTTCGCCCTGATGATCGCCACCCCGGCGATGTACCACCTGCTCGTGACCTGACCCAGGTCACCCGACTCCAGACGGCTCACCCGACTCCAGAAGGGACCGCGACGACAGTGCTGCTGCAGACGTACGTGCGAGCGATGCTCCTCGCCGCCGCCACGACGCAATCCCTGCGCCGTCGCGCCGAGGCTCGGCGAGAGGAGGACAGCGGGCTCGCGACCCTCGAGTGGGTGGCATTGGCGATCGTCGCCGTCACGCTGGCGGCGGGAGCGGCCGTCGGGATCCGGGCCGTGATCAACCGTAAGATCGACGAGATCCCCTGATCCCGGTGCGTGATTCGCTCGGGCGGTCGCAGCGGCACGGCGACCGGGGGTCCGCCACACTCGAGATCATCGTCTTGTTCCCGGCCGTTCTGTTGGCGACGTTCGGGCTCGTCCAGGGCGCGCTCTACTACCACGCCCGGGACGTGGTGCTCGCTGCCGCAGCCGAGGGCCTGACCGCCGCCCGGTCGCGTAACGGGAGCATCGAGGAAGGCCGTCGTGCGGCGGCCTCGTTCCTCCGACGCGCAGGTGGCGACGCTGTTGTCGGATCCCCCACCGTGACGGCGAACCGGACGACCAGGACGGCACGGGTGACGGTCAGCGGACATGCGCTGTCCCTCGTTCCAGGCCTGCCCGGTTGGCTGGTCTCGCAGACGGCGTCCGGACCGGTGGAGCGGTTCACCGGCGAGGGGGAGTCGTGAGGCTCCGCCATGTGCGGGAGGCGGGGTCTGCTTCGCTGGAGGTGGTGATCCTGACCCCCTCCCTCCTGGCGCTGCTCGCTCTGCTGGTCGTCGCCGGGCGCATCGCCGTTGCGGGAAACGGCGTGGAGCAGGCGGCCGACGAAGCCGCCAGGAGCGCCTCGATCTCCCGAAGCGCGGCGGGCGCGCGACACGCCGCGGAGGAGGGGGCGCTGGGCGCCCTGGCGGAGCAGGGACTGCGCTGCGCGGACGTCGCCGTCGTCGTCGACACCGGCGGCTTCGCCGTGACGGTCGGGGCGCCCGCACACGTCCGTGCCACCGTCACCTGCACCGTCCGGTTGTCCGATCTCGGCCTGCCCGGCCTCCCGGGGGTCCGGCGCGTGACGGCCGACGCCGTGAGCCCGCTCGACACGTACCGGGAGCGGAGATGACCCGTCGGGCCCAGCACAGCGAGGACGGCTCCGTCACGCTCTTCGTCGTCGTTCTCGCTGTTGCGCTGCTGGCGGCGATCGGACTCGTGGTCGACGGGGGCGGGAAGATCAGAGCGCTGCAGCGGGCCGACGAGGCGGCCCGTGAGGCGGCGCGCGCGGGCAGCCAGATGCTCGACGTCCCCCGAGCAGTTCGCGGTCAGCGTGTCACGCTCGACCCCGCGTCGGCTGCCCGGGCCGCCCGCGCGCACCTGGACGCGGCCGGCATCCAAGGAACCGTCACGGTCTCCGGTGGGGAGGTGACCGTGACGACGAGGGCGAGGTACCAGCCCGTGTTCCTGGCGCTGGCCGGGTTCGGACCGATGACTGTCACAGGAAGCGCCTCCGCCGGACCTGTCAAGGGTGACGAGGAGGTGCGCCGATGACGAATCCGCCACGCAGTGCCGCCGGCGGTGTCAGCCGGCCGGGCGCTGGTCGTGACGGGGCCCGGGGCGCATCGCGCAGCGCCCGGGGGCGGCGACCTGCCGGTGCCTTCGCGCACGGTCTGCTGGCCCTCGCCGGGCTCCTGGCGCTCTTCGTCGGCATCCCGCTGGCGCTCCTAAGGATCGGTTCGACCACCGTGCCCTACGGGTTCCCGGACCTGGCGGAGGTCGTGACAGCGCTGACGAGCCGTGACGACGGCACTCTGTTCCTGGCCACGTTGACCGCCGCGGCGTGGGCCGGGTGGGCGACCTTTGCCGGCGCGGTGCTCCTGGAGATCCCGGCACAGATACGTGGGGTGCCTCCGGTGCGTGTCCCCGGGCTCGGCGTGCAACAGTCCGTCGCCGGGGGGCTGGTCGCAGCTGTGCTGACCGTTCTGCTGCTGCCCGGCGCTGCCAGCGCGAACGAACGGCACTGGTCCTCGAGGGCGACCTCCGCGGTCCGTACCTCGGCCGGCGAGGCTGCGTCGGTCGGTTCCGGGTTCGTACCCTCTCCCGCCGCCGCCGCCGCCGCGCCCGCGCCGACGCGCGTCGGCGCGGCACCCGGTGGCTCCGCGCCGGAGCCGGTCCTCGAGTACGTCGTCCGGCGCGGGGACACGCTGTGGGACATCGCCGAGCGCGCCCTGGGCGATGGCGCACGGTGGCGGGAGGTCGCGGCGAACAACTACGACAGGGTCCAGCCCGACGGAGAACGGTTGGACCGATCGCACGTGTTGCGACCGGGCTGGAAGGTCGTGCTGCCACCGCGGGGCCCCATCGCCTCCACCCGCGGAACGAATGCTCACCCGCACCTGGTCCGCCCGGGCGAGACACTGTCCGGCATCGCGGAGCAGGAGCTCGGCGCCGCCCAGCGCTACCCGGAGCTCGTTGCGGCCACGGCGGACCTCGACCAACCGGGAGGGGCGCGCCTGGAGGATCCTGATCTGATCTACCCGGGGTGGATCGTCGATGTCCCTTTCGACGCCGTGACGTCTCCGGCGACGTCGAAAGAGCGCACGGGTCAGGGGCACGGGGATCGCCCCGCCACCTCGGCGGCACGCACGTCGTCGCCGACTCCGGGGCGCCAGGGAGAACCGCGCCCTGGGGGGTCCTCAACGCGCCGGCCCGCCGTGCCAGGCTCGGGCGAGCAGTGGGATCCCGGTTGGGCCGAGGCCTCGTCGGCGCCGGCCGTCCCCTCGGTTCGCGCCGCGACGCCCGTGTCACGTCACGACCCGGCGGGGGTAGCGCCCACGGCCGAGGCATCCGGTCACGCCGACGGGCCCGACGGGTTCACCGATGACATGGTCGACATCCGGACGATCGGAGGGGTGGGATCACTGCTCGCGGCCTCCATCGTCCTGCTGCTCTCTGCGCGCCGATCGCGCCAGCAGCGTCGACGGCGGCCGGGCCGGCGCCTGCCGATTCCCGAGCCGGAGGCGCTGCATACGGAGATGCAGCTTCGATCGGTGGCCGATCGGGCCGGCCTCGCACACGTCGATCTCGCTCTCCGGGCCCTGGCCGCCCACCATCGAGCCGCTCACCGCCGGCTGCCCGGGCTGAGGTTCGGGCGGCTCACCCGCACCGACCTCGAGCTGTACCTGTGCGAACCGGCACGCTTCCCACCCCCTTGGGCGGCCTCGAGCGACCCGACGGTCTGGGCGATCGCACACGAAGACCTTGTGGCCCAGGCGGAGACGGATCTGCGCGCTCCGTACCCGACCTTGGTCACTCTGGGCCAGGACCTCGAGGACGCGCACGTCCTCGTCGACCTCGAGCAGGTCGCCGCCCTGTCCGTCGACGGTCCCCGGGACGAGACTCTGGCCGTGCTGGCCGCGATGGCTGTCCAACTGGGGACGAGTCCATGGGCAGATGATCTCCTCGTCACCCTCGTCGCATGTCACGCGGAACTGCCCCCCGCCGTGGCCAGCGGGCGTCTGCGATGCGTCGACCAGGTGGGGCAGCTCGTGACCGAGCTGGGCGGCCGGGCGCGAGACGTCGAGCGAGTGCTTCGCGAAGCCGCAGCGGAGGATCTTGCCACCGCCCGTGGGACCGGCGTAGCCGACGACACCTGGGCCCCAGAGGTCGTGATCCTGGCCGGGGATCTCCCGGACCCCTCACGCGAGCAGCTCCGGGAGATCGTCGATCGCATCCCTCGGGTGGGCGTGGCCGCCGTGACGGGAGGCGGCGCCCCCTTGGGCGAATGGCGGCTCCGCCTCGGTGGGCCGGATGACACGGCGTTGCTGGAGCCGATCGGAGTCACTCTGCGTCCCCAACGCCTCGGCGGAGCGGAGTACGAATCCGTCCTCGACGTGCTGCGGTTGGCGGACGCCGACTCCTTGCCCGGCCCGGCCTGGGCATCGGGGGTCGATGATCTGGAGCCATCGCTCTCCGACCTTCCGCGGGCCGACTCCGCGGCTCGCGGTGCCGGGGAATCCGGCGGGTCTCACGACGAGCCCGCCGAGCCGGCCGACGTGGTCCGGCTGCCCGGTCGCCCACCTCTCGTGCGGCTCTTCGGCGCGGTCGAGGTCGTCGGCGCGCTCGGTCCGGAACCAGTGACCGCGAAGGACGGCCGCGCCGTCTCCAGTCACCTCGGCCGGGCGACAGCCCTGGTCGCGTATCTCGCCTGCCACCCGGAGGGCGTGACCATCGAGCAGCTCAGTGAGGCGCTCTCGCCCGTCCGGCGGCTGGCGCCCAGCACGGTCTGGTCACTGACGAGCCGCGCGCGCAAGTGGCTCGGCAGCGACCCGGTCGGTGCTGCTTACCTCCCGCGCACCTCGAACGCCGGCTCGCACCGGCTCCACCCCGCCGTACGAACCGACTGGGCGCGATGGCTCGAACTGGTCGGCGACGACGTCACGGCGACGCCGTTGAGCCGGCTGAGCGAGGCCCTGCAGCTCGTGCGGGGCCGGCCGTTCGACGGGGTCGCCGAGAGGCATTACGCATGGGCGGAACCCCTGCGCCAGGAGATGATCGCGAGTGTGGCCGATGTCGTCCATGAGGTGGTCCGTCGCGCCCTTCAGCTGCCGGACACGAGGGCGGCCCGGCGGGCGGCGACCCTGGGTCGGCTCATCGACCCGGCGAACGAGCGGGTGTGGCGGGACGCCCTACGCGTCGAGTATGTGGCCGGCGACAGGGCGGCACAGCGCAAGCTGGTGGAACAGCTCTACGTCCTGGCCGACGACCTCGAGACCGACCTCGAGCCGGAGACCGAGAAGCTGATCGTGGAGCTCGGACAGCCGGCGCCGAGGGTGGCGATCCGCTGAACGGGCGTAGCCCGGGCAGGATGCAGGTATGAGCGTCGGGGTTGAACTCGAGAAGCTGCTCCAGGTTGCCGCGGGCTTCGAGACCGTTCCGCTGCTGCTCACCACAGACGACGACGGGCGACCGCGCGCTTCCGCCGTCGGTGTCACGTGGGTTGACGAGATCGCAACGATTCGGGCGGGTCACCGATCCGTGGCCAACGCCGGGCAACGCACGCTCGTGAGCCTGCTGTGGCCGGCGCCGCCAGGCCAGCGGTTCGCCCTGTTCGTCGACGGCCTCGTCGAGGGCACCGCGCCCGACGACGCCGTGCCGGGCACCAGGGCAGGCGGCTACGTGACCATGCGTGCCACCAAAGCGGTGCTCCATGTCGTGGACCGCCCGCACTGACCGGTCGAACGAGATCGGGTACGGCGGTCAACCGACGACCAACAAGATCTTGCCGACGTGTTCTGACCTCTCGAGCAGGCGATGCGCCTGCGCCGCCTGCGCGAGCGGAAACGTCGAGTCGATGACCGGCCGCACCATCCCGTCGGCCACCAGCGGCCACACGTGCTCCACGACGCTGGCCACGATCGCCGCCTTCTCGCTCGCCGGGCGGGCCCGCAGGGACGTCGCCAGCACCGCCGCTCGCTTGCGGAGCAGCGTCCCCAGATCGAGCTCGGCCTTCGTCCCGCCCTGCAAGCCGATCACGATCAAGCGTCCGTTCGTCGCCAGCACCTCGATATTGCGGCTCAGGTACGCGGCGCCCATGTTGTCCAGCACCACGTCCGCACCATGGCCGTCGGTCGCCGCCCGGACCTCGGTGACGAAGTCCTGCTCCTTGTAGTCGACCAGGATCTGCGCACCCAACTCCGCGCAGGCTTCCAGCTTCGCGGCCGACCTCGCCGTGACCGCCACCCGTGCCCCGATCTGTCGCGCGAGCTGGATCGCCATCGTCCCGATTCCGCTGGACCCGCCGTGCACCAGCAGCGTCTCCCCCGGCCGGAGCCCGGCGAGCATGAAGACGTTGCTCCACACCGTGCAGGTCACCTCGGGGAGCGCGGCGGCCTCCTCGAGCCCGACCCCGTGCGGCACCGGCATCAGGTGGCCGGCCGGGACCGCCACCTTCTCGGCGTACCCGCCGCCGGCGAGCAACGCGCACGCCTCGTCACCGACCGACCACCCCTGGACGCCGTCGCCGACCTCGAGCACGCGCCCGCTGCACTCCAGTCCCGGCCACTCAGGGGCTTCGGGCGGCGGGGCGTAGTGCCCCTGCCGCTGCAGGACGTCGGCGCGGTTCACGCCCGCCGCAACCACCTCGAGCACGACCTCACCCGGGCCGGCCACCGGGTCGGGGACGTCCGCCTCGACGAGGACCTCGGGACGGCCAGGGTTGGTCACCACCACAGCACGCACGGAGGGACCCTACGAGCACCCGCCCGCAGCCGGCACGTGCGCCGTCCCCGCCTCCAGCGCGCCCAGAGCAAGGCCGAGCCCGTCCGGGGTGTCCAGGTCCAGTGCCTCCAGGTCGGCCACCGGCACCTCGACGATCCGCAGTCTCCCCAACAGGGCGCCCAGTGACGTGCCGGCGGGCTCGCCGAGCCCGCTGAGCGCGCCCTGCAGCGCGGCCATCCGGTACGCCGCGAGCAGCGGCTGCCGCCGGCCACCGGGATCCACGCCCACGGCCGCGTCCGTTCGTGCCCGGGAGCCGACCAAGGCCTCGAGCAGCCGTGGCACCGCCGCGCCGGCGAAGGGCGCGTCACCGGCCCCGACGACCACGATCCCTGCACCGGGCGGCAGCACATCGACCGCGGCCGCCAGCCCGGCAACGGGTCCGCCGTGCGGGGGCTCCTCACGCACCCACCGCACCCCGTCGAGCGAGCGTGCAGCCCGGGCCGAGTGATCAGCAGGCCCGGCCACGACCGTGACCAGGTCGGAGGTGCCGGCGTCCGGGACAGCCGCGCATACGCCGTCCTGCAGACCGCGGACCGCGTACTCCAGCACTGTCGCCGCGCCGAGGACCACCGCGGTCTTGTCCACGCCTCCCCAGCGGCGCGCCCGCCCGCCCGCCAGGACGACGACAGCCACCTGCATGCGGCCAGTCTGGCGCGGCACCACGGGCCCGGCGCCCTGGCGCGGCACCACGGGCCCGGCGCCCTGGCGCGGCACCGCGGGCCCGGCGCCCTGGCGCGGCACCACGGGCCCGGCGCCCTGGTGCGGACCACAGGCCCCGTGCGCTGTCCCCGCACCACAGGCCCGGCGCCTGTCCCGGCGCCACGACGGCCGGGGAAATGATCACTTCACCTCGCAGGTGATCGCCACCATGCCGTCGGAAGCGGTAGGGTCGGGCGTCGGCCTCGTGCCGATGGGTGCAGACCAGCGAAGCCGGTGGGAACCCGGCGCTGTCCCGCAACTGTGAGCGGCCCCGGCAGGAGCCCAAGGCCGCGAGCCAGGTCGCCTGCCTGCGCCGGTCCTCGACCCTCGAGGTAAGGGTTGCGCGACGGGCGAGGGACCCGCGTGCGGTCCTGCCCCCGTTGTCCGGAGTAGCCCATGCCGTCCGCTCTTCCCGCCAGGCTCCGCCGGCGGCTCATGCCAGCACGCCTCCTTCACGCCGGTGTCGCCGGTCTCGCGGTCCCCGTCCTCGCCCTCGCCGCCTGTGCCGGCTCGTCCGGAACGACGAGCACGTCGTCAGCCGGCCCGGCTCAGGCGTCCGGCCCGGCATCCGGATCCTCCCCGGCAGCGGCGTCGTTCCCGGTCTCGGTCGCCGGCGCCAACGGACCGCTGACGATCTCGGCACAGCCGCATCGCATCGTGTCGCTCTCCGCGACGGAGACCGAGATCCTCTTCGCCATCGGTGCCGGCTCCCAGGTCGTGGCCGTCGACGACCAGTCGAACTACCCGAAGACCGCCCCGACCACCACGCTCTCGGCCTACAAGCCGAACGCCGAGGCCGTCGCCGGCTACGCCCCGGACCTCGTCGTCCTGAGCGACGACCGGAACGGCATCGTCGGCGCCCTCGGCAAGCTCAAGATCCCCACGCTGATGTTGACCGCGCCGCAGACTCTCGACGACAGCTACTCGCAGTACACGACGCTCGGCAGCGCGACCGGCCACCCGGCCGAGGCCGCCCAGGAGGTGCAGACGGTCAAGGCGCGCATCGCGGCCGCGGTGGCCTCGGTGCCGAAGCCGGCCAAGCCGCTGCGCGTGTACCACGAGCTCGAGCAGGACTACTACTCCGTGACGAGCACGACGTTCATCGGCAGCATCTACCGCCTGTTCGGCCTGCAGGACATCGCGGATTCCGCGAAGGGCGCCGAGAGCGGCTACCCGCAGCTGTCCGCGGAGTACGTCGTCCAGGCAGCGCCGGACATCATCGTCCTGGCCGACACCAAGTGCTGCGGGCAGACGCCGGGGACCCTGGCGAAACGGCCGGCCTTCAACACCATCCCGGCGGTGAAGGACGGGCGCATCGTCGCGGCGGACGACGACATCGTGTCCCGCTGGGGCCCACGGACGGCGGACTTCGCCGAGCTCGTCGCCAGGGAGCTGGGCGGCCGGTGACCGTCCTGGACGGCGACCGGCGGCGGCGTACGGTGGCGGTGGCGGCCGCCGCGGCACTGCTGGTCGGCGCCGTCCTACTGGCCGTGGGCGTCGGCGCGGTCAGGCTCGCGCCGGGCCGTGTCGTCGCCACCCTGCTCGACCAGACCGGCCTGCACGTCGGCACCCCGCTCGACGGCGTCCAGGCCGAGATCCTCATGCAGCTGCGCCTGCCGCGCGTGCTGCTCGTGGCGCTCGTGGGTGGTGTCCTCGCCGTGGCCGGCGCCACCTACCAGGGCGTCTTCCGGAACCCGCTGGCCGACCCCTACCTGCTCGGCGCGGCGGCCGGCGCCGGGCTCGGCGCCACGCTGGTCATCGCGTACTCCCCGCACCATACGGGACCGATCAGCACCGTCCCGGCCGCCGCGTTCGTCGGGGCACTCGCCGGGGTCGGGCTGGCCTACCTCCTCGGCACACTGGCGGGCCGGGCAGGCGGCGGTGGCGCCGGCACCCTCCTGCTCGCCGGTATCGCCGTGACCTCGTTCCTGGCCGCGGTGCAGACGTTCGTCCAGCAGGCGCACGCCGACGATCTGCTCACGGTCTACTCCTGGCTCCTCGGCCAGCTCGGGGACGCCAGCTGGAGCCAGCTCGGCCTCGTGCTGCCGTACGCGGGGGTGGCCGTCGCCGTCCTGCTAGGGTCGATGCGAGCCTTGGACGTGCTCGCAGTCGGCGACGAGGAGGCTGCCACGCTCGGGCTGCGGCCACAGCGGGTCCGGTTCGTCGTGATCGTCGCGGCGTCGCTGGCGACCGCGGCCGCCGTCGCGGTCAGCGGGCTCATCGGGTTCGTCGGTCTCGTCGTGCCGCACATCGTCCGCCGGCTGGCCGGTGGGTCGTACCGGACCGTCGTGCCGGTCTCCCTGCTCGGCGGAGCGGCCTTCCTCGTCATCGCCGACCTCGTCGCCCGGACCGTGGTCGCACCGGGCGAGCTGCCCATCGGCGTCGTCACCGCCTTCGTGGGCGCGCCGTTCTTCGCGGCGCTCCTGCGGACAGGTGGTGCGAGCTCCTGAGGTCTGGCGGACACGTCGTCCGGGGCGACCATTCCGGCCAAGAGTGCAGCGTGAATTCAGAAGGGCGGGCGAGCGTGGGCGATTCCTGGGCGGGGGCATTGCTCGAGGTCCGAGGGGTCCGGGTCGGCAAGGGCGGTGTCCGCCTGCTCCACGGCGTCGACGCCGTCGCCGAGCCGCACAGCTGGACCGCCGTCGTCGGCCCGAACGGCGCCGGCAAGACGACCTTGCTCCGGTGCATCGCCGGCCTCCAGCGACACACGGGTGCGGTCCTCCTCGACGGCCGCCCGGTCATGTCGCTGTCGGCCCGGGAGCGCGCCCAGGAGATCGGCTACGCCCCGCAGGTCCCCGTGCTGCCGGAGGCGGTCACGGTCGCGGAGTACGTGCTCCTCGGCCGTACGCCCTACCGGCCGCTGCTCGTCGGGCCTCGCCGGGAGGACCGCCGGGTGGTCGCCGACGCCCTGGAGCGCCTCGACCTGACGTCGCTCGCCGGCCGGACCCTGCGCACGCTGTCCGGCGGCGAGCGCCAGCGCGCGGTCCTCGCCAGGGCGCTGGCTCAACAGCCCCGGACTCTGCTCCTCGACGAGCCGACCGCATCGCTCGACCTCGGCCATGCCCAGACCGTCCTCGAGCTCGTCGACGGGTTGCGCCGGGAGACCGGCCTCACGGTCGTCACCACACTGCACGACCTCGTGCTCGCCGCGCAGTACGCGGACCAGCTGGTCCTCCTGGGCGCTGGCCGGGTCGCGGCGGCCGGGCGACCGCAGGACGTGCTCACCGCCGAGACCCTCGCCCAGCACTACGGCGCCCGCGCCGAGGTGATCGCCGACGCCACCGGCGTGCGCGTCCACCCGCTCCGCCCGAACCTCATCCGCGGCCTGCAGTGACGGGTCGGCAAGACGCGACCGGCCGGCGCGACGCGAGGGGCGCGTCGCGGCGGCCCGGCGTCCGCCTGGTGACCCGCCGTGAAGGAGGGCGCGAGTGGCCCGTGCTGGTGTGGAGGCCCGGCCCGGGCTGGCGGGCGATCTCCTCCGCCCTGCTCGGCGGCGGCCTGCGTGGGTGCGCGTGGTGGCTGGACGCGCAGGTGGGCATGGAGTACTTCCACCCCGACCCGGCGGAGCACGCCCGTGACATCGCCCGCGGCCTCGGGCTGGTACCGGACGCCGGCGCCGCCATGCTGACCGCTGCCGACGTGCGCCGCTGGACCGGCGCCACGGACGCCGGCGTCGAGGTCGCCGCCACGGTGGGGCTGGGCCTGCCGGTCTGGGCGGCGGCGCCGGCGGACGCGACCGCCGCGGAGACGGCGCCGCGGCTCGGCACGATCAACCTCCTGGTCGTCGTTCCGGCCCCGCTGTCGGACGCCGCCCTGGTGAACGCGGTCGGAACGGCCACGGAGGCGAAGACGCAGGCGCTGACGGAGGCCGGCATCCAGGGCACGGGCACCTCCTCGGACGCCGTCTGCGTCGCCTCCCCCGACCCTGACCCGGCCGGCACCGAGCCGGAGCCGTACGGCGGGCCGCGGTCGACCTGGGGAGCCCGGATCGCCCGCGCCGTGCACACCGCGGTCGGCGCCGGCACGGCGGACTGGCTCGCCGGCGACCGCTCAACCTGAACCCACCGCTGCGGCTGCCGTCGTGTGTCGGTCCCCGGTGGCAGGATCCGGGTATGACCTCGGGGGCGACGACCTTGGCGACGACTTCGGCACGGATGGCGGGTGCCACGTCGGCGTGGAGCGCGCTCGACTCCCCGGTCGGCGAGCTGCTGCTGACGACGGACGGCACCGCGCTCACCGCCGTCTACTTCGATCGACACCGGGCGGGTGGCGACCGGCGGCCCGTGGCGGCCCGCCGACCGGACGGGCGCGACGACGACCATCCGGTGCTCGACCGGGCCCGGCGGCAGCTGACCGAGTACTTCGCCCGCGGGCGGCGGGTTTTCGACCTGCAGCTCGCGCCGGTCGGGACGGAGTTCCAGCAGCGGGTGTGGAGGGCGCTGCTCGAGATCCCCTACGGGGAGACGGCGTCGTACGGGGAGATCGCCGGGCGGCTCTGCCTGCCGCCGGGGGCGTCGCGGGCGGTGGGGCTGGCCAACGGCTCGAACCCGATCTCGATCATCGTTCCGTGCCATCGCGTCATCGGTGCCGACGGATCGCTCACCGGCTACGGCGGGGGGCTCGATCGCAAGCGCTTCCTCCTGGACCTGGAGCGCGACCTGCTCTACTGAACGACTAGGCCTCTTCCGAACGACTAAGTGGTCGCGCCCGTAAGTTCTTCGGGGGTCAGGTCCAGGCTGTGGGGTCGCCGAGGTAGAGGCCGCAGGCCAGGTCGAGGGCCTGTTCGCAGGTTCCGACCGGTGTGCCGGTGGGGAAGAACGAGTTCTCGTAATCGTTGTGGCTGGCACGGTAGATCGCGAACCCCCATTGGTGCGCCGAGCCGCCATACCGCAGCCGGCACAGCTTGATCACGGTGCCGTCGGGTAGGACGCCGTCGAGGTAGCTGAAGTTGCCGCGGTGACGGACCTCGACGGTGGTCAGCTGGGGCCAGCGTTCCCGTGCCCGGGCGTGCAGGCGGTACTCCAGGGACGACTTCGTCGAGTCCGGATACTTGACCACGACGTCATCCTCGCCGCCGTCGATGCGTTCGCGGCGTGTCGTGCCACCGATCTGGTCCGGTGGTGCGAAACAAAGATCAGATGTCAATGTCCAGCCCGTACGTGATCGTCCTGTCCGAGGCCGAGGAGCGGGTGCTGGCCGCCCGGGTGGCCTGCGGGCGGACCGAGTACCGCGACCGGCTTCGGGCGCAGATCGTGCTGCAGGCCGCTGGCGGCGCCTCGAACGCGGCGATCGCCCAATCCCTGCACGTCTGCGTGGACACCGTGCGGACCTGGCGGCGCCGATTCGCCGCCGAACGGCTCAACGGCCTGCGCGACCGGCCGCGTAGCGGCCGACCCCGGGTGCACGGCCCGGGCGTGCGGGCCGAGGTCGTGGCGATGGCGTGTGCGTTGCCGGCCGAGCAGGACGTGCCGCTGTCCCGGTGGAGCAGCCCGGAGATCGCCCGCGAACTCGCTGCCCGCGCCCAGGTGGCCGTCTCGGCGTCCTCGGTGCGCCGCTGGCTGGCCGCCGACGCGCTCAAGCCGTGGCAGCACCGGTCCTGGATCTCCATCCGTGACCCGGACTTCGAGGCCAAGGCCGCCCGGGTGCTGGACCTGTACGCCGGGAGCTGGGACGGGCAGCCGTTGGGCCCGAACGACTACGTGATCTGCGCCGACGAGAAGACGTCCATCCAGGCCCGCTGCCGCTGCCACCCCAGCCTGCCGCCGGGCCGGGCCCGGGCGATGCGGATCGAGCACGAGTACCAACGTCAGGGCGCCGTTGCCTACCTGGCCGCCTGGGACGTCCACCGCGGCCAGGTCATCGGACGGTGCGAAGACACCACCGGGATCGAGCCGTTCGCCCGCCTGGTCGCCCAGGTGATGACCAGGCAGCCGTACGCCTCCGCGGACCGCGTGTTCTGGATCACCGACAACGGCTCCTCCCACCGCGGCCAGGCCTCCATCGACCGGATGACCACAGCCTGGCCCACGGCCCGGTTGATCCACACCCCGGTGCACGCCTCCTGGCTCAACCAGTGCGAGATCTACTTCTCCGTCGTCCAACGCAAGGTCGTCTCCCCCAACGACTTCACCGACACCGACCAGATCCGCGCCCGCCTCGCCGCGTTCGAGAACCGCTACAACCCCATCGCCAGGCCCTTCGGCTGGACGTTCACCCGAGGGGACCTGCGTGATCTCCTCCAGCGCATCGACTGATTCCGCCCAGCTAAAGGTGAGGCTCTGATTCGCCGAAGGGTGTGTCATGCCAGCACCGAGGAAGTACCCGCAGGAGTTGCGGG
>Ga0335069_10004963_pt1 | contig 19599 bp, 18 predicted proteins | sample Lox_Sample_11_FD_206714 | JGI IMG/M metagenome (GOLD analysis project Ga0335069, IMG submission 206714) | Soil microbial communities from Loxahatchee National Wildlife Refuge, Florida, United States - Lox_Sample_1.1 | ecosystem: Environmental > Terrestrial > Soil > Wetlands | place: USA... | reverse complement strand
TCGCGTCGGAGAAACTCCACGATCGGTTGCGCCGCGCGCGCATCGCCGATCTTTCCGAGCGCCGCCAGCACCCGTTCCTTCAAGTGCGGCTCGACGTCACTGCGGAAGAGATACTGCACCAATACCGGGGTCGCATCGTCGGCGCGCAGGTTGCCGAGCAGATCGATCGCCTTGCACTGCACCCGCGCATCGGTGTCGCCGACCGCTTGGATGAGGTAGGCCGTGGCCTTCGGATCTTTGCTGTCGCCGAGGGACTTCACTCCTTCGAGCCGTTCGTCGGCATCGGCACTATCGAGTTTCTTGACGAAGTCCTCAAGCTTCGTGCCGCCCTTGGTTTGCTTGTCGTAACGATCGCGGATCTGCTTCGACGAGATTTGCGCCGACACGGGTGCAGTGAGCCACGCCACCGTCGTGGCGACGATTAACCAGCGGAATGACATCGGTCCGCCGTGTTGCCTCATGTGATGCCGGCCTTCTCAGTGCTCTCCGCGTGCGCAACACTCATCGCGTGCCGAAACTCACGACCACGTAGTCCGCCATCTGTGTGACGTGATGCGGTGGCGGCTCGTCGGTGCTGAGTTCCAAAACCAAATGGAGTCGACCATTGGTCCGCGACATTTCGATTTGCGTCACCAACTGGTCTGCCCCAGGGTAGGTTTCGACCGGCAAATCCTCACCAGTCGATGGCCCGTCGACCTCGATGAGCACCCGCGCGGGATTCGAATCGGTCGAACTCATCACCCCGGTGGGCACGCGGGAGAGCTTGAAAAAAACGCCGCGCTGCTCGCCGGCGGCACTGATGTCGACTGAGCGAACCACCAACGGAATCATCACGCCGCCGAGCAGATTTCCGTCCTTGCTGTTGTCGCCAAGCCCGCCGGACAGCGGGGCATGCTTGCGCGTGCATCCGGCGAGCGTCGCTGCAATCAGCAACGCGACACCTGCGACGCAACGACCGCGAGTCGCGACATCCATGCGGTCAGCAGATAGCCGAACCGCGTAGGCGGTGCAAATCGCTCCGTCGCTTGCGCAACGGAGTCGCACGCACTATCCGCGGGAGAGTTGACTCACTAGGATACGCCCGTTACATACCCGCGAGTCTCACAGGAGGAGTGATGCGACGACGAACGTGGTGGCTTGCGAGGGGTCTGGTGCTTGGCGTGATTCTCAATGCGTGTACGGCGAAGAAGCCCGCAGCGACGACGCCATCCTCGGCACCGACCCCCGCGCACCCGGTCGTCGACTCGCGACGCGAAACGCCGGTGCCGACTGTTCCGCCCTCGACGCCGGCCGCGTTGCCAACCCGTCCGGTCCCGAATCTGAACGTGAAGGCAACGAAAGGAAAACCCATTGGCCCGATCATTACCCACTTTGGTATGGCCAAGGCCGACGGCGTCGTCTATCAGCCGGCTTCGGTTGGGAAAGATGGGGTTCCCACTTACAAGACGCCGGTCGGGTCGGGATTCATTCTGGTGATCGAGGCCAAGCCCGGCTTGAGCAACTACGAGGTCGGTCGCAGTGTCTTCAATTACGATGCGAACGATCCGCACAAGCAACCCGACCTGCAACTCGTCAGCAGCAACCCGCTGGGCGACGGCAGCGAAGAGGTCTGCGACAATCACCGGCCGAACATCGGTGGCGTTCCGGCCGTCAATCCGCCCTCGTTCAAGGAAACGCAGGAAGTGTCTGACGCGCTCAACGACATGGCGTGTCGATTCGAGGTGTTCATTGAAGGCGCGTCGTCGTGTACGACGACGACGACTGGGAGTTTCGCCTTCGTCAACAATGAATCGACCACGCAGTTCGGCATGGTGGTCGCGCGCGCTTGGAACTTTCCGGTTGGGACTACACTTCTCACGGCTCGGGTACGCGACGTCGAAGGCAACCCGGGGCCGCCGAAAAAAATTCGCATCGTGCGTCCGCCGCGTACGCCGGTTCCAACCCCGCCACAACCGAAGGCTCCGGTCGGCACGCCGACACCCAAACCCCTCCCGACTCGGTAAATGCGCCGACTCCAGCCCAGCACCGCGTGGTTGCTCGCGCTCGTGCTGAGCGGTTGCGGGAGTTGTCAGCACGCCGATGAGGGCGCGGGCCGCGCGCCCGATGCGGGGACTGAAATCAAAGCCGGACAGCCAGGCGGGACGTCTGCAACGTCCGCGGGCCGCATCGGATTGGCCACCGCCGGTCGCGCCGCGGAGTTCGCGACGCCGGTGCCGCGAGCGGCGGTCGAAGCGCCGAGCGACGAACCGACGATCGCCGAACCGATGGTGCAGGGCGATTGCGTCGTCATCATCGACGCCGATCCGGATTTCGGTGAACCGCCTCTTACCGTCAACTTCAGCGTCGAAGCGCAATGCACCGGCGGCACACCGACCTACACGTGGGACTTCGGCGACAACTCGCCTCCGTCGACCGAGCCCGCGCCGGTCCACACCTATGCGAAGGCCGGCGAGTACACGGTGACGCTCAAGGCGATGGCGCCCGACGGCACACCGGCATCCGACGACATCGCGATTACCGTCGAGGAAGCCCAGGACCAGTAGACAGCCGTCCTGGGGCGCGTGGCAGCACGGAAACCTTTCTGCTACGCTCGCCGCTGTGGACGCTGCGACACAATCTTTCGCGCAGAACCTTGCGGTCTGGGCTCTGCCGGTGCTGGTGGCGATCATTTTCCACGAACTGGCGCACGGCGTGGTGGCGTACTGGCGGGGCGATGACACGGCCTGGCGCGCCGGACGGTTGACCCTGAATCCGATCGCCCACATCGATCCGATCGGCAGCATCGCGCTCCCGCTCTTCCTCTTGATTGCGCAGGCGCCGTTCTTGTTCGGCTATGCGAAGCCGGTACCGGTCAACTTCGGACAACTCCGCAATCCGAAACGTGACATGGTGTTGGTTGCCGCGGCCGGCCCGTTGATGAACGTGATCTTGGCGGTGCTCAGCGCTGCGGCGTTGAAAGCAATGCTCGCCGTCTCACCGCATCACGCCGACTTCGGGCTGAGCGCGGCGACGCTGAGGCCGATGGCGATGATGGCCGCCCGCAGCGTCGGCATCAACGTGGTGCTGGCGGTCTTCAACATGCTGCCGATTCCGCCGCTCGACGGCGGCCGCGTGCTCGTGGGGCTGCTGCCGCGCGCGCAAGCGATCGCGGTCGCGCGGTTGGAACGCTACGGCATGATGATCGTCTTCATGCTGCTCGCCACGCATACGTTGGGTTCAGTGATCAATCCGGTCATCCACATGTTCTTGCGCGTGTTGCTGTAAACGGTCGGGTGTGGTTGTGGTGGGGCGGCGGAGCACGGAGTGAGCGAAGCATCGACGACGGCACCCGGGATCGTGGTCAGCGGCATGCGGCCGACGGCCAAGCTGCACCTGGGCAACTTGCTCGGGGCGCTGCGCAACTGGATTCGTCTCCAAAGCGACGAGCGTCGCTGCTTCTTCTTCGTGGCCGATTGGCACACGTTGACCACTACGAGCGAGAGCGAAGGCTTGCGCGAGCGCACGCGCGACATGGTGATCGACTGGCTCGCGGCCGGGCTCGATCCCGAACGCGTGGTGATCTTCCGCCAGTCGGCGGTGAAAGAGCACGCCGAGCTGCACTTGCTGCTGTCGATGATCATTCCGACGCCGTGGCTGCTGCGCAATCCGACCGTCAAAGAGCAAGCGCGTGATCTCGGCCTGATCCAGACCGACGACGAAGCCGAAATGACCAAGATCAACTACGGCCATCTCGGCTATCCCGTGCTGCAAGCCGCGGACATCATCATCTACAAGGCGGGCGCGGTGCCGGTCGGCATCGATCAAGCGCCGCACATCGAGATCACCCGCGAGATCGTGCGCCGCTTCAATCATCTCTACCGCCCGGTGTTCCCGGAGCCGGCGACGTTGCTGACCGACATCCCGAAGATCCCCGGCACCGACGGGCGCAAGATGAGTAAGAGTTTCAACAACGCCGTGTACCTGTCCGACTCCGCCAAGGAGGTCGAGACCAAACTCAGCCGGATGATGACCGATCCGCGACGCGCGCGCCGGACCGATCCCGGCGATCCCAACGATTGCCCGGCGTTCAATCTGCACCGCATCTACTGCACGCCGGAGGAAATCGTGTACGTCACCAACGGCTGCCGCAGCGCCAGCATCGGCTGCCTCGAATGCAAACACATCATGATCAAACACGTCAACGCCGAGCTGGCGCCGCTGCGTGAACGGCGCGCCGAATTGGAGCGGCAGCCGCAACGCGTGACCGACGTGCTCGAACACGGCGGCGCGCACGCCCGCACCGTCGCACGCGCGACGATGGCCGAGGTGCGCGCGGCGATGCATTTGGAGGAGTGACGCGTGCAGTCGGATAGTGAGGTTGCCCGCTCCCGGATGGGAGAGGGCAAGGGTGAGGGCGATTGAATGAGTGACGAGCCCGTAGAAATCGCAGACGATTTGGCCGATGTCACACCGCGCGTGGCGCCGTATCGCGTCAAGCTCGAAGTCTTCGAAGGGCCGCTCGATCTGTTGCTGCATCTGATCAAGCGCGAGGAGGTCGAGATCGTCGACATCTCCATCGCCACCATCACCGATCAGTATCTCGCCTACCTCGACCTGATGCGCGACCTGAGCCTCGACATCGCCGGCGAGTTTCTGGTGATGGCGGCGACGCTGACGTTGATCAAATCGCGCATGCTGCTGCCGTCCGCCGAGGGCGCGGGCGACGACGAGGACGAGACGGATCCACGCGCCGACCTCGTGCGCCAGCTCCTCGAATATCAGCGCTTCCGTGAAGCCGCGCAGCAGCTCGGTGAACGCCCGTGGCTGAACCGCGAAGTGTTCGCGCGCGAGCCGGCGTGGGACGAGGTGCCGGCTGATCCCGACGGCGTGCCGCAGATCCGCGCCAGCACGTGGGATCTGCTGGAGGCGTTCCAGGCCGTGCTCAAGCGGGCACAGCCCGCCGCGGTCCACGAAGTGACCGTCGAGCGCATCTCGCTGCGTGATCGTGTGCATTCGCTGCTGCGCACGCTTAGCGTCGCGAAGACGCTCGAATTCGAAAGCTTGTTCGATGAGGACGCGACGCGCCTGGAAATCATCGTAACCTTCCTCGCCGTGTTGGAGCTGTGCCGCATGCAAGCGATCCGCGCGCTGCAGGATCAACATTTCGACCGTATCATCATCACGCTGGCCGTGGACGATGTGTCGCAAGTGTCGCTCGACCTGGCCGATGAGTACGAACACGGCGGCGGCGCCGAGGGGGTGGAGGATGGAGCTGGAGGAGAGCAGTCGAATGGATGATTTGGCGGTGGGATCAAACGAGACGGACCACATCGACGAGATCGAGGAAGTCGGCGACGCCGCATCGTTCGACGACGCGGCCGGATTGCCGCGACTTGAATCGATCATCGAAAGCGTATTGTTCGCGGCGGGGACGCCGATCGGACTCCGACGACTGGTGCAACTGCTCGACGGCCCGACCTCGAAGGAGGTTACCGCCGCGATTGCGCGCCTGCAGCAACAGTACGACGGCAGCGGGCGCGGCTTGCGGTTGGTGGAAGTCGCCGGCGGCTACCAATTTCGCACCGCGCCGGAGAACGCCGACTGGGTGCGCGCGCTGCTGCGCGAGAAGCCGGCGCGGATCGGTCGCGCCACGCTGGAGACGTTGGCGATCATCGCGTATAAGCAACCGGTCACCCGCGCCGAGATCGAGGCGATTCGCGGCGTCGACGTGGAAGGCGCGCTCACGTCGCTGCTGTCGAAGCGCTTGATCAAGATCGCGGGTCGCAGGGATACTGTCGGACGTCCGTTGCTCTATGTCACGACACCCGAATTTCTCGAGGTCTTCGGTCTCAAGGATCTCAACGACCTCCCGATGCTGAAGGAGTTACCCTCCGGTGAATCCAGCAATGACCCCGACGCCCCGTCGCTCGCGGCCGAAACGGGCGAGCCGCCCCTCGACACCGGTTCGGTTGCAGAAGCTGCTGAGTCAGGCGGGCGTGAGCTCGCGGCGGGCGGCGGAGCAACTGATCCGCGCGGGGAAGATTCGGATCAACGGCCGGGTGGTGACGGAACTGGGGACCAAGGCGGATCCGCGGACGGATCGGATCACCGTTAACGGCCGCCCGCTGCCGGTCGTCACCGATCTTCAGTACATCATCCTCAACAAACCCGTCGGCGTCGTAACGACGCTGTCGGACCCCGAAGGTCGTCCCACCGTTCGCGACCTGCTGCACGGCGTCCGCGCCCGCGTGTTCCCGGTGGGCCGTCTCGACTATCACTCCGCCGGCCTGCTGCTGCTCACCAACGACGGCGAGTTGGCGCTGCGTCTGACGCACCCCCGCTACGGCATCGCGAAAACCTATCGTGTGAAGGTGAGAGGCTTGCCCGACGAAGGCGCGCTGCAGCGCCTGCGCGAAGGCGTCTATATCGACGGCGGTAAGACGGCGCCGGCGCAGGTGCGTGTGTTGGAAGTCCGCGACCGCAAGGCCCGCCTGGAGATCACCGTGCGCGAAGGCCGCCGCCGCGAGATCCGCCAGATGTGCGAACGCGTCGGCTTGCCGGTCGAGAAACTCGTGCGCATCCAACTCGGCCCGCTGTCGCTCGGCAAGCTCGCGCCCGGCGCGCATCGGGAGCTGACGATGAAGGAAATCGGCGTGCTGCGTGCGGCGGTGGGATTGTTGTAACGTTGCCTTCCTGGCAAGCCAGAATCCCTGGAGGAGCGACCATGCACATCGAGACCCGAGACCTCGACGGCGGCGTCCGCATTCTTACCCTCAATCGTCCGCCTGCCAATGCGATCGACCCGACGTTGATGCAGGACCTGTTCGCCGCTTGCGACGCCGCAAAGAGTGACGATTCGGTGCGTGCGGTGATCGTCACCGGCACGGGAAGATTTTTCTGCGGCGGACTCGACCTCAAGGCGGTGACCGGGCAAGCCGGTACCGGCTCGGGGTTCGGCAGCGCTGGCGACGGAGTGTTCGCGTTGTGGACGCTGCCAAAACCGACGGTTGCGATGGTCAACGGCCATGCCATCGCCGGCGGCGGCATCGTCACGCTCGCCTGCGACGTGCGCATCGCGGCGCGCGGCAACGCGAAGATCGGGCTGAACGAAACGGCGATCGGCTTGCCGCTGCCGACCGGCGCGATGGAAATCGCCCGGCTCGCGCTCACCGATCAGCAGGTACGACAGGTCGTGTTGGGCGCCGAACTCTTTTCGCCGGACCGCGCGCGCGAGTTGGGCATGATCGACGAGGTGGTCGAGCCAGCCGATCTCGAACGTGTTTGTATCGAACGGGCCCGCCTGCTCGGCTCGTATCCGCGTCAAGCCTACGCCTACAACAAGCGCACCCGGCAGCGACACGCCGTGGCCGCCGTGCGGAATGAGAGCGAGGAGCAACGGCGCGAGACCTTCGCGGTGTGGACCTCCGACGAAACGATGCAAGCCGTGATGAAACAGATGTCGGGGATCTCGCGATCGAAGTGAAGTCCACCGACTCGCCGCATCGGCCGACATTCGTGTGATCGAAGCGCTTGAAGCCGGCGCCGGCGATTCGGCAAGCTCGGGGCATGGCAGTCGACCGGGCGATCGCGGTGCCCGCAACCAGCCCAACCACAAGATCGCGTGGCTCGTTCACGGCGACGCTGGTCGTCGCCAACGGTGGGCTGCGCACCGTGCTGTTCCCAATCCCGATCATCACCATCTTCTGGAAGGATCAGATCGGGATGTCGCTCACCGACATCATGGTGCTGCAGGCGATCTTCTCCTTCGCCGCGGTCGTGTTCGAGTTTCCGGCCGGCTACGCGGCCGATCGGTTGGGACGGCGGACGTCGTTGTCGATTGGCGCGATGTTGTGGGTCGTCGGCTGGGTGCTCTATGCACTGGGTGCGACCTTCACCGGCGTGGTCGCCGCGGAGGTCGTGCTCGGCGGCAGCATCGCCTTCACATCCGGCGCCGACAGCGCGTTGTTGTTCACCGCGCTCCAGCACGCCGACCGCGGTACGGAATATCCGCGTTGGGAGAGTCGATTGCGCGCGACCTCGCAGGCGAGCGAGGCGGTGTCTGCGTCAGTCGGCGGCTACTTGTACAGCCTCGGCCCGCGACTGCCGTTTTGGCTGCAAGTACCCTTCGCGCTGCTCGCGCTGACGAGCGTGACCGCCATGAAGGAGCCGCCGCGAGCAGCGATCGAGCACCGGGCGTCGCATGTCCTACAAGCCTGGCGCATCATTCGGCACACGCTGCTTTACCATGCGCGGTTGCGCGCCGCGATCGTCTTGAGCGTCGTGCTGAACTTGTCGACCTTCGTGATGGTCTGGCTGATCCAACCCTACATGCAGCGCCGCGGCATTCCCGCGCCGTGGTTCGGCCCGCTGTGGGCGCTGGCGAGTCTATATCTCGCGACGGTGACGCTGCTGAGCGCGCGCGTGGCGGAACGCGTCGGCCGCGACCCGGTTCTGCTCGCGTGCTGTGCGCTGATCGCCGTTGCGTACGGTGGCCTCGCGGGTAGCACCCACGCCGTCGCGGTCGCGTTCTACCTCTGCTTCATGACGATCCGTGGCCTGCAAGTGCCGCTGCTGATCAACGTGCTCCAGCGCGACGCCCCGGATGATGCGCGCGCCAGCGTGCTGTCATTGAACGCATTGGTCTTCCGTCTCGGCTTCGTTCTGGTCGGTCCGCCGGTCGGACTCCTCGTCGATCGACTCGGGTTGGATCGGGCGCTCGCGGTCTTGGGCGTGGGGTTCGTCGCCGCATCGCTGGGCGCGCTGCGCGCATTTCGGCGTGCACACACGCGCCCATTGGTCGCGATCGCGCATTGACGGCCTGGCTTGGTCTCGTGCTAAGCGTTCGCGAACGATTGCCCTCACTCTGATTCTCCTCCACAGGGCGAGCGGACGACGGAGGAAGCATGAAGATCGACTTGCTCTACGAGATGGAGATGCTCAAGCCGTGGCACGCGCGCAGCGAGTACGAGTGCTACTGGCAAGCGCTGGCGCAGGCGGAGCTCGCCGATAAGATGGGTTTCGACACGTTGTGGGAGGTTGAACACCATTTCCTCAGCGAGTTTTCGCACTCATCGGCGCCCGAGGTGTTTCTCGCGAGCGTGGCCGCGCGCACGCAACGGCTGCGCATCGGTCACGGCGTGACCTTGTTGCCGTATCCATTCAACCATCCCATCCGCGTCGCCGAGCGCGCCGCAGTGCTCGACATCATGAGCAACGGTCGGCTCGAATTCGGAACCGGTCGATCGAGCCTCTACGAGCAGCAAGCCTTCGGCATCAAGTTCGAAGAGAGCCGTTCGATGTGGCAGGAAGCGTTGAGTGTCATCCCGCGTATGTGGACCGAGGATCCGTTTCCCGCATACGAGGGGAAACATTTCTCGATCCCCGAACGCTCCATCATCCCCAAGCCGATTCAGCAGCCGCATCCGCCGCTGTGGGTGGCGGCGACCAGCCCGGAGAGCTGGCAGATCGCCGGCAAACTGGGCATCGGCGCGCTCGGCCTCACGCTGTTTCTCACGGTTGGCGAGGTGGCCGAGCAGATCAAGACCTATCACGCGGCGCAGCGCGAGCAGACGCCGGTCGGCAAAGCGGTGAATAGTCAGATCGGCGCCTTCACCATCGTCCACTGCGCCGATACCGAGGAACAGGCGCGCGCCAACGGCGGCCACGATGCCGCCCTCTGGTACATGCGCTACGCGTTTCAGGTATTAGCGGCGCGCGGCCGCGAGGCGCAGCAGATCGGTCCGTACGAAGAGTTCCGCAAGGCCCACCCGATCATCGGCAAGGTGGTCGACAACACCGTGACCTTCGAGGAGCTGGACGCCGAGGACATGGTGATCGTCGGCGACCCGGACAAGTGCATCCGCAAACTCGAGGCCTACAAACGCGCCGGCATCAATCGCGTGCTCTGTTTGATGCAAGCCGGCCGCATTCCGCATCCGGCGGTGCTGCGCTCGATCGAACTATTCGGCGCGCACGTGATTCCACACATCAGCCGAGCCTGAGTCGACGGCTCACGCGACGGCATCGGCCGGGGCGGCAACCACCTCACGCTCGAGCAGCGTCCGCAACGCTTGCCGGGCGCGGTGGAGGCGAACCTTGACGGCGTTGGGTGTGACGCCGAGCATCTCGGCGACTTCGTCGGTGTCGAGATCCTCGATGTCGCGCAGCATCAATACCGTTCGATACGACTCCGGCAGTTGCTCGATGCACCGTCGAACCGTCTGACGCGTTTCGCGCTGTTGCAGCAGCACCTCACTCGGCGCGTTCCACGAGGTCGGAGCGTCGACCCAATGCCCGTCGTCGTTGAAACGCGGCAGCAACTCCTCGATCGACTCCTCCGGCTTGCGGCGGCGGCGGCGCAGTTTCATCAGCGCGGCGTTGACGACGATGCGATGCAGCCACGTCGACAGCTTGGCCTCGCCGGAAAAACTCGCGATGCCGGTGAAGGCAGAGGCGAACGCGTCTTGTACGGCGTCGGCCGCTTCGTCCTCATTGTTGAGGAGCCGGCGCGCGGCGGCCAGCAGTCGGCCACCGTATTCGCGCACCAACTGCTCGTAGGCCTGGTCCTCGCCGGCGCGCAGCCGCCTGATCAGATCGTGCTCCCCGGTCCCGGGCGACTGCGGAGACGGCAGCTCGCGCAGCAACTCTTGAACGAATCCGGAGCCGCCGACCAGCATCGCGCCGCGGTCTTGCAGCGTTCGCAAGGTGTGGGCACCCGCGCGGTCGCAGAACGTCACGCCGTCGAGATCGATCAACAACGGGTACGGCGCATTCAAGGTCGCTTCGCTCACCGATCGCAGTGCTTCCATCGTTCCCTCCGTAAGTCGCCCCTCGATTCGCAACCGAGTCGGGCGGTTTTCCTCGGCTACGTGACTGATTCGCAGCATGTGCCGATCGCATTGAGCAGGCGGTGTGCCACACCCGACTCGGGTCGGTTGCAAAGTTCGGAGGGCGGATTTCCGCGAGACCCGCGAAATGCCGCGGAGCGCGAAGCCGCGACGGCCATGAAATCTCGCGGATCTACGAGAACGAGTCGTGGCTGCGGCGAATGCCGAGTTTCTTCATTCGGCTGCGCAGGGTACTGGGGTTGAGCTTGAGGATGGCTGCGGCGCCGGCTTCACCCTCGATCCGCCAATTGCTTTGCTTGAGCACCGCCACGATGTGATCACGCTCGACCGTCTGCAGATCGCCTCCGTTCGGGCGACCCGCGACTCTGGCATCAATGGTTTCGGCAGCCCGCGATGCCGGAGGCGACGCAGCCGACGGTCCGGCCATGGCGAGGTCGGGCGGCAGATTGAGTTCGCAACCGGCCGAAAGGATCACGGCACGCTCGATCACGTTCTCCAACTCGCGAACGTTGCCCGGCCAAGGATAGGCGAGCAGACGCTGCATCGTCGCATCCGGGACCCGCTCGATGCGCTTGCCGATCTTGGCGGCGTAGCGCGCGACGAAATAATGTACCAACAACGGGATGTCGGTGCGCCGGTCGCGAAGGGGGGGCAGTGCGACGGGAAAGACGTTGAGCCGATAGTAGAGATCGGCGCGGAATGCTCCGTCGGCGACGGCGCGAGCGAGATCGCGGTTGGTGGCGGTGATCAGACGCACGTCGACGCGAATCGTGTCGCGTCCGCCGATGCGCTCGAATTCATGTTCCTGCAAGACCCGCAGCAGCTTCACTTGCAAGTCGAGCGGCATCTCGCCGACTTCATCGAGGAACAGCGTGCCGCCGTGCGCCAGCTCGAAGCGCCCGATACGCCGGTCGCTGGCCCCGGTGAACGCACCTTTTTCATGACCGAAAAGTTCGCTCTCGATCAGACCCGTCGGGAGCGCTGCGCAATTGACTTTGATGAGCGGCCGGTCCTTCCGCGGGCTGTTCGAGTGGATCGCGCGGGCGATCAACTCCTTGCCGGTGCCGGTCTCGCCGAGCAGCAATACGGTCGAATCGGTGTTGGCGACCAGTTGCACTTGGTCGAGCACTCGTGCCAAGGCGCCGCTGCTGCCGACGATTTCCTCGAAATTGTGGACCGCTTTGATCTCCTCTTGCAGATAGGCGCTCTGCAAACGCAACTGGGTCTGCTCGTGCTCCAAGCGGCGGCGCTCGGCGAGATCACGGATGGTGATCGTCCACATGCCGTGTCCGCCGACGAGCGCGCGCGAGAGCGTGCCTTCGAATTCGAACTCCTCGCCGTCGGCGCGGCGGGCGGTGAGTCCGGGCTCGCTGATGCTGAAGAGCTTGGTGCCGGTTCGGATGTCCTCCCACGCTTGCCGGAACGATGCGGCGCTCGCCGGCATCATGAACCGCTCGACGCGGGTGCCCAACACCTCGGCGGCCTGGCAACGGAACACCTTCTCGGCGGCGGGATTGAAGAGGCACACCACACCGGCGTCGTCGACGACGATGAAGGCATCGAGCGCCGATTCGATGATCGCGCCGAGCCGGGCTTCGCTCGCGCGCACCGCCGCTTCGCTGCGCAGCCGTTCCATCTCGGCGCGCGCGCGGGTCGCGAAGATGCGCATGATGCCGAGGGCGCGCGCACCATTGACGATCGGCCGGTCGTCGAGGATGGCGAGATGACCGAGCACGCGATCGCCGTCGTCGCACAGCGGCACGCCGCAGTAGCTCTGGACGCCCCAATCGACCAACCCGCTATCCTCGGGAAAGCGCTGCTGCAGCCCGTCCGAGTAGTGGGCCATCTCGCCGCGCAGCACCGACTCGCACGGGGTTCCGGCGAGCGGTACTTCGAAATTCTCCATGAGCGCGCCGCGCCCCCACACCGCACAGGTGCGGAAGCGCTGTTTGTCGGCGCTGATCTCCGAGACGAACGCGTACTGCACCTTGAGCGCGGCGGCGAGATGGCGCACCAGCGAGGCGAAGAAGCGATCGCCGGTCTCGGACTCGACGCCTTCGACAATCGCGCGCAGCGTGGCCTCGGCTTCCTTGCGATCGATCACCTCGCGCCGCAGGCTGGTGTTGACCTCCGCGAGTTCCGCGGTGCGTTCGCGTACCTTGCGCTCCAACTCGTCATGAGCGGAGCGGAGGATCGCCTCGGCCTGCTTGAGTTGCGTCACGTCGCGCGACAACGCCAGCAGCCGATCCGGTTTGCCGGCGGCGTCGAGGATGGCGTTGACGACGACGTCAAACCACATCGGCGTGTGCGTCTGATTGGTCTCGAAGTAACCGACGAACCGCCCGACGCCGCCGTCGCGCGCCGCGGTGACGGCATCGCGGGCGCGTGCGCGATCCTCGCTCTGCCAGAAATCGATCCACGACGTGTGCAGGAACGGACCGAGGTCGCAGATTTCGAGCGCCTCCATACCGCCCGCGTTCATTGAGAGCAGATTGCCGTCGAGGTCGAGTACCTTGATGCAGTCGCGGCTGCACTCGATCATGCGCGTCTTGAACTCTTCGCTGGCCCGCAACGCCTCCATGGCGGCCCGCGTCTCGGCCATCGTGCGGTCGAGCGCGGCGGTGATCTTGCGCAGTTCCAACTGAGCGACGACCTGACGACTGAGGGCGCGCAACGCGTCGACTTGGATGAGGGTCAACGTGCGCGGTACGCGATCGATGACGCACAGGGTCCCGAGCGCATGCCCCTCGGCGGTTCGCAGCGGCGCGCCGGCATAGAAGCGAATATGCGGCGCGCCGGTCACCAGCGGATTGTCGGCGAAGCGTTCATCCCGCAGCGTGTCGGGTACGATCAGCAGATCGGGCTCCAAAATGGCGTGGGCGCAAAAAGCTTGGTCGCGCGGCGTTTGCGCGGCGTCGAGACCCACGCGGGCTTTGAACCATTGACGATCGGCGTCAACCAGGCTGATCAAGGCGATCGGTGCTTCGCAGATTCGCGACGCGGTCAGCGCCAGCTCGTTGAAGTCCGGCTCGGGCGGCGAGTCGAGCACGTTGAAGCTGTACAGCGCCGCCAGCCGTTCGGGCTCGGTGTCATGCAGGCGAGCGTTCATAGGCGATCTGCTGCGCTCTCGATGTCGCGACCCACCGCTGAACTCTAACGACGACGTATTGTGCCGGGTTGGTCGCGTTGAGTCCACTCACTTTGTGGACCCGGCAAATCTGGCGGCTATCGGTGGTGGCTCTACAATGCGACTCGGCGACGGAGGACAAGGAGGAGAAGAACGATCGCGGCCCCGCCCATCGAACCGTCTCCGTCGACGCCGACCGCGCAGCCAGACCCGCCGGCCGGCGCGCTGGACACACCTTGTGCCTGCGGAGCCGCCAGGGTGGGTTCGTCAACGATGACTTCGCCGTCGACGCCTTCGAGCGGAATTCGAAGGCCCTTGGGATCGCTTGCCGCGACGTTCGTAATGTGGAGTGGGTAGCGACCCGGAACCGCATTGCGGGCGATCTGAACTGTGCAGGCGTACAGGAGCGCGTCGTCGGGGATTCGCTCGCTGGTGTAGAGTGAGATCACAATTGCACGGATCCCTTCGCAGGCCGCCGAAGCGCGACACAAGAAACCAAACGCGGTCTCGGACTTGTGAATCGCGGTGTTCACCCGGCATTGCGGCCGTTCGGTTGCGGCGCCGAAGGAGAGCGCTTGCGGATCAAAGATCACGTCGTTCTGCACCGCGGCGATGTCATGGCCCACCGTGTCAAGTGACACGCCGACTTCGATGCTGTCGCCCGGGGTGCCGTGAACGGACGAAACCCGCAGGATCGGCGTCTCCAGGTTCGGGGTTGCGGTCGGTGTCGGGGTGGAGGGCCCGAGTACCATGTCCGCAATACCGACCGTCTCACTTGAGTTGGCACCGATATCTGCGTGAACGAAGCGACCCAGAATCACGACGACAAGGAGACTGAACGAGAACACCCAACCATCGCCCAAGTCGCGTCGATGACTCAATTTGTCTGAGTCGGATGCTGCGATCATTGCTCGCTCTGCGTAACAATCGAGAAGAATCATTCCGTCCCAGGCGGGTACAAGTCAAGCGAAATCAACCGCTAGACTGAGACGCGGCGATGCGAGGTTTGAAAATCGTCTAGGAGAACATGTACCCCTTGGGAATTACGACGACGCCGTTGTCGGTGACGATGAAGCGCGCGCGATTCGCGGTCGAGATCGGAGCCGATGTGTTCGCCGGCGGGGATCCTCACCCCTTTGTCGATGATCGCGCGCCGCACCTTTGCGTGCCGGCCGATTTGCACGTCGTCGAAGATCACCGCGTCTTGCACGTGCGCCCAGCTATGCACGAACACGCGCGGCCCGAGGATCGAGTGTTCGACGCGCGTGCCGCGTGGGCTACACGATCTTGCAGGGGATCAGGGCGTCTTCGTCGTATGCGTACACGGCGCAGAGTCGATGGTAGCCGTCGGCGATGACGACCCGGCCGTGCGGCGAATCGCGCACCAACAGTAGCGGCGAGAGCGCCGCGCCTGACTGGATTTTCCCCTGATCCTTTTTGACGTGTGAGTTGCTGATCCCGAGCAGCGACAGTTGGGAGGCGCGAAAGATGTCCTTGGCCTTGAACTGCGTCACGCTTGCCCGCTTGAGCTTCTCGACGTACGCGCCGGCCGCCGTCGCGTCGTAGAGCAGGCTCAGATACGAGAGGGCGGCGGGATAGTCGTGCGCTTCCGGCTCGCTCAGCCACGTGATTCGATCAGTGTTCTGGCTCATCGCAAGTTGCTCTCCAATGTCCGATGATGACGCTCACGGATATTGCTGAATTCATTTTGGGGCTTTTGTTGCGGCCGGTTGAACCATACACTGTGCGGCAACTGATGCCGAGGGGAATCGTCGGGGATATGCAGGCAAGGGCGACACCCAATGTCGATCAGGGAGGTGTGATTCTCTTGGTCGAAGACAATCCGGACGACGCCGCGCTGACTATCCGGGCGCTCGATCGCGCGCGGCTGCTCAATCCCGTGCAAGTTGCGCCGGACGCCGACGGTGCGCTGGTGCTGCTCCAACGCCAGGAATACCAGGGGCAGGTGGATCAGCGACGCATCGACCTCGTGCTGCTCGACCTCGGCTTGCCGGGCATGAGCGGCCGCCAGCTCCTCGACGCCATGTGGGAGGACCGCTACCTGCGGAAAATTCCGGTGATCGTGCTGACCGGATCGGAATCGATGACGGATCGACTGCGCAGCTACAAGCACGGTGCGCTCGCCTTCTTGAATAAGCCCATCGACGTGGGCGAACTCCTGCGCGTCCTCAGCGATCGCCGCGACGCCGGCCTGATCTTCGTTCGCTCGATCGAATAGGCGTCGCCGCATTGGCCTTGCGCTCGCCAGCGCAGCGGGGCAAGATCGCGCGCCGATTCGGTCGCGTTTCAAGGATACCGCGTGAATATCGTAGGCACAGCGTTCTTGTTTCCGGGCCAAGGATCACAGGCGGTCGGAATGGGCCGCGACTTCTACGATCGCTTCGAAGCGGTCCGCGAGTTGTTCGCCGAAGCCGATGCCGCGCTCGGCTTTGCGTTGTCGCGGATCGTACTCGAAGGCCCGGAGGAGGAATTGCGTCGCACCGCCAACACCCAGCCCGCTATCGTGTTGGTCAGCGTCGCGGCGTATCGGCTGCTCGCACTCGAACCGGCGGCGGTCGCGGGGCACAGCCTTGGTGAATATTCCGCGCTCGTCGCTGCCGGCGCGATCGAGTTTCGCGATGCGATCGCGCTGGTGCACAAGCGGGGTCGCTACATGCAGGAGGCGGTGGCCGAGGGCGCCGGAGCGATGTTTGCGCTGCTCGGCGTTGAGCTCGACGCGGTCGAGCGAGCGATCGCAGCCACGAGCGGAATCGTCGACCTCGCGAATCTCAACGGGCCGGGCCAGATCGTGATCGCCGGCGAGCGCGCCGCCGCGCGCGCCGTGGCCAACGCCGCCGGCGGCAAAGCGGTCGAGCTGCCGGTGAGCGCGCCGTTCCACTGCCGGCTGATGCAGCCGGCCGAGGAACGCTTGCGCGCCGATCTGGCGGCCATCTCGTTTTGCGATCTCCGCGTCCCGCTGTTCAACAACGTCGACGCGCAGCCGATCCGCACGGCGGATGAAGCGCGCGACGGCTTGGCGCGCCAGGTGAGTCGGCCGGTGCGCTGGCATGAGTTGATGACGCGCATGATCGCCGACGCCGGGATTCACACCGTCGTCGAGGTTGGCCCCGGCAACGTGCTGGCCGGCCTGGCGCGCCGGATCGACCGCAATCTGAAACGCTTCAACGTCAGTGATTGCGCCTCGCTTGAATCGACGCGCGCCGCGCTGTCGCCCGCACGGTGACCCGGCCGGCCCGCCGCTGCGTCCTTGATACCTGCTGCCAAAGTTGCATAGATAAAGCAGCTCGGACGCTGCCTCCCCGGCGCGCCGCGAAGACAACGGGAAGGGATACACAACCATGACCGATCGTACACGCGAAATTCTCAGTTGGTACCGCAGCGAAACGCCGGGAACGCTGGCCAACATCGCTCGCCTGCTCAATCACGGCCGGCTCGGCGGCACCGGCAAGCTGGTCATCCTGCCGGTCGACCAAGGTTTCGAACATGGTCCGGCGCGCAGCTTCGCCGCGAACCCGCCCGCGTACGACCCGCGCTACCATTTCGAGCTGGCGCTGGCGGCGGGCTGCAATGCCTACGCGGCTCCGCTCGGTTTCCTTGAAGCCGGCGCGGCTGACTTCGCGGGCGAAATTCCGCTGATTCTCAAGCTGAACAACTCCGACAGTTTGTCCGGCGGCAGCGATCCGTGTCCCGCCATCACCGGCAGCGTCGACGACGCGTTGCGCCTGGGTTGCGCCGCGATCGGCTTCACCATCTATCCGGCGTCGTCCGCGCGCAACGAGATGTACGGTCAGATCCGCGCGCTGTCGGAGGAAGCGCGGCGTAAGGGCTTGGCGGTGGTGGTGTGGTCGTACCCGCGCGGCGCGGGCATCTCCAAGGACGGCGAGACGGCGATCGATGTTGTCGCGTATGCAGCACAAATCGCGGCACAACTCGGTTCACATCTGATCAAGGTCAAGCCTCCAACCGCACATATCGAACAAGCGGCGGCGAAGAAGGTGTACGAGAAGGAGCGCATCCCCGTCGGCACGCTCCCCGAGCGCATCCGCCACGTGGTGCAAAGCGCCTTCGGCGGCCGTCGCATCGTCATCTTCTCCGGCGGCGAAGCCAAGGAGACCTCGGCGATCTACGACGAAGTGCGCGCGATCCGCGATGGCGGTGGCTTCGGCTCGATCATCGGCCGCAACTCGTTCCAGCGGCCCAAGGATGAAGCGGTCAAGTTCCTGCACGCGGTGATGGACATCTACGCGGGTAAGACCGCGTAGGCTGAGCGCAGACGGGAGGGGGACGTCTCATGCCGATGGAGCAGTTGCTCTCACGCGAATTCCTACGGGTCGCCGAAGAGGCCGCGGTGGCGGCGGCCCGCACGATGGGTCAAGGCGATCGCAAGTACGCCGACCACGTCGCGGTCGAGGCGATGCGCAAGGCGATGGACAGTTTGCCGATGCGCGGCGAGGTGGTGATCGGCGAGGGCGAGCGCGACGAGGCGCCGATGCTGTACATCGGCGAAAAGGTCGGGCGCGGACACGACGAGGATCCGGAAGTGTCGATCGCCGTCGATCCGCTCGAAGGCACCAACTTGTGCGCGACCGGCTCGCCCGGTGCCATCGCGGTGCTGGCGGCGTCGAACAAAGGCGGCCTGCTGCACGCCCCCGACTGCTACATGGAAAAGATCATCGTCGGGCCGGCGGCGAAGGGTGCCGTGCATTTGAACGCGACGGTGTCGGAAAATCTTCGCGCCATCGCCTCGCGCTTGCGTCGATCGGTGACGGACCTTGTGGTGATCGTCCTCGACCGCCCGCGTCACGAACAGTTGATCAAGGAAATTCGCGCCGCCGGCGCGCGCATACGACTGATCTCCGACGGCGACCTCTCAGCCGGCATCTCGGCCGCGGTGCGCGGCACCAACGTGCATGCAGTCATGGGCATCGGCGGTGCGCCCGAAGGCGTGTTGACCGCGGCGGCGCTGCGCTGCCTCAACGGCGGTATGGAAGGTCGTTTGGTTCCGTTCAAAGAGGGGAAAGAAGAGCGCGAGAAGTTCGAAGCTCGCCTGAAGGGCATGGGCATCCTCGATCCCAACCGCATCTACGACGAGCGCGATCTCGCCCCGGGTCCCGAGATCATCTTCGCCGCCAGCGGGGTCACCGACGGCACCATGCTGCGCGGCGTCCGTTTCTTCGGCCACGGCCACCGCACCAACTCGGTGGTGATCTCCCTGCGCGACCGCCTGGTGCGCTTCATCGACTCGGTGCACCTCAACGACACGCCTGACGCGGTGGTGGAGTTCTGAGCGGCGAGTCGTGCCGGTGAGGGGTGAGTCGTTCAGCCGCTCCGAGCCGCGCAGCGCTGTTGCACTTGATTCTTCCTATGGTCCCCTCGCCCGCGCCACCAGCGAGAGAGGGTTAGGGTGAGGGCGCCTACTCCGTTCCGTCGCCGTCGCTGAGCGCATCGGGCAACGCGGCATCAGGGGCGCATTGCTTGACATGTGTTCGCCACCCGCCCGCAACGTGTCGAGGGGTAGCGTCGAGGAAGAGTTGTGCGGAATTGGAAACCGAAACGAGTCGGGAATTGCCGCTCGCTATTGTCGCTCGAACGCCGCCTTCACTTCGCTTAGCAACTCACGGCGAC
>Ga0335069_10004962_pt1 | contig 19600 bp, 27 predicted proteins | sample Lox_Sample_11_FD_206714 | JGI IMG/M metagenome (GOLD analysis project Ga0335069, IMG submission 206714) | Soil microbial communities from Loxahatchee National Wildlife Refuge, Florida, United States - Lox_Sample_1.1 | ecosystem: Environmental > Terrestrial > Soil > Wetlands | place: USA... | reverse complement strand
GCCTGGCGGCAGGTTCTCTCGTTGGACTGGAGCGCCGGGAAGCGAGCCCAGACGGCAATGCGCCCCTTCGACGGTCACCAGGAACGCGGTCGGGCTCGAGAAGCGCCACGGACGACTCGTCCGCTGGCGCGTGTTCCTCCGACCATAGAACATACCCCAGGGACGGCCGTTTGGCCACCGAAGCGGGGCCCGGCGCCCGAGTGGCGCGCCGGTCGATGAGTCCTCCGCGCCGAGCTACCGGGCAGCCGCTCCTTCAGGGCCGCGAGGCGCCTGCCTGCGGGACGAGATCCTCGGTGCCCGGCATCTTCCCGATCTTGGTGCGAGCCGACCTCCAGGCGCATTGCATGATCCAGGAGAGCGACCGGTCCTGACGCGTCGCCTCGTCCTCAATCTCGCGTAGCATCTCCTCCGGGAAGTAGAGCGACTGCTTTCTCTGGTACGCCATCGAAGCCCCGTTGTACGCCCCGGGCTTGGGGAATGAAAGCCACGCCTCGAAAACGCCCTGCCGGGAGCGGGCCTCGCCTCCTCGCCGTCGTCTCGTCCGCCGGCCGCGCGATCGCCAAGGCGGGCGACCGCGCAGGCCCTCGCGAGGGAGAAGCTGCGCCTCGGGACGCGACCGCACGGTGGACCCGACGGCCGTCAGGCGCTCGCAGCGATGGCGTAAGGTCTCTCCTTGCGCTCGGCCTCGAACCCGATCTCCCCGAGCCGGCGCTCGAGGCGCGGCAGCACCTCCTCCGCGGTGTAGCGGATGAAGTGCTCGCCCATGATGGAGAACTCGACCGCCCGGGTCACCGCCGGGATCCCGCCATGCCGGCGATGCGGAGCAGCCGCCAGAACCAGCGGCGCCGCTCCGGGTCGCCCCGGATGCCGCCACGTCCGCGGCGCCGTGGTTGCCCGGCCCCGCAGGGCGCAACGGGGCCTGTCCCCCTACCCGCTTCGGTGGTAGGTTGAGGGCAATCGCGCCCGACCACCGTCTGCCGAGACGGTCGCCCTCCGCGACGAAAGGGGCGACCGTGGCTCAACTCGCGACGGGGATGGTGGTGCGCCACTCGACGCTGGGTATTGGTCGGGTGGTGGCGAGCCAGAAGACCGCGATCCACGTGTTCTTCGCCGGCGCCGAGCGGCGCGAGGCGGCCAAGCTTCGGCTGGGTGTCGCGGAGCCGTTCCTGCAGCCGGACCCCGACGCGCGCGACGAGCGGCTGGACGATCTTCCCCGGTTCGTGCTCGACCCGCACACCGGCCGCTACTCCCCCGAACGGTCGCGCGCGGTGAGCGCCTGGAAGACCAGCCGGAGGTGAACGACCAGCTCGGCCTACCGCCGCCGGGCTCCGACTTGGCGACGCTGCGCTGCATGCGGGCGATTAGGATCCATCGATGACTGTAACGTACACCGAGAGAAACGTGAAGGGCCACGTCGTCGGGGTCGAGCGGCTCGAGCCCCTCCGCTGGCGTGTCAGCGTCGACGGCCGCCGGTTGTTCACGTTCTGCTCCGAGGCGCGAGCCCGGCAGGCTGGCGCGATCGAGGCTCGCCGGCTGGACATGGTCGCCTCCGACCGCCGCGTGGCCAACCACCGGCGCTGAAGCCCGTCGTAGAGGCCATCATGCTCTTCTGGGGCCGGACCGAGTACGGCTGGGCGGTGAACCTCGACGGAACGGACGCGGCCAGCCGGTTCGCGCTCCCGCGCGTCGAGCTCCGTTCCAGCCCGCGAGGATGGCTCTGCTCCTGCCAGCTGCCCGATGGAATGTCGCGCACCGTGACGCTCGGACACCTGGCCGGCGTGGGCGAGGCGATGCGGCTCGCGATCGAGGGAAGTCTGAGGGCGTTCCGCGGGCAGCACGAGGCGGGCCTCCGGGCGCTTCTCGCGGCGACGCACTGAGAGGGTGGGGTGGATCGCGTCCCCTACCCGAGCCCGCGCCAGCGCGCGGTCCTCACGCCCCTGTTTCGCTTCCTGCGCGCCTACTACCGCGCGCGGGCCCACGGGCTGGAGGCGGTCCCCCCCGACCGCCAAGTTCTGTACGTCGCCAAGCACCCGCGGTGCTACCTCTATTTCGAGACCATGCTCCTGGGCGTGTTCACCTTCTTCGGCGACCCGAGGCTGCCCGAGATGCAGGTCATGGAGAAGCGGGGCACCTCCCTGCAACTCGCGCCCATCCTCGGCTGGATCCGACGAAACGTGAATACGATCGCCGCCACCGAGGACGGCGCCGTGGAGGCGTTGGTGGCGGGCCGCTCGGTGCTGGTGTTCCCGGGGGGCGCTCGCGAGCTCTTCGGCCCGCCGGACGTGATCCCCTGGGGCGGTCACGACGGGTTCGCCCGCATCGCGGCGCGCGCCCGGGCCCCGGTGATCCCGGTGGCCATCGCTGGTGCCGATCGGCAGCACCCCTGGCACCTCCGCGTCGGGAAGCGCAGCACTCTCTGGCTCCCGCCGCTGCCACTGCCGGTCCGCCTCGACTATGGTTCGGCGCACCGCTCCTGCCGCCCCCGGCCGACCATCCGGACGCCGTTTCCCGGTTCGCTGACGACGTGGCCCTGCGGACGCAGGATCTCCTCCACCTCGCCGCCCACGCACGGGCGCCGCGCCCGGGCCGACCCCCCGCCTGACGACGTCCCCGCCATGCCGCGTGGCGGTTCAGCCAGATCTCGTCCTACGCCGTTCAGTTCCCCTGGCTGCTCGCTGGGGCGACCTCGAGTGCTTTCCACCCGGTCTACCGCCGGCGTGCACGGTGAAGTCCGCGCTTGATCCGGCTCGACCACGAGCGAGCCCCACTCATCATGCCAGCAGCGCCTCGACGTGAGCCTTGAGCTCGGTGCGCTTGATGTCCTCACCGCTCAGCCGCCCGCCGCTCTCCTTCCCGGCCTTGAAGAAGACGAGGGTCGGGGCGCCGGTCACACCCAGGCTGGCGGAGAGCTGCGGGCTCGACTTCCGCAGCACCTTCCGGAAGCAGACCTTGCCGGCGAACTTCCCCGCCACCGCGGCGAACCTGGGCGCGAGCAGTTCGCACGGCTTGGATTCCTTGTCGTAGAAGTCGAGCACCACCGGCAAGGCCGACAGGATCACCTCCGCCTGGTAGTCCCTCTCGGCGATCTCCTTGACGTGGAGCGCCGACGTCTGCTCCTGGTTCGGGTCCTCGGTCATGGGGATCTTCACGTTGAATCGGTTTGCCATGTCACTCGGCTTTCCTGGGGGTGGAGCGGCACCGGTCAGGGCACGCCCCGTCTCGCTCGACGGGAGCTCGCGCCGGTCAGGGCTTGGTCGGCTTGGCGGCGGGGGAGGCTGGCGCCGCCTCGCGCTTGCCCTCGCGGTTCGCCGCAGCCCTGGCGGCCTTGGCATCGGCCTTCGCCTTCACGTCGGCGGCGGCCAGAGCCCTGGCCTTGGCCTCGGCAGGAGTGTCCACATGCGGAGCGACGTTCTTCTTGCCCAGATCGTTGAAGCTCATGCGTTGCCTCGTCTTGCGCTTGGGGTGAGGGAGGTGCTCATCACGTGGAGCGCGCCCCGCCGCTCGACCGGGAGCAACCGCATCGCCAGCAGCAGCGCGCACCCCTGCGCGTCGCCTTGGTCGAGCTTGTAGTGGCTGCCGCCCAGGCGCGCCTCGACGCTCCAGGCCGACTCCGGCGGCAGGTGGTGACCGAGCGCCTTCACCTCGATCCAGTCTTCGCCTCCACTCGCGAGCTTCATCGCGAACACCCGCTCGTTCGTTCCGTCCCAGGTCACGGACACGCAGATCACCGTGCCTTCCGATGCCGTCGACCCCGAGCGACGCGATCGACACGGATCCTCGACCTCGAGGGTGCAGGGTTCGCGACTCGGGCCGACTCGCCCGAGACACACGCTCGATACTGCGCCTCGCTCGTCACGGCCTCGTCACCGCCGGACGGTCGATTGGGGCGTGCGCTCCGGCGCAGTGCCGGAAGACCTGCCGTACCTGCGAGCGGTGGCCACGCAACAGCGCGCCATGACCCTCGCTACGCCAGCCTGCGCCCGCGCCCCTCGGCGCGTTCGAGCAGGTTGAGCAGCTCCGGGCTCGGTGCGCGCGAGCGATCGCCCCGCCGCGCGGCGCGATGGAGCGAGGAGAGCGCCTGCGCGAACCCCACGTCCTCGCTGGCCCCTCGACGCTCGAGCAAGGCGTCGAGGCGACGCATGCGCTCCTTGAGATCCTTGAAGTCGTCGTTCATTGGTTCTTGGCCTTTCGGGTGGAAGTGGAGCGGACTCGCTCGGGCGCGTACCGCCCGGAGACCGGGTCCAACGCAAACGCCGGAAGCCGATCCAGCCGCTCGTCGCGATCCTTCGGGGCGGGCGTGAGGAACACCTTGGCCGTCGAGAGGCGGAGCTTCGCCGCCTCGCGACGCTCACCCTCGAGGAAGAAAACGTGCAACGCGGTCGGCTCCAGCGCCACGATCCTGCCGAGGCCAAGGGTGGCATGGCGGACCAACATCCCCTTCGAGAACTGTTCCATGGACGCCCTCTATTCGCGGGCGGCGACCGCTCGGGGGGAACGGAGGTCAACGCGCGAGCTCCAAGCATAACCGGTTGGACCCTGAACAGAGCGACTATTCGGGTCAGCATCGCGCGCGCCAGCGGATTCCCTCGCGGTAACAGCCGGTCGGGCAAGCTCGGGACGTTTCACCGTTCGCGAACCGTATCCGACGAACTCGCGCTCGGCGCCGGCAAACGCCCGGCACCTGCCACGGCTATTCCGGGTCAGGGCTCGACTTCCCAAGCCGCGCGAAGTACACTTAGCGTTCATTGCCTTTGGCAATGATTCAGGAACGCGAGGCACTTCTTGCCTGGCGTAAACGCAAAGAAAAGAGCATCACCGAGATGTCTACTGGTACCGTGAAGTGATTCAACGATGCGAAGGGCTTCGGCTTCATCACGCAGACCGATGGCGGCGACGACGTCATCTACCACCACACTGCCATCCAGTCGGACGGTTTCCGCACCCTGGCCGAGGGGCAGAAGGTCGAGTTCGACCAGGCGCGGGGGCCCAAGGGCGTTCAGGCGCAGAACGTGCGACCCTTTGCCTGATCCGGCGGCGACAGGCTGCCGAAGCAGCGCCCGGCCTCGACGAGGTCGGGCGTTCGCGTATTCAGGGGACCGCCGAATCGGCCGCATGCGCATCGGGAGCTCAATGCTTACTGTAACTGGTGGCAGAGAGCTCCGGCCAATGCGTGCTGGTCGTGGATGACGATCCGATCATCCTCGACGCGCTGTGCTCACTGCTCCAGACGAAAGGGTTCGAGGCGCCGGGCGCGTGCTGCGCGGACGAGGCCATCGCGCTGCTCGATCACGGCCTCGAGCCGGACGCGATCCTGACCGACCTGACCATGCCCGGGCGCAGCGGAGAGGATCTGGTGGACCATGTCCGAGCGTGTCCCCGCACCGCCGGCACCGTGGTGGTGGCGATGTCCGCGTGCAGGCGAACGCTCGTGGAGCTGCGGCCAGAGGTGGATGGCCGGCTACTCAAGCCCTTCGGGTTCCCGGCCCTGCTCGAGGCGCTCGCGCGCGCGTGGGCCATGCACCCGTTGCCGAGGTGAGCTCGCCCTGCGCCGCTCGAGCTGCGAGCCGCTCAGGCGCTCGCCGCCGAGCTGCGGTCGCTGCCTGGCCGAGACGACCTTCCTCGCTCGTTCTGCTACTGTGCCGTGGTGAACATCTACCTGATCTACGTACGCGACGCGGCGTACCTCCACCTGCTCCCCGCCGCCGCGGCCGAAGGCAGGGTGCGCGTGATGGCCTTCCCTCCGCTGGGGATCCAGACGCTCGCGCCCGTGCTGCGCCAGGCTGGCCACCGGGTGCGGATGTTCGACACCTGCCACCCGCACATGCGCGCCCAGGACATCGCCGACGCCGCGCGTGAGGAGTGCCCGGACGTCATCGCGCTCTCATTCCTCTCCGTGACCGCGTACCCCGCCATGAAGAACCTGGCCCGGACGGTCAAGCTGGCCAACCCGCGCATCCCCATCGTCGTGGGCGGCGCCTTCGCCTCCATCAATGCCGCGCGGATCCTCCCCGACTGTCCCTACGTCGATCACGTGGGGGTGGGCGAGGGCGAGGAGCTCCTGCCCGACTACCTGGCTCACCTGACCGAGCCCGAGGCGGTGGATGGCCTGGTCTGGCGGCGGGACGGCACGGTCGTCCAGAACCCTCCGCGCGCTGATCCCCGATCTGGACCGGTTCCCCTATCCCGACCGGGCGAGCCTGCCCATCGACTATGTCGAGTCCCTGCCGCTCGACGTGCCGGCCGTGCTGTCGCTCGATCGCTTCTGCACGATGCAGACGTGGCGCGGGTGCCCGTACACCTGCATCTACCGCGACATTCCCCTCGCTGGCCGAGGGGACCTGGCGGTACCGATCGGCCGCGCACGTGCTGGGCGAGATGCAGCAGCTCTCCGATCAGGGCTACCGCTCGATCTACCTCACCGACGATCACTTCCTCTTGAAGCGCCAGCGCATCGAGGCCATCTGCCACGGCATCATCGAGCGCAAGCTGCAGTTTCCGCTGGGGCTGCGAGGGGCGGGTGGACTCGGTCGGCGTGGCGCAGCTCCCGCTCCTCGGCGAGGCCCGCTGCGACATGCTCGCCTCGGCGTCGAGGCGGCACGCAGACGACCCTCGACCGGCTCCGGAAGCGGCAGACGCTCGGGCAGGTGCGGCACGCCGTGAGCGAGGCCAAGAAGCACGGCATCCACCGGGTCCACGGGTTCTTCGTGATCGGCTGCCCCAACGAGAGTGCCGAAGACACCAAGGAGACCTTCCGCTTCGCGGCGCGGCTCGAGGTCGACACCTTCGGGTTCAACCGCCTGGCCGTGTACCGCGGGACGCCGCTCTGGAAGACCTACATCGAGAAGGGAATCCTCGACGAGGAACGCGACTGGACAAGACCTTCAAGTGCTGCGACATCGACCCCGACACCGTGCCCAACGACCAGGTCAACGGGCGGCGGATGAGGGGATACGTCTCGCTCCTGCTCCACCGGATCGCGGTCCGCCCGCTGCGCACCTGGGGCCTGCTGCGGTCATTCAGTCGTCACATGGCGTGGAAGGACCTGCTCCGCTTGCTCAGCGGTCCCTTCCGCACCCGGCAGGCGAGCGCACCGGACCTGCCGGCGCGCCTGATGGACGCAGGACTACGGGCGCCCGTGAGGTTGTCGAAGGAGGGAGGGGGCATCGCGTGAAAGGCCAGTCAAGGGTAGCCATGATCGCCAAGGTTCCACCGGTCACCCAGGAGACGGTGAGCTCGATCCTGGGCATCGAGCCCGATGAGGAGTGCCTCGACTGGATCTGCTATCGCGTTCGGGGCGGGCGCGACCCCGCGGGCGATGCCCCGTTCCCGAAGCCCCTCGCCACCTCGGCCTCGCCGCCGGGGGAGCGCCCGGGCCGCGAGGACATCCAGAGGGCGCTCAGCCAGCTCGTGAGCCTCGGCATGCTGACCTGCGCCGGGCGGCGCTGGAACATCACCGCGAAGGGCCGCGCAGCGATCGTGCCGGCGCACCGACGGGGCGCACCGGAGGCGCCGTGCGCCTCTCCTCCGGTGAGCGCCGGGGCGACGGGCCGGTAAGCCAGGCACGGGCTGGCACCGCTCCCGGCGCGGCGAGCCGTCTCATCCCTTGCTGCGCAGCCGCTCGCGGAGCTTGCGGACCTTCACCTCGGCGGCCGCGAGCGTGTTGTCCGCGGCGGCGATCACCGCCGTCGTGGCGCTGAGCGTCTCCTTGGCAGCGGCGTTGATGGCGGCCGTCCGCGGCCTGGAGCAGCGTCCTGCGCACGTCCCTCAGCTCGTCCATTGTCGTCCGCTCGGCGGACGGCGTCGTCGCGGTCTGCTCTGAAGTCGTCATGATCGATCACCTCCGGACGCATGCTGCGCCTGCCGGCCGGCCGCGGCGTCGGAAGGGCGGGGCTCCGACGGAAGGGGCGCGTCATCCGCACGCCCCTCGGTGGCGGCGTGTCCCGGCGTCGTGGTCTCCATGAAGCTCTCCAACACCTCGGCGAACCGATCCGGGCACTCGGCATGCGGGAAGTGATCCGCGTCCGGGAAGATCTCCAGGCGGCTGCCGGGGATCGCCGCGTGTGCCCGCCGGGCGTACGCGACGGGGATCATGGAGCCCCGACCGCCCCACACGATCATGGTCGGGTGCCTGGCCAGGTACAGCCGATCGTGGGCGCTGACGAACTGACCACCCTAATCCACGACCGCGCGGAGCTCCCGCACGAACGCCCGGCGGGTCCCCTCGTCCGCCAGCGAGGCATAGGTGTTCCATTTCTCCGCCAGGCCGGGCGCGGAGATGCCCCGGCGCTGGAGGCAGGCCCGGAGCGCCTCTCCGCGCCTCAGCACGAAGGACGGGCCCGCCAGCGACAGGACCGCCTCTGCACCCGGGAGCGAGAGCGCGCGCAGCAGCGGACTCACGTCGCGCCCGAGCCGCCGCTGGCGACGAGGACCATGCGTTCGCACAGGTCCGGGAACTGGTAGGTGAGCTGGAGGGCGATCCCGCCGCCGAGCGAGTGCCCCACGAGCGTGGCGCGAACGATCCCGAGCGCCTGCAGCAGGTCGCGCACCACGCAGGCGTGCGCCCCCAGCGAGTAGTCCCCCACGGGCTTGTCGGAGTCACCGTGCCCGAGCAGGTCCGGGGCGACGAGGCGGTAGCGCTCGGCGAGCCGCCGCATGGGCTCGAGCCAGGTCCGCGAGTGGCCGGCGATCCCGTGGAGCAGGATCAGCGTCTGCCCCTCCCCCGCGACTCGGTAGGCGATCTGGTGGCCGTGAAGGGACAGGTGGCGGACGTCGAACATGCCCGAACGTATAGCGCGCCCTGCGTCCCGCTCTTCCGGGTGGGCCGGGACGCAACGCGCGGAGAGCCCGAGCGAGCCCTCCTCCAGCCAACCGCCGTTCGAGCCGGAGGAGCTTCTCGGCGGTGTAACGCTCACGACCGTTTGACGAGTGCCAGCGGGCCCAGCGCCTCCGTCCCGGGAATGGTCCCGATCCTCGCTCGAGCGACCCGCCAGGCCTGCTGCATGATCCAGGAGAGCGAGCGGTCCTGTCGCGTGGCCTCGTCTTGCATCTCGCGGAGCATCTCCTTCGGGAAGTACAGCGACTGCTTCCGCTTGTCCGTGGCGGGTGATGACATGATGGCCCTTCTATGCCCGCCGCTCGGTGAAAGGAACGCCCCCTCCACTCTCATCGCTCGGAGGTCTCGCCGTCGAACGGGGCGCCCGACGACGGACGCGGGCGAGGCCAGCAGCGCGCGGAGCTTCCGCTCGTGCGCGGGCCCAGGGCAGCCGTGCTGGCCTCGACCGCCGCGGGCCGTGTGACTGCCACGCGGGCCGGGCCCACCGAGCTGGCGCCGTCGACATCGACGGTCCAGTCGTCCCTGGCATGAGCTCAATTCAAGGCGACGAGGCAGACCAGCGCAGCCCCTCGAGGGCGCCGCTCCGGTGATGATCCGATGACATGCCTGCGGCAACCTCGCCGTCATGCGCGTGCTTCTCGTGCAGGGGATCTCGCCCCCAGCGTACTGGGGCTACGGCCACAGCCTTCCCCCTTCATCGGCAAGGGTGCGACGCACGCGCCCCTCGGCCTCGCGCTGCTCACGTCCCGCCCACCTGGGAGCTGCGCATCAAGTATCTGCACCTCTGGCCCGTGGCGGACGAGGAGCTCCGCCCCGCGGACGCCGTCCTCGTCTCCGGCATGCTCGTCGAGGCGTCCTCGATGCACGAGACGCTCGCCCCCGCGGCGAGGTTGGGCAGGGTCACCATGGTGGGTGGCCCGGCCCCCACCACCAGCCCCGGCAGCTTCCGGACGCACGGTACGTCTACCAGGGAGAGGCGGAAGGCCGGCTCGATCGCCTGGTCGAGGTGCTGGAGCGCTCCGGCGAGTCGACGGAGCGCCTGCCGCCACCAGGGCATCGCGCGGGGGAGCGGGCCGCTACACCGCGGAGGACGTCCTCCCCCTGCTCGAGCGCCGGCTCGCGGAGATCCGCAACGAGGCCACGGGCGCGGTCCAGCGGGGCATCGCCGCTGGGCCAGAACGGCACTGAGCCGTGGGCTCGCGCCGGCCGCCTGCTCGCCCCGGGGCCGGGGGGACGAACCGCGCGGGTGGTCCGGATGTGGATCTTGCCGTGACCCGCCGGTGACAAGCCGTGAACATATCCCGAGATGCGCGGCCCTTCCCGCCCGCCCAGAATCCCATGATCTCCCCCAGCGCATCGGTACGATTCGCCGCCTCTGGACCATTCCACCAGGAGGTGAAGCGGCGCGTCGACGAGCACTTCCGCCGGACCGGACGCTCGCGCCACGGCGACTGGCGAATGTACCTCAAGTCGGTCGTGCTCCTCTCCTGGTTGGGCGCATCCTGGTGGGCCCTGATGTTCCGGCACCCGGGCCCGGCCGCCGTGGTGCTCCTCACCGTCTCCGTCGGCCTGGCCATGGCGGGGATCGGGTTCGGGATCATGCACGACGCCAACCACGGCAGCTACTCGCCGAGCGCACGGGTCAACCGGCTCATGGGGCTGACGCTGGAGCTGCTGGGCGGCAACTCCCACCTGTGGCGGCAGAAGCACAACGTACTTCACCACGGGTTCACGAACGTCGCCGGGGTGGACGCGGACATCGACGCCGGGCCCCTCCTGCGCTTCGCGCCCTGGCAGCGGTGGCGGCCCTTTCACCGCTGGCAGCGGTTCTACGTCTGGGCGCTCTACGGGCTGTTCCCGCTGCGCTGGTTCTTCTGGGATGACTACCGCGAGCTGGCCACCCGCCGCATCGGGGAGCGGAGCTTCCCGCCGCCCCGCGGCCGCACGCTCGCGGGAGCCCTGGCCGGCAAGGCCGTCTTCTACGGCTGGGCCGTCGTCCTGCCGCTCGCGCTCCACCCCACCTGGTGGCTCGTCCCCATCTGGCTCCTCGCCTCCTTCACGCTCGGGACGGTGCTGGCCTCCGTGTTCCAGTTGGCGCATTGCGTCGGCGCGGCCGACTTCCACGAGCCGCCGCAGGACGCGCGGATGACCACCGATTGGGCCGCCCACCAGGTCTCCACCACGGTCGACTTCGCGCCCGGGAACCGGCTCCTCTCCTGGTACGTGGGCGGGCTCAACTTCCAGGTCGAGCACCACCTGTTCCCCAGGGTGTGCCATGTCCACTACCTGGCGCTGGCGCCGATTGTCCGGGAGGTTTGCCGCGCCCATGGGGTGCGCTACCGGATGGAGCGCACCCTGAGGGGCGCCGTCGCCTCGAACATGCGCTGGCTCGAGCTGATGGGGAGCGGGCTGCTGGTGCGCAAGGGCGCACGACCCCGATGACCGCGATATCGATACGCGGCCGTGACGCTCGGCGCGCAGCGTCGAGATCCGCACGTGAACGTGCAGGCGCTGAAAGTGAAGCTCGCTGGGCACGCACCCAAGACGGTGAACAACGTCCTCACCGTTCTTTCGAAGCTCCTCCGAGTCGCAGTGCGGCTCAAGGTCATCTCCGCCATGCCGGTGGAGCGCTTCGACCTTCTCAAGGGACCCGAGGTAGCGGTCCCACCCTTCTACACGTTCGAGGAGTACGCGACCCTCCTCGCCGCCGCCGAGCGGCTCGACCCGCGCATTCTCGTCGCCGTCCTCCTGGGTGGTAACGCAGGCCTCCGCGCCGGTGAGGTCATGGCGCTGGAGCAAACCGACGTGAGCAGGGCGAACGACGTCATCACCATCGAGCGGCAAGTCTGGCGTGGAAAGGTGGACTCGCCCAAGAGCGGCAAGGGGCGTTCTGTTCCGATGACAACGACTCTGCGCAGAGCGTCGGCGGCGGTGCGCCATCTCCGGTCAGCGTTCGTACTCGTGCAAGACGATGGCACCATGCTCACCGCGAAGGTGCTGCGCAGGTGGATGAAGTCGGCGCAGCGGCTAAGTAGGCGGCCACCGCCAGGGGCACGAAGAGGATGTTGAGGCGGGCCTTTGTGTTCACAGGAGCCTCGAAAGCTGGCTACGCATCACTTGCAACACTTCGTAGCGCCCCGCCCGGGCTCGGGCCGCGGAATGGCAGGCCGTGCGGAAGCGCACGGGTTCATCGGATATTCACCCGCTGGGCTGGCACGCCGAGCCGCTGTGCGGTGACTGGGGCTCGATGGAGACCTGGATCGTGCCCCCAAGGGCGAGGTCACCGGATGCGCTCGCAGTCCCATCGGGCGGATCGACCCGGAGGAGTTCGATCGCGTGGAAGGGGCGCCTCAGGTGGCCTTCCGCTCAGGACCAGCCCGCGAGGTCGTCGATCGGCCGCGGCCCTGCCACGGCGATCCTGGGCAGAGCCAGGTCAGCGAGCCATGCCCGGACCCGAACCGAGCACCACCCGCCGGCCCCCACGACTGGCGCCGCCGAATTTCACACCGGAGGAGGCTCATGAACCGCTGGAGCATGAGCGACGCAGCGTCCGCGATGCAACATGTGCTGCACGGCCAGCGTGGCCAGGCGCGAGATCTCGAACGGATCGGCGCTGAGACGCGCGGCCGCGTCGAATGCCGCCGCCACCAGATCTCCGAGCAGCGCAGTCCTCCGAGCCAGCGACTTCATGGATGCCTCCTGGATTCGGTGAGCGCGGCAGGCCTCGTCCCAGCCACTGCGCACCGCAGCCGGCCGCCTTGCGCGGCGTCAGGCGAAGGCGAGCGGTGGGATCGCGTCCAGCGCTCTGCAGCACTCGCCGCGCATGGAACGTGGATACGCCACCCAGGTCACCGGGGTGTCACTGTCGGGGGCCAAGACGGGGCTTCGAAGAAGGGGCGGACGCGCGGCGCCGTCGCGGGTTGAACGTTCAGCGAAGGTCCGAGTTTAACTTACAGGCTCCGCTCGGCCGAGACGAGTTCTGAACAGGCGACCGGGGTTCGGGATCGTCACCATTGGCAGCGGCCCCATCCACCGGTCGAAGAGCTGCTTTGACTGCGGCTGGCCCGTGGCTACGGCCCCTCTGCCGGAGGGAGTGTGGAACGACGGGCTCCGCCGCCGCGAAGGGTGGAACGGTGAAACGCGCGGTCCGGGCGGCCAGCTGTCGCCTCTCTTGGCACCCTCTCCCTCACGCCCTTGCCACTCTCACGGGCGTCCGCAGTCCCGCGTCCACCATCCGCGCTGGCAGGTCCGGGGCGCTTGCCCTTCGCGTGCGGAACGGGCCGCTGAGCAACCGGAACAGGTCCCTCCACGCCATGTGGCGGCTGAAGGACCGCAACAGGACCCACGTGCGCAGCGGGCGGACCATGAGCCGGTGGAGCAGCAACGAGACGTATCCCTTCATCCGCAACCCGTTCACCTGGTCGTTCGGGACGGTGTCGGGATCGATGTCACAGCACTTGAACGTCTTGTCCCAGTCGCGATCTTCATCGAGAATTCCCTTCTCAACGTATGCTTCCCAGAGCGGCGTCCCGCGGTAGACGGCAAGGCGGTTGAACCCGAACGTATCGATTTCGAGCCGCGCGGCGAAGCGGAAGGTCTCCTTGATATCCTCGGCGGTCTCGCCGGGGCAGCCGATCACGAAGAAGCCGTGGACCCGGTCGATTCCATGCTTCTTGGCCTCGCCAACGGCGTGCTTCACCTGCGCCAGCGTCTGCCGCTTCCCGAGCCGGTCGAGAGTCGCCTGCGTCCCGGCCTCGACGCCGAACGCGAGCATGTCGCAGCGGGCCTCGCCGAGAAGCGGAAGCTGCTCGACGCCGACCGAGTCCACCCGCCCCTCGCAACCCCAGCGGAACTGGAGCTTCCGGTCGATGATGCCGTTGCAGATGTCCTTGATGCGCTGGCGCTTCAGCAGAAAGTGATCGTCGGTGAGGTAGATCGAGCGATAGCCTTGGTCGGAGAGCTCCTGCATCTCGCCCAGCACGTGCCCAGCCGAGCGGTGTCGCCACTGCCCCTCGGCCAGCGAGGGGATGTCGCAGTAGATGCAGGTGTACGGGCAGCCCCTCGAGGTCTGCATGGTGCAGAACGGATCGAGCGAGAGCACTGCAGGGACGTCGAGCGGCAGGGACTCGAGGTAGTCGACGGGGAGGCTCTTCCGGTCGGGGTACGGGAACTGGTCGAGGTCGCGGATCAGCGCGCGCGGCTGGTTCTGGACGACCGCGCCGCCCCGCCGCCAGAGGAGTCCATCCACCGCCCCGAGCTCGGTCAGGTGGTCGAGGTAGTCGAGCAGGAGTTCCTCCCCCTCCCCGACCCCGACGTGATCGACGTACAAACAATCGGGGAGGATCCGATCGCCGTTGATGGACGCAAAGGCGCCGCCCACGATGATGGGAATGTGCGGGTTGGCCAGCTTGACCGTCCGGGCCAGGGCCTTCATCGCGGGGTAGGCGGTCACCGAGAGGAAAGAGAGCCCGATGACGTCGGGCCAATCCTCGCGCGCGGCGTCGGCGACGTCCTGCGCGCGCATCTGCGGGTGGCAGGTGTCGAACATCCGCACCTGGTGGCCGGCCCGGCGCAGCACGGGCGCGAGGGTCTGGATGCCGAGCGGGGGGAAGGCCATCACCCGGACCCTGCCCTCGGCCGCGACATTGGATACGGCGGGGAGCAGGTGGGAATAGGCCGCGTCGCGGACGTAGACGAGGAAGATGTTCACCGCGGCACACTAGCAGAAAGCGAGATGCGGACTGAAACAGCTCAGCATTTCGTTGCCTACCCCGGCGCCCGCCGCTATGACTCCCTGCGTCGGAACCGCACCTGCCCCGGAGCGCTCCTGCTCCCTCGCCAGCCCGGTTCGAGGGAACTGAACATGGACGATCTTGTCCCGGTGAGCGTCATCCACTTCTACGACGTTCGCCTACGCGAGACACTCTGCGGGCTGCGCGGCTTCAAGCACCGCTCCACCAAGCACGCGCGCAGTGTCAACTGCCCGGCCTGCGTGGGCCTGCTGCAATCGCGACGCGCCGGCCCCGAACTCAGACGACGGGGTGACTCGGTCGCGATCGCCTGAGCTGCACCATCCGGTTCGGCGTGCAACGAGAGCCGGTCGGGTCCCTAGCTACAGCGTGTCGGGAAATTCGACGGCGTAGCGGCGGGTCACCCGACGTTCGGCCCGTCTGCCGCGCTCAACCTTCTCCGCGCTCTAGCGATGCCCGTGGCGCTCGCGTCGAGCTTTCTCTCCCTGCGTCAGGCGACCACCTCCACGTTTCTCCGCATCGCCAGCCCGCGGACCAACTTGTTCAGGTTGAAGCCCAAGACTCCCGGCTGGCCCTGCCCGCCGATCATCCGTACAGAACGTGCCCGCGGCCGGTGGAAGCTGTACCGTCTGCTTATCACCGCTCCGATTCCGCCTTCGACCAGCGCCCGCTCTCTGACCAGCTTCTCCAGAAGCTGCTCAAGTGATACCCGAGAGCGCTGGTGGTGCTGGAAGTTGGAGTCCACTCGCGGTGGATCTCTGGCCTCGTTCGTGGCGCCGACCACCCAGCGATCGTTGCGAACGCACGCCTGGTGCAGCTCATTTACAAACGGAAGTCGAAGACGGACAGGTCCGACGCGTTGCTGCTCGCCAGGCTCGGGAGGTTCGACCCCGCGCTCCTGGCGCCGGTTCACCACCGGAGCAGGTCCGCGCAGCTCGACTTGGCTTGCCTCCGGGCAAGGGACGTGCTCGTCTCCGCGCGGACCGACTTGATCAACCACGTGCGGGGGATCTTGAAGCCGTTCGGACTTCGTGTCCCGGACTGCGGTTCCGGTGCATTCGTTCGCCACGCTGAGGAAGTCGTCCCCGCAGAGCTTACACCCGCGCTTGCACCAGTCCTGGCGTGCCTGCGTATCCTCGAGGCAGAGCTTCGCCACTACGAGAAACAGGTCGAACACCTTGCGACCGTGTCGTACCCGGAGACGGCGCGGCTCATCCAGGTGAGCGGCGTCGGGCCGATCACGGCGCTCGCATTCGTGCTCACGATCGAAGACGCTAGCCGCCTCACCGCGAGCCAGTCCGGGGAATCCGATCCGGAGAAGCACATCAGCAAGGAAGGCGACCCGTACCTGCGTCGGCTCCTGGTGCAGTGTGCCCACCTTATCCTGGGTCCGTTCGGCCAGGACAGCGACCTACAACGCTGGGGGCGGCGCCTCGCCGAGCGCGAAGGGAAAACGGCAAAGAAGAAGGCGATCGTCGCCGTCGCCCGGAAGCTCGCTGTGCTGCTACATCGGCCGTGGGTCTCCGGCAAGGCGTATCAACCCATCGGTTACGGATCCACGGCAGACCAATCCCTAACATAGACATCCGGTGATATTCACTATTAGATGGTTATTGATAATGACTGATACCTGATGTATAGTGATGGTATAAATTGAAAAGGAGGTCTTCCCTGAACTGCCCCCGCGTCCGGCGGCGACTGCGATGATCCGCTTGAGCCGTGCCGTTGATGGCTCCGAGCTCGTTTAGTAGATTGCAGCGCCCCTTTGCGGACCTGACGGACCCCAACGTGCAGCGCGGCCATGATGGCCCGACTGCGAATGGAAGCTTGGCAGGGTCCAGGGATGGCAGGGACGATGACCACGGGCGGCCTTCTCATGGAAGCGGATCAAGTCCTCGGCCTCCCGCCAGGTTATGTCTCGGGTGGCCTTCAGAATAGGCGCACCGATGAGGGCCGGAAGATGCGGCGGGCTGCCGGCTGCCGCGGCCCGGTTTCTTCGGCATGCTGGACCTCCTCGTAGGTCTAGCATCCAGGTGCCATAAACTCACAGTGCTGTCGATCCCAACGGCCAAGTGATCGACTCCAATGGGCTTTCCATCACACCCCTCGTCGCCTTTTGCGCAAGAAGGGGTGCGGGATTTCCGGACACGCTGCAGCTACGAGCGGGCGCGCCCCGCGCGTGGTGCTCGAGCGCGTGGCGGCCCTTCAACCACGGGGGCTGCCCAACGTGCCGGGAGGCCGAAGCGAGGCTTCTTCTGGCGAAGCTGAAGCGGATCGGAGAGAGCCAAATAGACTGTAACATCCGAGCATCGCCTACCGAGTCCTCTTGCCGACGGGGAGCACAGCGAGCACCTCCAGTGCCGGAGACAGGCCGAGGACCTTTCCTACTTCCTTCGGGTTGAAGCTGCCGATGAAGACGCTGCCGAGCCCCCGAGCGGTGGCCTGGAGGAAGAACCCCTGCGCAGCGCAGCCAGCCTCAGCCCACATGAACTCCGAGGCGCGCTCCTTCTCCTTAGACACGTCCCCCGACAGCACGAACACGGCGGGCGCCGTGTCGATGTGGTTCGACATCTGCATGACCGCGTGGTGGAGATCGGGGCGCATGTCGCGGGGCGCAGCCAGTTCGAGGACGTGCGAGTCCGAGTTGTAATGGTAGAAGCCAGTAGCTAAGCCGGTGACTGCTCCTGCTGCTACGTACAGCTCCAGGGGGTACACCCCGTGCGCCGACGGCGCCGTCCGGAGAAAGCTGTCCGGGTCGTTTTGGCCCTGGGCGGCCCAGCAGAGCTGGCTGATGTCGTCGAGCGCCAACGGGCTTGAGGCGTACGTCCGGATCGAGCGGCGCTTCTTGAGCGCGGTTTCGACCGAGACCTGCCCTTCGAGCTTCGGCTCGGGAAGCTGGATAGGGGCTGGCGCATCCGCCCATGAAGCAACTGGAAGGGTCAGCAGTCCGGCTCCTGCAACTGCGGCGGCGGATACCGCCATGAAATCCCGGCGCGTCCATTTGTCGTTACTCGTGCCCATCGTGTGCCCCTCCTCTGGAACGGTGAAACTACAGGGAGGCGTCGCGCAAGGAACCGAATCGGCGCGCCTGCTGGTGAACTCGTCTCTCGCGCCACGCGGCCCACGCGCCCCGTGGCGCTTGGCAAGCAGCGTGAGCCACGCGAGGCCTCGCGACGGCTGGCAGTTTGGGGCTGGACTGGCACGAGCCCCGAGCGGGGGCGAAAAGTCTGCGGGCTTCGACCATTGGTCGTCGCGTGCCCTCGGCGTCCTGGTTAGGCGACCGCAGCTATCCGTGCGGTGGGAGGCTAGGGCGCCGGTGACCCTCGACGCCGGGCTGATCAAGTCGCGCGTACTCCTTCTTGTCGCCTTACACTGACCGGACGACGTGGGTTGAGCGGCAGTTCAGGACGTGGGGCCTGTTCGTCGGACAAAGCCCCGCGCCCGCCTCGCCCGTCGTGCCCCGTCTAAGGACGCGCGAAATCCCGCCTTCGAGGGTCCAGAATACCCCGATTGCAGGCCCCCGCAACTTCTTTAGAGCGTACCTTCCGGCCACCTTGGGACACCAGGGCGGCCGGATCCATCTTCAGCGTCCTCTTCATCGTCCATTTCTCCTCGGTTGGGGTCAGCACGACCGGCGTGAAACGCGCCTTGAGGACTTGGTTTGCCAGGGCAGGGTCGGCGGACAGCAACTCCCCAAGCTCCGCGAATACCCCTCTGAGCTGGTCCGGCGACGGCATCGGGGGTTCCGCCCTCCGGGGAGCGCGCCCGCCCCGGGAGAAGGACTGGGATCGCAGCATCGTCTTCATCGCGAGCGGAGGCGTGTTCCGGGGCTCCTTCCAGATCGGGATCCTGGGAGCACTCTCGGCGATCGATCTCATGCCGGACCTCATCGTGGGTGCGTCCGTCGGTACGATCATGGGGGCGGCGCTCGCCAAGCTGGTCCACGCGGCCCCGGACCGGCGCACGGAGGTGCTGAAGCGGCTCGTCGAGCTCTTCTTGCACGTGGACCAGCGCGTAGCCAAGACCGACCGGCTCAAGCGAGCTCTCAAGGAGCTTTCGGCGAGGACACGCTCGGTGCGCATCTCCCCGAGAGATGTGAACCGCGCCTTCGAGTGGGGGATCAAGGCCGACCCCGGCTATGCGAGCCTCGGAGTGCCCTCCGTGCTCGTGGATGCGGTCGCGAGGGCGCTCGCGCTTCCCCGCGCAGCGCTCGCCAGGGCCGGCCGAACGTTCGGCCGGCGTGACACGGCGGGCGCGGCTCGTGCCCTGGGCGCGGCCCTGCAGCGGTACGGGCTACCCGCCTTGGGCATCGAGGACCCGATGATGGGCTCGGCGCTCCTCCAGAAAGAGCTCACGGAGGTCCTGAACGAAGTGGGCGGCGAGATCGGGCCCGGTCGCCAGCCCTTTCACGGGTGTGAGTTCTACGGAACGACCTCCCAGCTCGGCTCCGAGGAGCCGGTACTGCTCGGACAGGACGAGGTTCCAAACCCCGGCGCTCCCTACTCCGTGGTCGAAGGGTGCCTCGCCTCGAGCGCCTTCCCGGTGGTCTTCCGGCCGCGCAGGGCGTCCGACCTCTTCCCCGGCTACGGTCGGCCAGACGAGCGATACGGTGACGGGGGGATGTTCGACAATCTGCCCTTCATTCCGGCCATCGAGATCCTGGCGGATCGGCAGTGCACCTTCGGAAGCCGGAACACCGACGACGCGGTCTCGTTCCTGAAGAAGCGCCACGAGCGCCTCCACCTCTTCATCGTAGGGGCCTTCGATCCCGATCCCGCGCAGACGCCCTTCGAACCGGACTCGGGACTCGTCGAGATCTGGAACCGGTCCGCGGTTCTTCGCTCCAACATCAAGACCCGAGGGGTGGTGGATCAGTCGGAGAGGGTGCACAGCCAGATCGAGCGCCTGCTCCGCGGAACGCCAGCCGCGCTCGCTTCCGTTCCACGGAGGCACCTCGACCTGCTCTTGGACGGCGCAGTGCTTTCCATCTTCCCCTCGGACGAGGAGCACCTCAACC
>Ga0335069_10004961_pt1 | contig 19604 bp, 20 predicted proteins | sample Lox_Sample_11_FD_206714 | JGI IMG/M metagenome (GOLD analysis project Ga0335069, IMG submission 206714) | Soil microbial communities from Loxahatchee National Wildlife Refuge, Florida, United States - Lox_Sample_1.1 | ecosystem: Environmental > Terrestrial > Soil > Wetlands | place: USA... | reverse complement strand
AGCAGGTCCCACCGAGATCGTGATGCTCGATGCCGTCCAGGAATTCGGCAAGGGTGGTCTGGCGACCGCGACCTTCGTTTGCGAAGAGCAACAGCTTGGATACGTTTTCGAACGGCACGCGTGTGATGTGAGCGCGGACGAGCGCCTGCAGGCCTTCGAGTCCTGAGGGCGGCCGGTCGAATCCGAGCAGGCGGAGGTAGCGTGTGAACAGTTCCTGCATGATCAGGCCAGTGGCTTGTAGGGCACTCCCTTGGAGTACCCGAGTTTTCCGGTGCTGGACAGAAATTCCTCGGATTTGCCACGCGGAATGCTGAGGGTTTGCCATTCCGCCCCCTTGAAATGCTTGGCCAGCAGCACGATTTGTCCGATATGCTGCGCGTAGTGGGCGATCTGGCGATTGATGGCTTGAAGAACCGTGTGCGGCTCGTTGCGGATGGTTACCGTACGCGTTACGTCTTCGGGCTTGAGCGAGGCGAGGGTATCGAAGAGGATCTTCCAGCCCTGCTCCCACCAGTTCATGACGTCTGCACGGGCGGTGTTCGCGTCGACAACGAACTCGGTATCGCGATGACGAGTGGGCTTCTCGCCGTCGGTGGTAAGGAAGTCGGTGAAGCGCGACCGCTGGTTGCCGACAATGTGCTTGACGATGATGGCGACGGAGTTGGCCTCCGAATCGATGGAACGGAAAAACTCTTCGTCGCTGAGCTGCGACATGGCGCCTTCGGCCATGCGCTTGTGCCCGCGAAGCTGGCGGGCGGCTTCTTCGAGATAGTGGGCGGCAAGGTCCATGGAGGTATGATTCAACACGGAGACCCAGAGACGCAGAGATTATAGTTGTTTGCTTCGGCCGGCGAATCGCCAGGTCTCATGGATAACAGAACGCGAAAACAGAAGACAATCAACAAGATGGTGCTCTTCTTTCGCCCACTCTTTCTTGCGATCGGGTTCTTATTCAACGTGGTCTATACCGTTTTGATTGGCTGGTGGGCCGATCCTTTATCGGCGAAGCGATCTGACGAAAAGCTGGCTGAGGATATTAGGAATTCCATGACGTTCCTGTTCGATGATCACCGGGCAGTCTTCGTGAAAAACGAAACGCCGATCAAGCGCGTATTTGACCTGGCAGTGGTTACGATGGAAGTCAAAGAATTCAGAATGGAATTCACCAGCATTCGCGGAGAGTCTTACGTCTCACTCGCGTCTTATAGAGATCCAAAGAAATTTCAGGAAGTGACGGCGCTGCTCGACGGGCTGGATTGGGATCAAGGTATCAAGCGCAAAGGGCCGCAGCCATATCCTTATTCCAACTGGATGGAGGCGTCGGACATCCTTCGCCAGAATTGGCAAAGACTTGCCAAGGCCATGTCCTAAAGATTGGAGATTAAGCTGAGCAAAGCAATTACAGATTCCGTTCATGCGAAGTTGCGCGAGCAGATTGAGCTGGCGCAGAAGATGATCGAGCGGCTGCCGGAGGATCTGGAATGGCGGCCGGCGATCCCGGCGCGAACGATGGATATCGGGCATCTGCTGGGTCATTTGCTGGAGTGCCTGTCGGGATTTTGCGCGGTGTTCTATGCGGCGTTTCCGCAGGAGATGGCCCACGTGATCGCGCTGAAAGATAAGCCGGTGAATCATCTGTGCGGAAAGAGTGACGCGCAGGAGCGAATCGCGGAGTACGCGGCACGCATCGCCGAGGGATTTGCTGTTTGTAGCGACGAAGACCTGGCACGCAGGATTCCGTCGGTGTTTGTGCCGAAGGGCGAAACATTGATGACGCTGTTGCTGGGAAACCTGGAGCACTTTATCAACCATAAGTACCAGCTGTTTTTCTATCTGAAGTCGATGGGGGTGGCGATGGGGACAAAGGACTTGTACAGGTTCAGAGAAGAGGCGGAAAGCAGTGGGTAGTGGGTAGTGGGTAGTGGTTACGAGTTGGGGTCGCCCCAGCCTCCTCCGCCTGGGGTTTCCACGCGGATGCGGTCACCTTTCTTGAGGCGGACATTCGCTTTTCCCGGCAAGATTTCGGCGACGCCATCGCGAATCACGGCGGTGCGGGCTACCTCACCATCGAGTCCGCCGTTCAAACCGTACGGCGAATACACGCGGCGATCGGCGAGTAATGTCACTTCGCTATCGGTGAGCATCTCCACTTCACGCACGACGCCATCGCCGCCACGGTGACTGCCTTCGCCTCCGCTGCCGCGGCGAATGGAGTACTCCGTCACCCGGAAGGGATAGGCGTACTCGAGCGCTTCGATGGGCGTGTTCAGCGAATTCGTCATGTGCGTATGCACGCCGCTGATGCCGGATTTGGTGGGACGGGCGCCCATGGCTCCGGCGATGGTTTCGTAGTAGGCGAACGGTTCGCCGGTGCGCGGATCGATGCCGCCGATGGTCAGGTTGTTCATGGTTCCCGACGCTGCCGCGGGAATTCGATCGGGGAGTGCCTTGGCGAGCGCCTTCAGCAGCACGTCGACGATGCGCTGCGAGGTTTCGACATTGCCTCCGGCGACGGCGGCAGGAGGACGAGCGTTGACCACGGTTCCCGCGGGCGCAATCACCCTGATAGGACGCAGGAGTCCGGCGGTGGCGGGAACATCTTCCGAGAGCAGACAGCGGAAGACGTAGAAACAAGCCGAGACGGTGATGGCTTCGACGGCGTTGATGCTGCCGGCGACTTGCGGGTCGGAGCCGGTGAAATCTATGGTCGCAATGTAGCGCGGACGCCCTCGTCCGCGTGATCCTTGCTCGAAGCGAACTGCGACGGCGATCTTCACCGGATTATCCGTAACGCCGTCGTTATCGAGGAAGTCTTCAGCGCGGTAGGTGCCCTTCGGCACCTGCTTCAGGAAAGCGCGCATTAGTTGTTCGGAGTAGTCGATGAGATCGCGGGCCGCCTGGTGGACCCGTTGGGTGGTATAGCGATCGCAAACCTCGCGGATGCGTGTGGCTCCGGTGTGGCAGGCGGCGATCTGGGCTCCGAAGTCGCCTTCGCGCTCCTCGGGCGTGCGGACGTTGGCGAGCAACAGGGCGAGCACGTCGCGGTCGAGTTGGCCGGCGTTCATGATCTTGACCGGCGGAATGCGGAAGCCTTCCGCGTAGATCTCGCGACAGATGCCCATGGATCCGGCGTAGGTGCCTCCGACGTCGGCATGGTGGGCGCGGGAGGCGACGTAGAAGTCGGGTTTCACTTCAGGGGCTGAAGCCCCTCTTTTCCTGCCGACAGTTTTATGCAGGGCTGAAAGCCCTGCTCCACCCAACTGCCCTGCTTTACCCACGTTCTCTGCTCCACCCAAATGCTCTGCTGCAGCATTCCTTCTGCTGCTCTGCCTAGCGATGAAGACCGGCGCGACAACGGTGATGTCGGGCAGGTGCGTGCCACCGGCAAAGGGATCGTTGAGCATCGCCATGTCGCCGGGGCCGAGCGCTAGTTGGTCGATGGCGGCTCGAACCGACATCGGCATGGAGCCGAGGTGGACCGGCATGTGGTCGCCCATGGCGATGACCTCACCGTTGGCGTCGAACACGGCGCAGGAGTAGTCGCGGCGCTCTTTGATATTGGGCGAGAAGGCGGTGCGGCGCAGCGCGGCTCCCATTTCTTCGGCGATGGAGTGAAAGATGTTCTTGAAGATCTCGAGTTCGATGGGGTCGCGCACGGAGAGAGTTTAGAACAGATAGACGACTCAGGCGTAGAACTGCGCAAAAAGCAGATCCCTCGGCCCTTCGCGCCTCGTGACGACAAAAGCAAGAAATCCAGTGGCTCTCGAAATGATAGTGCTTCTGGCACAATGGTTGTCGATGACGAGACTCGAACAGCAGTTGGCGTTTATCAAGGAACTCGACCGGCTGAAGGGGATTCTGCGGCAGTCGTTATTAATGGACGCCTCGCGCCGCGAGAACAGCGCCGAGCATTCGTGGCACCTGGCGACGATGGCCATCGTTTTGACCGAGCACGCGGCGCTGCCGGTTGACCTGGTCCGAGTGGTGATGATGCTGTTGGTGCACGATGTGGTCGAGATCGATGCAGGCGATACGTTCGCGTACGACACCGTGAATGCTGCCACGCAGCACGCACGCGAAGTGCAAGCCGCCGATCGGCTGTTCGGGATGCTACCGCCTGAGCAGGGCGCAGAATTGCGCGCGTTGTGGGACGAGTTCGAAGAGAGGACGACAGCCGAGTCGAAGTACGCCAACGCACTCGACCGGCTGCAACCGCTGATGCAGAACTTCTACTCCGGTGGCGCGAGTTGGAAGAAACACCAGGTCACGCACGAGGCGGTGATGAAGCGCATGGAACCGGTGAAGATTGGGATGCCGGACGTGTGGCCGGTTGTTCTAAAGCTTATTGACGACGCAGCGAAGGCGGGGTTTGTGCTGTATTGATCGAGAAATGGTGATCATGACGTTCCGTTGCTTAACTTGTGGCGATGAGTTCAACGAATTCTCCTGGGGATACGACGAGCCGGACCCGTACGCTAATCTTTCGGAAGCAGCCAAGAAAGAACGAGCCGTCATCAGCACCGACCAATGCATCATCGATCAGAGTGTCTTTTTCATTCGGGGCTGCCTGGAAATCCCAATCGTTGGCACTGAGGAGCCGCTCGTGCTCGGCATGTGGGCCAGTGTGACGAAGAAAAGTTTCGACAGGATAGACGAGCTTTGGGAAGCTGACGGGAAAGAGAATGAATCGCCATTCAAAGGACGCTTAGCGAATGGGCTCAAGTTTGCATACCCCGACGTATTCAATTTGAAAGCGGAGGTCAGGTTGCAACCGCGGGGGTCGAGGCCTCAGCTGTTCGTCCAAGAACCAAATCACCCGTTAGCGATCGATCAATATCACGGCATTTCCCTGGAACGAGCGTTGCTCATTGCAAGCCGTCTTATGCACCCCAAGTAGCAGTTTTCCACTGCTTTCGCACAGATCAAGTCATTGCTGGCTTTGGCTTCGGGATTCGCTGAGGCAAACTATCTAAATGGCCACCACTTCCGATTTCAAGGAGCAGTTGCGCGCGCAGGCAGACATTGTCCGCATTGTGGGCGAGTATGTGCAGTTGCGGAAGTCGGGGGCACAGAATTTCCAGGGGCTGTGCCCGTTCCACAAAGAGAAGTCGCCGTCGTTTTCCGTGCACATGACGAAGCAGTTTTATCACTGCTTTGGGTGCGGCGAGTCCGGCGACGTCTTCAAGTTCATCCAGAAAATCGAGAACATCACCTTCGGCGAATCGGTGCGCTTTATCGCGCTGAAGCTCGGCGTACCGATGCCGAAGGTCGAGTACGACTCTCCGGCTGAGGCGCGGCAGGCGGCACTGCGCGGCAAACTCATCGACATCAACGAGCGCGCCTGCGCCTGGTTCCAGGAGCAGTTGCGGAAACCCGATGGCGCTTACGCGCGCGAGTATCTCGCAGGGCGCGGATTAACGCCGGAGATCATCGCGAAGTTTAGGATTGGGTTTGCTCCTGAGAGCGGGTTCCTTCTTCGCGACGCTCTGCGCGGGCAGTTCGACGAAGAGGTGATGAAGGAGTCGGGGCTGTTTTCGTGGAAAGAGGGCTCTCAGCTGCCAGCTGTCAGCTCTCAGCCGGTTAACGTCGAAGGAGAGAGTAGCGATTCCTCGGCAATCCCTTCGGTTGAGCCTCGGAATGACAAAAAGATCAATCTCTACTCCAAGTTTCGCAATCGCGTGATGTTTCCGATCATGAACGAGCAGGGGCGGGTGATTGCCTTCACCGGGCGCACGCTTTCGACCGACGAGAAGGCCGGGCCGAAGTATTTGAATTCGCCGGAGACGCCCCTGTACGTGAAGTCGCGCGTGCTCTTCAACCTCGACAAGGCGAAGGAGGCGATACGCGAGCTGAAGTACGCCATCATCGTCGAGGGACAGATGGACTGCATCTCGGTTTACGCTGCCGGGTTCCACAACGTGATTGCGTCGTCGGGCACAGCGTTCACCGATCTGCAGGCGAAGCTGCTGGCGAGGTTCACGCAACAGGTGGTTGTCAACTTCGATCCCGATACGGCCGGAGCCACCGCCACCGAACGCACGTTGGGCCTGCTGGTGGAAGAGGACTTCAATATCAAGGTCGTCGCGTTGGAACAGGGATTCGATCCCGATCTCTTCATTCGCAAAAAGGGTATCGAGGCATATAAGAGCGCCCTGCGCAGTGCGGCGAAGTATTTTGAGTACCTGATCGAGCGCGCGCAGACCAAGTTCCCGGTGCGCACACCCGAGGGCAAGGTGAAGGCCGTCAATTTCCTGCTGCCGCACATCCAGCGAGTGCCGAGCCGGATCGCGCGCGACGAGTTGGCGAACGAGATCTCACAGAAGCTGGGCATCGATCACGCGGTGCTGCGGCAGGAGCTGAAACATGCGGCGGCGAATCGCGGGACGAAGTCGGTCAGCGTGCCGCAGGCAACATCGGTGACGGATGCCGAGCGCATCATTATTCGCGCGCTGGCTTCGGCGGGCGACGTATTAATGGCCGAGCACGTGTCGTCACGCGACGGCGCGGAAGAGGAGTTCGATCCGTCGCGACAGGCGAGGTTCGCGCTGGAGCAGGAGCCGCTGCATCATGGACTTGGGACCGAGGCGCTGATCAACTCTCTGCTGGCATTCGACGTTATTGATCCGGCTACGCTTCCGGTGAGCGATGCAGACCGCAAGATCCTCGCCGAATGTCTTATGCGCGAACACGAGGAGCTGACGCCAGAGTTGTTGGAAGGAGCGATTGCGGCTATGCGGCGGCGGTATCTCGAGCACCGTCAGCGTGAGATTCGCGCGAAGATCGCGGACGCCGAACGCAAAGGCGATACGGCGGCTTTGGCCTCGTTGTTGCGGGAGAAGCTGGAGATCGACCGCGCGTTGGCGGTGGGTAAGAACGCGGCAGTGAAGGTTCCTTCCTAACTCCTACCGGCGCTGAAGCGCTGGGCTATTATCATCCCCCCTGCGGGACGAATTTCATGGACCATTCGTTTCCACCAGGCAACGCCAAATTACTGCATGACCGAATCCTGTCTGCCGTTTGCTGTCTACTGCTCCCAAGAAACCAACGCCGGGCAGCTTCGCCCGGCGTCGTCTTGCAGTCGTTGCAGATTCGGAACGACTTATCTCGTACCCGCTACATCACTAATGCAACAGCTTCGAGTTCTTTCCGGATAGCAGCAAACGAGCACCCCGCAGCGCCCATTTTGCTAGCCGCATCGAGAGCAGCGACCGGCGAAACGCCATATCCGCGGCCCATAAGGAAGACTTGCAGAAGTTCAGCGGCTTCCGAAGGATCGAGCATACGTTGCATCAGCTCGTTCCTCAGTGCCGATACTTCCGCGATCGTGAATTTTTCGGTTGCCATCTCGGATCACCTCCGACCCCACTACATGAACTTCTATTCCTTTAGACTGCCCTACTGACCCATTTGTTGCAGCAATTTCAATGCCGAACTGGGCTGCAGCCTAAAATTTTCTTTCACTTTTATACAACCCAAGCTGCTGCAATGAGTTGCACCAATCCATCCCGGGCAAGTTCAACCCGCAGGACATGAACCGGAGTGGAATAGTCCGCAATTTTCCGTATCAGAGTTGTCAGATTTGGGCGCTACTCTTCGATGTGCGCTTCATCGACCAGCAGGACAGGGATGTCGTCCCGCACCGGGTACACCCTTCGACAGGACCCGCATTTCAACTGGCCTTTCTCTTCGTCATACGCGAGGGGAGTGTGGCAGGCAGGGCATTGCAGCATCTCGACAAAATCGCGGTCCAGCATAACGAGCGTATTCTAACGCCACAGGATGGTGCCGCACATCTCCCATCTGTTGGGAGATGTGGGTTCCAGGAAGCACACCGTCCACTTTGAGACACCCGACCGTACGCTCCCTCTCGTTATTCGCGATTTGAGACCCTGCAGCGTACAATCCTTCCCGCCTATCATGCTCAAAGTCGGACTTACCGGTGGAGTCGCCTGCGGCAAGACCACGGTTGGCGAAATGTTCGTTTCGCTCGGCGCACACTTGGCGCTCGCCGACAAAATTGCACACGATCTGATGCAACCCGCCCAGGAAGTCTATAAGAAGGTTGTCGCCGCTTTTGGCGACCAGATCCTCAACGAAGACGGCACCATCAACCGCCCCTCACTCGCCAATGCCGCCTTCCCCACCGGGCGCATTACCGAGCTTAACGCCATCGTTCACCCGCCGGTCATCGACGCCCAGGAAGAGTGGATGCGCAGTATTTTCCGCCAGGATCCGAAGGCCATCGCCATAGTCGAAGCCGCCCTGCTGCTGGAATCGGGAAGTTGGCAGCATTTCGACCGGCTGATTACCGTCACCTGCTCACCTGACCAGAAGATCGAACGCTTCGCCCGCCGCCACGACATGCCGCTCGAAATTGCCCGCGACGAAGTGAATCGCCGGCAGAAGGCGCAGGCCTCCGACGCCGATAAGCAGCGGGTCTCGCAGTACGTCATCGACAACTCCGGCTCGCTCGACCGCACTCGCGAGCAGGTAAGCCGGATCTGGATTGAACTGAAGAAGTTGAGCCTGCAGAAAGCGTTCAGCTGCTAGAGATTCTCTCGTTTCTCCGCGCTCTCTGGGTTGACGCAAAAGCCCGATCCAACACTGGAAGTTGCGTGTGTGATTCTCAGTCGCGCCTACGGCGCTGGGCGACGCCTTCGTAGCCGACCCGGCGCTGAAGCGCCGGGCTATTATCGTCCGTCCCTCCGGGACGAACTTCACTCGGCCTGTTCCACCAGGTCCACCAGAGCATTCTTAGCGTCGATAAAAGCTCAGCCCACTATCCCCCTGCTTCAAGATCCTGATTCGCTTCAAGTCGCCGAACGCTTCGCCCGGATCGAACCGCTTGTCGTGTTCGACGATGACAATCGTTTCCGGTTTCAGGATCGCGGACCCAGCGAGAGCCTTTAATGCTCCCGCATATAGATCTTCTTTCGCATAGGGCGGGTCTACGAAAACGTATTCGACGTCGGCTCGCACGCCTCGCAGCGCCCGCACGGCGTCGGTCTCCACGATTTCGAATCCGTCGTCGATTCCCAGCGATCGCAGGTTCTCGCGGATCACCTTCGTCGCCGACTTCGCGCTGTCCACGAACGTTACGTGCGCCGCACCGCGGCTGAGCGCCTCGATGCCCACCGCTCCCGTTCCGGCAAACAGGTCGAGCCAGACGCTTCCATCCAGAGCCTGGGAATTGCCTGCTGTCAGCACGTTGAAGAGCGTTTCGCGCAGCCGGTCGCTGGTGGGACGCGTGTTCATCCCCGGCAGGGCGCGCAGGGGACGGCTGCGGAATTTCCCGGCGATCACACGCATGGGGCCCCAGTGTATAGAATGAATAGAGATGGGCACCTGGATTTCTTCCGTCACGCGCAGCTGGTCGATCCCCGTTGGGAAAGTCGGCGAGGTCCACGTGCGTCTCCATCTAACCTTCTTGATGTTGTTGTTCTACGTCTGGATCATTGAAGCCGAGCCGCTCGGGCAACGCGTGTACAGCCGCGGGCTCGGGTTCGTGGCCCTGGTGCTGGGATCGGTAATCGTGCACGAAATCGCGCACGGGCTGGTTTCCATGCGCCTGAAGCTTCCGCAGCGCATGCTGGTGCTGATGCCCGTCGGCGGCGTCACCCTGATGGACGATGGCACGGGGCAGTACCGAGATCCCGTTGGCTCGGCGCGCGTCGCGCTGGCGGGGCCACTCGGAAATTTCCTGCTCGCCGGCGCGGCAACACTCCTCACTCCCTATCTTGCTCCTGGTGTGAAGGTGCTGGCGCATCCTTACGTGGACGCCGCCAATCTCTACCGCAGCTTTGTCTGGATCAACGTCTTCCTCGGCGTGGTAAACCTGCTGCCTGCCTACCCGCTCGATGGCGGACGCCTTTTGCGCGCGCACTTCAGCCAGACCATGCATCCGATGCGCGCCACCCGCAAGGCAGTGGGATTCGGCCACCTGTTCGCGATGGCGTTTATCCTCGGCGGGCTTGGCATCCAGAACTACTGGCTCGTCGTCGCCGGTCTGATGCTGTTCCTATCGGCGCAAATGGAAGAACGATCGGTAATGTTCCAGTCGGTGCTCGAGAGCCTGCGGCTCGAAGAGGTCATGTTGAAAGACTTCTCGACGCTTTCTCCCGCCGACACCCTCGAAGACGCGCTCTCGAAAGCCGTGCACACGCTGCAGGACGATTTCCCAGTCATCCGCGGCACTGACATGGTCGGCGTCGTCAGCCGCCAGCGCATCATTGAAGCGCTGCGCGCTGACGGCAATGGTTACGTCCAGATGGTGATGGATAAGGTATTCCAGGTGGCGCAAAGGGGCGAGTCGCTCGCCTCGGGGCTGCGCAAGCTGGCCAGTCACAATCTCAGCATCATTCCGATCGTGGATGATGGCCGTTTGATCGGCATCGTTACCTTCCAGAACCTGATGCACAGCATGCGCCTGCTCGCCGAGTCGCGGAAGTTGAAGCGCATGAACGACGACGGGGAATAGTCCTCTCATCAAGATCCTTCACAATCTTTAACGCAAATGCCCTTGAACATTTGCCCATAAGACGTACCCTTGTTCTGTTTCGTTAGGATGCCAAATGAAGAGCGTGGCTTTCGCGATACTGATATTCGTTATCTCTGGGTGCGCGCAACAGGGCTCGCAATCTCCTTCCTCCACGCCAAAGGCCGGGCGGGTTCTTCAGGGAACAAGCGTGTACGTTGCCGTGTTCTCTGCCAGGGGAACAACTCCGAGTTCCGGATCGTCGATTGGAACAGTCGCACACGCTGAGTACTGGAAAAAAATTCGTCAGAAGTGCGAACTTGTGTTGGCCGGAGCCGTTGACGCGGGCCCCTGGAAGTATGTTGCGGTGTATCAATCGGAAGCTCACCCTCTGAAATGGAGCGACGCAGTAAAGATCGCACGTGCAGAGCCTTCGGTTAAGAAGAAGCTGTGGTCTGCTCGTGTTTTCGCATGGAACACGGCATTATTGTCCAACGACACTGAGTATGATCCGCAAGCGCAGTATTTCATCGGCCTTTTGAGTGCAAGCTCCAACTTTGAGCCACTTCGCGGCCTAGCTCCGGTGGCACTCTATCAGTCAGTGTCTCTGCTTGAAAGCGAACGAAAGTACGCTTCACGCTTGGCTAAGAATCGGGAAGTGCTAGCGTTTGGACTATTTCAGGAGCAGGAACCTTCGAAGGTTCCAGACTGCCCAATGAGTGTGTCCATCCCCTACTCTGCGGACAATGTTTTGAAGAACTCCAATCTCACGACGAATTGTGGAGGAGGCGGAAGCTCAGACGGAGAGATGAGGTTTCCATCAAGGAACAACCCCCAAGGCATGTTCATCATCCGAGCTGAAACGCTCGACCGAGCGCAGCTCCTGCAGGCCGAGGATCCCGCGATTCAAGCCGGAAGGTTCTCCTCGAATCTGTCCGCGTGGAAGCTGACCCAGTAAGCTCAACCAACGAGTACCTGCGTCCTTGCGGGTTTACCGTTCGCTTGCGTATCATGCCCCAGATGACCTCCAACACCGCCGCCAAGCCCAACCTGCGCCAGAAGGCGCAACTGATGTCCGCCTCGGAAATCGAGCGCACCCTCGTCCGCCTCGCGCACGAAATCATCGAGAAGAACAACGGCACCGAGCACCTGGTGCTCATCGGCATCAAGCGGCGCGGCGTGCCGATCGCGAATCGACTGGCGAAGATCATCGAACGCATTGAAGGCAAGGCCGTCCCCTGCGGCGTGCTCGACATTACGCTGTACCGTGACGATCTCTCGACCGTCGGCGTCGATCCGCAGATCAAGAAGCACGAGCTCGGAGCCAACATCCAGGACATGAATGTTGTGCTCGTCGATGACGTGCTCTACACCGGGCGCACCACCCGTGCTGCGCTCGATGCGCTCTTCGATCATGGCCGCCCGAAGCGCGTGCAGTTGCTGGTGCTTATCGATCGCGGCCATCGCGAACTGCCGGTGGAAGCGGCGTTCGTCGGACGTTACGTGCAGACCAGCGATCTCGAGATCATCGAAGTGAAGTTGCAGGAAGTGGATAGCCTGGAAAAAGTTTTGCTGGTGGAGAAGGAAGTCTGACGCCAAGCGCGATCGCCGCAAGCCGACGCCGTCCGCAGTTACGCTCTTCTATTCTTATTTTCATTCTTTCGGAGGTCCGCTGATGCACACGAGACCTGCCGCCGGGTCCCTGCTCGGAATCGAAACCCTCGAATTGAAAGAAGTCGTTCATATTCTCGATTCTGCCAAGCGCCTGCAGCGCCAACCCAAACCGATGCTGCGCGATAAGCGCGTTGCCCTGCTGTTCTACGAGGCTTCAACGCGGACTCGCGTTTCGTTCGAGTACGCCGCCAAGATGCTGGGCGCCACCACCACCGTGATCAACGCCACGGCCTCAAGCATCGAGAAGGGCGAATCGCTGATCGACACCGGCTACACCATCATGGCGCTGGGTGCGCAGGCGATCGTCATCCGTCATCCGTCGTCGGGGGCGCCGCACGTGCTCGCGCGTTATGTGGATGTCCCGGTTATCAACGCCGGCGATGGTATGCACGAGCATCCTTCGCAGGCGCTGCTCGACGCCTACACCATCTTGTCGCACAAGAAGAAGCTGAAGGGGTTGAAGATTGCTCTGATTGGCGACATCTTCCATAGCCGCGTCGCGCGCTCCGACGTGCTCTTGCTGAGCAAGGCCGGGGCCAGCGTCTCTCTGTGCGGACCGCCCGAGCTGGTGCCCGATGTCGCCACCACGCTCGCTTCGAACGTTAGCGTTACACGCGACCTGCGCGAGGCGCTCGAAGACGCCGATGTGATCATCGCGCTGCGCATCCAGAAGGAACGACTCGAAGGCCTGCAACTCAAGCTCGACGACTACATTGCGCGTTACCAGATCTCGGCTGACCGCGTCCGCTGGGCCAGTAAAGACGTGATTGTCATGCACCCGGGGCCGATCATCCGCGGGCTCGAACTGACCGCCGATGTTGCCGACGCCGAGCGCACCGTCATCCTCGAACAGGTGCAAAACGGAGTCGCCGTGCGCATGGCGATCCTGGCGCGGGCGCTGGGGGTGAACTCATGAGCAGTCATTCTTCCTTGCTGATCCGCGGCGGCCGTGTCATCGATCCCGCCACGAACATCGACGATGTGGTTGACGTCCTCCTGAGCGACGGGCGCGTTGCGGCGGTCGATCCGGATTCGAAGCTGGCGGCCAAGGCCGACGAGACGTTCAACGCCAAGGGACTGATCGTCGCTCCCGGACTGATTGATCTGCACGTCCATCTGCGCGAGCCGGGCCAGGCATACAAAGAAACGATTGCAACGGGCACGCAGGCCGCGGCCGCCGGCGGATTCACCTCGGTTTGTGCCATGCCGAACACCAACCCGGTGAACGACTCAGCCGACATTACCACGTGGATGCAGGCTCCGCAGCGTGGAGCCGTCGTGAACGTTTTTCCGATTGCGGCGGCCACGATCGGCAGCAAAGGCGAAAAGCTCTCGGATTATCGCGCGCTGCAAAAGGCTGGAGCTGTCGCCGTCACCGACGATGGCAAGCCGATCCTCGAAGACCGCATCATGCTCGAGTCCCTGAAATCGGCGGCCAAGGTCGGACTTCCGGTGATCCAGCACGCCGAAGACACGCGCCTGACCACCGGCGCGTCCATGAACTACGGCCCCACGTCGTTCCGCCTCGGACTGCGCGGCATGACGGTGCAAGCGGAAGCTGGCATCGTCGCCCGTGATATCGCGCTGGCAAAGAAGACCAAGGCTCACCTGCACGTCGCGCACATCTCGACCGCAGCCGCACTCGATGCCGTGGCCCGCGCGCGGAAAGCTGGCGTCAACGTCACGTGTGAGGTCACGCCCCACCACTTCACGCTCGTCGACGAAAACGTGGGCGACTACGACACGCATTACAAGATGAATCCTCCACTGCGCAATGCCGTTGACCGCGACGCCATGCTCGCCGGACTCGAAGACGGCACCCTCGACTGCATCGCCACCGATCACGCTCCGCACGCGCGCCACGAGAAAGAAGTCGAGTTCGACAAGGCCGCCTTCGGCATCATGGGACTGGAAACCGCGCTTGCGCTCGCCATCACCGTGCTGCACGTCGAGCGCGGCATGAAGCTCAGCCGCATCGTGGAACTGCTGTCGACCAATCCGGCGAAGATCATCGGCCTGCACCGGCGCGGCACGCTCGCCAAAGGCGCGCACGCCGATATCACCGTCTTCGATCCGAAGGCCAAATGGAAATACGAAGTGAAGAAGTCCAAGTCAAAGTCGCGCAACACGCCGTTCGACGCCTGTGATTTCTACGGGCGGGTCGTGGCAACGATTGTAGGCGGGAAGTTTGTCTACCAGGGATCGTAAGTAGCGCCGGCGTCTCGCCGGCTGTTGGGTGAGCGTCCTCGCCGACGCGGTACATCCATTTCGAACTGACTTTTATCTCTCTGTTTCTCTGCGCACTCTGTGTTGCGAGCAAAGTGTTCGAAGCACCCGTACCGCTCCGCGACTAATCGAACACCGTCGCCAGCCCCGGCTCGCGATAATGCCTGAACATCAGCGCGATCTGCTCCGGCAACGTTCGCGTTAACGACAGCGGCGGCAGCTTGTCCTCGGCGAAGAAGTCCACGCCATCTGTTTCGTTGCTGGTCGCTGCCGCACCACCGGTCAGTTCACACAAAAAGAAAAGTTTGTACGCGTGATACGGAATCGGCGGGTGCGGATGCCGGTCACGATCATATGCCGCCACCAGTTTCGTCACCTTCACGTCAAACCCCGACTCTTCCTTCACCTCGCGCACTGCCGCTACTGACGGCGAGTCGCCCACATCCGCCCAGCCGCCGGGCAGCGTCCACCCGCCATCGGAAATCTCGCGCACCAACAGGATGCGGTCATCGCGGAACACTCCCGCCCGCACGTCAACTTTCGGAGTCGCATGACCCGCTTCACGGTTGAAGAACTCGACTAGGTTTTGCGGCGTAACTTCTGGGTCCGTCGCTGCCATCATCTCCGCCGCGATCTTTTCTACGTGCGCGTACCGCTCCCGGTCGTAATCGTTAACCGCGTAGGTCAGCCCATTTTGCGAAATCGCCTGTAGCTGCCGCGCCCAGGCGAGGAGGTCGTTGTTCATCACTCCAGCATATAAGAGCTATGAACTGCATAGGATGTCGTTGATCAGTATTTCAGTTCATCACATACGGTTCTGCAATGGCTTGATAACCAGATATCCAGACAATCTGATGAACTGATTCACGGACAAACTGAGGAACTGTCTACTTTGAATTCCAGGTACGTTGCCTTAGCCCGTCATGGGATGGAATCACGTCCGGTGCGCCGGCTTGCGCGCGTCCATTTTCACCTTGCCCGAGAGCATGGTCAGCAGTTCCTGCAGCTCCTGGCGGACGCGCTTCAGGCCGCTTCTATCCGGAGCGGCAGGAAAGGGCAGCGCCGACTGGTTCTTCGCCGGCCGGGCCTCCACCTTCAGTCGCTCGCGCGCTCCAGGGATAGTGAACCCCTCGTCATATAGCAGAGTTCGGATGCGCACCGCCAATTCCACCTCGCGGCGGCGGTACATCCGCTGGCCCGCGCTCGATTTGGTCGGCTTCAGTTGTGGAAACTCGGTTTCCCAGAAGCGAAGCACATATGCCTCGAGGTGTAGCAGTTCGCTGACCTCGCCGATCCGGAAGTAAAGCTTGTCGGGAATTACGATTTCGCCGGACTTTTTCTTCTTGGCCGCGGATTTGGTACGCGCTGGCATTAATGGGACACGCCTCCTCGAATGACCGAAGGGGCGTATTGCGGTTGTAGCACAAGCAGTCCGCCAACAGCAACGTACATTCGGTCACTTCCTCCGTCCCCAGAAGTGCACTGACTGAATGCTGTCTGCTGGTTGCTGTCGGCACCGGTAAAGAAAAAGGCCATCGCGCTCGCGATGGCCAACCCTCTTCCAGTTCCTATGTGAATGCGAGACCGGCTCGCTTACTTTTTCTTCTTGGCGGTCTTCTTAGCAGCTTTCTTCTTCGTTGCCATGTTGATGCCTCCTTATAGAACGTTCTCCCTTGGAACATCTACTCGGCCCAACTACCTAGGCGGCCCAATACTTGGATGACCAGCCTACTTGACCCAAGATATTGCGGTGTGATGGCAGACGTTGTCAAGAAAAAACAACAATTCGTTCCACAATCCCCCTTCGCTTCGCCGAATTACACAACTCAATCATGCATTGCGCGTGGCCTTCCGTATTGAAAACACCTGACCTCATCTGAACTCCACCGCGCAACGCTTCCCATTCCTCCGCTCGCTGGCGATCGCAACGGCCAGCGCAGTTCAGATCGTTCCGCAAACCACCTTCTTTCAGCGAATTACCTGTTCAGACGGCGTTCTGTTGCGATTCAGTGCCGGTGCATTGTTCCAGTTTCTGACTTCCGCGAAAGTAGCCCCATCGCAACCCGCAAAACAGGGAATGGCACGGGCGAAACGCCCAAATCAAGGAGATGTGAAATGAAAGTTCTCAAGCAGATCGCAATCGCAATGTTCATCCTGGCTACGACATTCGCCGTCGCCGAGCAGATGGAATCGCGCGCCCTCGTGGTCGACGTTCCTTTCTCGTTCCAGGCTGGCAACAAAGCTCTGCCGGCCGGCCACTACGAAGTTGGGTTCCAAGGCGGCTCGATGTTCCTGAAATCCGAATCCGGCGAGTCGGCCATCGTCATGACTCACCGCGTGGAAGGCAAAGACACCGCCGAGCGTTCTGCGCTCATCTTCGTTCCGCAGGACGGCGCCTACCACCTCTATCGCGTGTGGCGTGCAGGCCGCGAAGCCGGGAACGAGCTCAGCGTCAGCAAAGGGCAACAGAAGATGGCGCAGGCGGCCAACACCCGCGTCGTTTTCGGCAAGTAACGGTTTCCCAGGCGAGCAGCGCCTGGGAGGAGTCTGGTGCACGCCAGGCAGCCCCCTTCCGTGCCACCCGACAAACGAACAGCCCGGGCATGTGCACCCGGGCTGTTTTCATTTCCTCAATTTCTATCTACCCCAGTTGTGCACTCGTCCGGCGGTCTTATAACGATGCAGCCCCTGTGCTCCAGTTTGAGACAAAGCCAACCTGTGACTCCCGCAAGTTCTTTGTTTACAGCAGCCCATGCTGGTTACTTACTTGCGAGCATTTATTCCGGAGTTGTATTCCATGGGGCTCTGGCCATTTAAGGAGCGGCGTGCCTGCCCGCGCTGGCGTGTCGCCATGAACGTCATTTACGGTGTCGGCGACGACATGACCGCCACCACCTCGCTCGATATCAGCGAAGAGGCGATCTCCATCTTCGTGCGCAATGCTTACCCGGTCGATACGATCGTGGACGTTCACATGGCCGTAGATGGCAACGAGCGCTGGATCAAAGTCAAAGGCAAGGTCACCCGCGCCATAGGAGGCGTAATGGGCATTCGCTTCCTCAACCTCCACCATCGCGATATCGAGGAACTGGGCGCTTACCTCCGCGACCTCGCAGCCATCGGCAAATCGGAACTGGTCGCCGTCTAACGAATTTCTCTCCTAGTGCCCCGCTCAACCTTCCGTTGGTTGAGTGGGGTTTTTTAATTGGACGCAATCATCTTGCAACATGGAGACACCATCGCATCGCAAGCCTCGTGGCCGATGGCGGCAGCCCGATGCGCAAGTTGGCGTCGTCCCGGTCACCGACCTAAGCGATAAGTAGTGATTAACCCGCTTCCCATCACCGACCTCACCCTGACCCGCCGATGGCACTTTTCTCCCTACGCCTTCCTGTGCTGAGATAAGGAGCGCAATTGCCCGCGACCGAAAACTTTCGACTCATGGACCTTAAGACGGTGCCAGCGAGAACCTGACGCAACCACGGCTTTGACACTTCCTCATCAACCACGTCTCTGGATCGTCGCTGCCATTCTCGTCACCGCGCTCGCCTGCTTCCGGATTTCGTCTACCTACACTGCCTTTTCGCAAACCAGCGATGAAGACGCCCACATCGCGTGCGGCATGCAACTGCTGGTTTATCGCCAGTACACCTACGAAACCCAGCACCCTCCTGTCGCCAGGGTGATGGCCTCCCTGCCGCTTTACCTGCGGGGCATTCGCTATGCCGAGAAAGATGACCGGTGGCATGCCGGAGACGAGATCCTGAAGTCCGGCGATTATCGCTCGAACCTCGCACTCGCGCGCCTCGGCGTGTTGCCGTTCTTTGTGATCACCTGCGCGTTCGTCTATGCCTGGACCAGGCGAATCGCCGGCGACGCCGTTGCTTTCCTGGCAGTGTTGATCTTTTCGACCATTCCCCCGGTGTTGGCGCACGCCGGGCTAGCCACCACAGACATGGCCGCAACCGCCGCCGTAACCGGAGCTTCATTCATGTTCCTGGTGTGGCGAGAACATCCCAGCCTGGGCAGAAGCTTCGGCCTAGGAGCCATTCTCGGAGTCGCGCTCCTGACCAAGTATTCCGTTTGGGGATTTGTCTTCGCCAGCTTCCTGATCGTGTGGATCCTGTCGCCCAGACCTGGCCGGAAGATCAGCCCACAAGCGATCGTGGCCGTGTTGCTGACCACATTCGTCGTCATGTGGGCCTGCTTCGGATTCACCTCGAGTTCCGTCCTCGAAGGCGATCCAATGTCGGCCGCAAAGTTGGCTCCCGCTCTGGCTCGAATAGCCGGCACCCGGTTGCCGCTGGGCCAGGTCCCGGCGGGACTCGCCCAGGTTGCGCGCCATCTAAGCGCTGGCCAACCGTCTTACTTCATGGGCGAAGTCCATTCGCAAGGCTCGTACCTGTTCTTTCCCACGGCGTTCCTTCTGAAGACGCCGATTCCTGTTTTGATTTTGCTGTTGGCCGGTGCGTTCGCGCTCGTAACCAGCTACCGGCAGAAGCATCGTGTAACTCCTGCGTGGATTCCCGTTCTCCTGGGCGCCGCCATACTCCTGATCTGTATCCCCAGCCGGTTGAATCTCGGGCTGCGCCACATGCTGCCGATCTACCCGATGGTCGCGATCGCGTCGGCCTTGGGAGCGATATACCTGCTCGAACGGAAAGTCAGGCTCCAGCTCAACGTGTGGCTCGTGCTAGGACTGTTGGCCTTGCAACTGGCCGGCGCCTGGGCCGCGCATCCAAATTATCTCCGCTACTTCAATGCGCTTGCCGGCAACGAACCCGAGCGGCTCATCGTCGACTCCGACTTCGACTGGGGACAAGACACCGGAAAGCTCGCGGAGTACTGCAGAGAACATGGCGTAAAGAGAATCTCAGTCGCCCTGCTCGGGCACCCCGACTACGCGACCCTGGGAATGCCCGAGACGCAGGAATTGCCTCCCTTTCAACGGATATCGGGAACGATCGCCATTGGCGAGTCGCGCTTCCGCGAAGGAACTGCCTCGCTGTCCGATATGCCGGACCGGGGCGCGTACAGTTGGCTGATGTCTTACCAGCCGGTCGCTGTCATCAATCGAACCATTCGCGTCTACGAAATTCCGTGAAGAAGGCGTTGGGTGCCCAGGGTTCGCCCTTCCTTGGGGCTAACCCGGGCATCACAGACCTCCGAACCTGACAGGGTCTAGGCTTTGTCCGTGCCTTTTCGTAACGTCTATGCCGACGCCACACGC
>Ga0335069_10004960_pt1 | contig 19605 bp, 18 predicted proteins | sample Lox_Sample_11_FD_206714 | JGI IMG/M metagenome (GOLD analysis project Ga0335069, IMG submission 206714) | Soil microbial communities from Loxahatchee National Wildlife Refuge, Florida, United States - Lox_Sample_1.1 | ecosystem: Environmental > Terrestrial > Soil > Wetlands | place: USA... | reverse complement strand
GCGCCCCCTCAGAAATTCAACGTCGCCCCCGCATTGACATTGATATTCTGCAGGCCGCTCAAATCTTCGGTCACATTCACCGTGCACGTATTCAACGTCAGCGTCGGCAAATTCCGATACAGGACCGCTCCACCCCCATCCAGCGCCAACTGGCTGTTGCTCAACGCGAAAGTCTGCCCCGCGCTCTTTCCCAGAATCCGCAGCTCCTGCGCCGAATTGCCGATCGTGTTCAGCGTGATATTCCCCGCGATCGGCGACCCATTGCTGAAATCCACGATGAGCACACTGTTATTCCCCTGCAAATTGAACGTTAACGCCGGCGCATTCGTCAGCGGCACCCACCACGCGCTCGTCCCTGTCGTGATCTCCAAGTACTTGTCCGCCGGATCCGTCGCCAGATAAATCGAATCGTTTAATCCGGCGGCGACACTCGTCGGGAAATCCGCGATGTTGGCGTGCGTCACGTTCCCCAGCAGCGACGGCACCGCAACCCCGCTCCCGTTCGCCGGCGTCGTCTGCACATACCCCGTCGGCGTCACCTGCCGCACCGTATACGACGTGCCCAGCGGCACATTCCCAAACGAATAATTTCCTGCCGCATCCGTCGTCGTCGCATACACATCCGCCGCGCCCGTCGTCACACTCAGTGACCACGAATTCAACGTCCCTGCGCTCTGCGTCACGCTGTCGAACACCTTCAGCGACCACGTTCCATTTGCCGCTTCTCCATTAAAATCCGCCAGCGCATCGGCCGGGTAATAACTCCCCGTAAACGATCCACTTCCCGCCGAAATCCTCGTCCCCGCCTGGTCGGTTAACACCGTCGCGCTGAAATTCGTCCCGGTCAATCCGCTGAAGAGCAGAATCTCGCTCCCGTCCGGCGCGACCAGATATGCCGACAAATCCGAATCCCGCGGATGCGTTATGTTCAGCGTCAATTTCAGGTTCGAAACGCTCCCGGTCGCGCCGCTCACCGTCACCGCTGACGTCACCCCCAGCACATTGTTGTCCGGAATCGTCATCGCCGTGTTGTTCGCCACCGTCGTTACCGTTCCCGGATCGTAAACGCCGTTGTTGTTCGTATCGAGATACACTTGCACCCCCGCAATCCCCGCATCCCCGCCGTTCAGCACGCCATCGCTGTTGTCGTCTTCAAACACCTGCCCCGTAATCGTGCCGCTCCCCATCAACCCGTAAATCACCTCGTTCGCGATCGGCGTCCCTCTTCCCGTCGCCATGTCATATCCCGACGTCGCCGTATACTGCGGCGAGCCGTTCGTCGTCCCCGTCGTCACATCATGAAAATCCGATGCCGGCAGACTGTACAACGCCGGCAACGTCTGCGTGTACCCGTCCAGCGTCCCCTCCGAAAGCATCGCCCGTCCTTGGTCCGCAATTGCAATCAGTCCCGCCCAAATCGGCGTCGAAGCGCTTGTCCCGCCCACCACGCGCCACGGTGAATTCGGATAATCGTACGAATCGTACACCGCCAGCCCCGTCCCCGGATCGCCCACCATAGATACGTCCGGCACCGTGCGCCGCGTCACGCTCGACGCCGCCACGATCCCCTTCTGATAGGTCGGCTGCGCCACCGAAAAACTGTATCCTCCGCCGCTTCCCGACCACGCCGATTCGCTCGAATAATCCCCCGACCCTGTCAATTGCAGCGACGTCGCGCCGACCGCCACCACCTTCGACGAGAACGCCGGATAAGTCGCCGGTGATCCATGATCCCCCGTCGCCGCCAGGTAAGTGATATTCGTGTGTCCGGTCGGTGTCGTAAACAAACTGTCGTACGTCAGCTCCGAAACGAACTCCCCGCCGCCAAAACTCATTGACACGACTGACACCCCCGGCAGCGTTCGCGCCAATCCCACCCCGGCGGTCAGCAGGTTGTCGAATGAATTGTCGTTCGTCTCGATCAGGACGATGCTCGCCGCCGGAGCAATCGCGTGCGCCCACTCCACATCGAGCGACTCTTCCAATTCCCACGACCCATTCCCCGCACCCGCCGGATCCTTCGGAGGATAATTTGTCGATCCATCCTGCGCCACCCGCTTGAACGACGGCGGGTCCGGCAACCCGAATTGCGCATCGAACTGCTGCAGATCCGAAAACGCATTCGGATCGTCGTAAGCGTCCACAATCGCAATCGTCTGCCCGGCGCCCCCGTTGCTCAGCGCCCACGGCACCTGGTCAAACCCATAGGCATGCAGGATCTGCGCCGGCGAAAGGCCCGACACCGACGGACTCAACGCCGGGCTCGCACCGCCGCTTTGCACCATCACCGGCGTCGTCGCCCGCGGACTCGTGTCCCGCGTCGGCACCACCGGCGTCTTCGTTGCCACCGGTGTGTTTGTCACCGCCGGTGTCTTCGTGACAACCGGCTTCTTCGTCGCGACAGGCGTCTTGGTCACCGCCGGCGGCTTCTTCACCACGACCGGCAGCCGGCACGCGCCGCGCGTCAGCGGCTGCGTAAGGCTCAACAGCACGCGCGGCTCTAGCCACTCAATTTGCAATGGAGTCTGCCGGTTGTTTCTACGCCGGCATGGACGGGGGGAATACATACACTACCTGCGACGAAGATCAGATGCACATCACACCGAGAGGTTCCCTGCAACAATAGCGGAAACCGCGAGCGGAGTGAAAGCACAACTTTCGTTATTTTTTTCCCGCGCCCGCTATCTCTCACCATCCCTTGCCTTCCCTGATTTTAGCGGACTTCCCGCAGTTTTCGGTCCCGCTCTTATTGGTCCGTCCCCGGCACCTCATCCCCCGCATCCTCCGTCCCCGCACTCGCCACCGCCGCCGGTTTCGACGTGATCCACATCTCCCCGACACGCTCCAGAAACTTCCCATCCAGCCCCGCCATCTTCCGCAGAAACACCCCCGTCACTCCGCCGCGACCCTTCGTCTCCATCACCAGCCCCTCATCCCGCAGCTCCTCCTGCGCTTCATCCCACTTCGCCGCCGACCCGACCTGCGGCGCATCGATCATCACCAGCTTCTTCCCATACCGCTCCGAAATCGACTCAAACGAATCCAGGTAACTCGCCCACGCATTCTCCACATCCTCCAGCCTCGCCGCATGCTTCTTCGGCAGCGGCAACTCCGCCGGCGCAATCGCCCCGATCAAATCCACCTTCTCCACAAACTCCACCCCCGGCAAAATCTCCGGCGTCGCCGCCAGCACCACCTGCCCCGAAAACTGCTTCCGCACCTCCGCAATCTGCCCCTCCCAGTACCCCGCCTCCGCATCCGCATTCAGCCACGACACGCACAGCAGATCCGCCTTCGCCCCCCGCGCCGCCGCCGCCACCGCCCCAAGCTCCTGCGGATACGGATTCTTCACATGAAACGCCGCCGTCGGCACCACCATCGCCTTCAGCCCCAGCGAATGCGCTCGCTTCACCGTCGCCGCCAGCGCCGCCTCGTCCTGCGTGTACTCAATCGCCACCGCCGTCGCATGAATCTTCGGCAACGAATCCAACGCTCCGCTCGCCGCATCTGCCGCAATGTAAACCCCCCGCATCGCCGGCGCATCCCCCGTCCCCACATTTGCCGTGGCTACTCCCGCGCGCTCCTGACGAAAAAAGTGAACGATGCCCACGCCCAATCCGTACCCTGTTCCGAGGCAAACAATCGCGAAAAGTGCTGTCTGTAAGTGTTTCATGGTGCAGAATCTTAAACGCTCCCGCACCCCCATCCAAATCACTCGGCCCCATTCACTCCGGAAACAACCCCCCCTGCACCTCCTCCGCCTTCTTCTCGCCCGCCGCCTCCTTCACCTCCTCAATGCACGCCGGCGAATCATTCTTCGGACTGTTCACCAGATCCGACACCGCAATCGCCTCCATCTCCCCCGCCTCATACGGCCGCAGCAACCCCGCCGCCTCCCCCGCATCCTTCTCCAGCAGCCACTTCTCCAAATCCTCCCGCCGCAGAATCGCCGGCATCCGGTCATGCACCGTCCCCGTCAACACGTTCGGCGCCGTCGTGATGATCGTGAACGAATGCACCTCCTCCGTCTCCGACTTCTTCCACGAATCCCACAGCCCCGCAAACGCAAACGGTTTCCTCGACCTCATTCGAAAATAAAACGGCTGCTTCTTCTTCCCCTCCTTCTTCCACTCATAAAACCCATCCGCCGGGACCAGACACCGCCGCGTCCCCACCAGCTTCCGAAACGCCGGCTTCTCCAGCAGCGTCTCCGCCCGCGCATTGATCATCGAATACCCGATCTTCTCATCCTTCGACCAGTGCGGAATCAACCCCCACCGGAACGTCACCCCCTGCGGCGGATCGTACGCAATCACCGGCGCCGTCTGCGTCGGCGCAATATTGAACCGCCGCACAAAACTCCCCCACGACCGCGGATCCACCTTCTGCGTGAACCCCGCAATCAAATAATGAAACCCATCCTCGGCGACAAATGTATAACGTCCGCACATAACCGCAGTGTAGCCCCGCGCTCCCCCAATTTCCCGCTCCCCGCATGCTCCGCGGTGAACTCAAAATCCCCATTGGGTATTCCCCGCTCACATCCTATGATACATCCAGTAGACGACTCTTCCGGAACCACGAATGAACTGGCTTAGCTTCCTCGCGCCCTCCTGGGCCTGGCTCGGACTCCTCGCCCTCCCCCTCATCCTCCTCTACATCCTGCGCATCAAGCGCCCCGACCTCACCGTCTCCTCCACACTCCTCTGGTCCAAAGCCCTCGCTGACATGCGCGCCAGCACCCCCTTCCAGAAACTCCGCCGCAACCTCCTCCTCCTCCTCCAGCTCCTCATCCTCGCCGCCCTCGTCCTCACACTCATGCGCCCCGTCGTCCAGGCCAAAGCCACCCAGACCCACGCCGGCGTCATCGTCATCGACGCCTCCGCCTCCATGCAAACCCACGACAACGGCGGACCATCCCGACTCGACCGCGCCAAGGACCAAGCCAAAAAACTCGTCGACTCCATGCGACCCGGCGACCGCTTCATGCTCGTCTCCGACGGCGGCGGTCTCAACCACGGAGGCATCGGCTTCACCAACTCCAAGTCCGAACTCAATTCCGAAATCGACAAAATCAAACCCTCCGACACCCCCTCCGACCTCTACGAATCTCTCCTCCTCGCCGCCACCAGCCTCCGAGGCATCAACTCCGATTCCGGAACCCCCCGAAACGACGCCCTCACCGCCGGCAAGGTCTGGCTCTTCTCCGACGGCGCCGGCGTCCGCGTCCCAGACGCCATGAACGCCGACAACAACGCCACCGGTGGAGGGGCAACCACTACCAACAGCCTCCTCCAATTCGTCAAAATCGGCGAATCCAACCACAGCGTCGGCATCACCCAACTCTCCATCACGCCCGTCGCCAAACAACCCCGCACCTATGAAGTCTTCGTCGGCGTCCAGAACGCCTGGGATGTCGAAAAGAAAGTCGGCGTCGTCCTCGCACTCAACACCGAAGACAATTTCCTCCCAGGTCAGGCCAAAACCGTCACACTCCCCCCGCACGGCCAGGGCTCCATCACCTTCGAATCCGTCGTCGCCGACCCCGGCAAACTCTTCGTCATCGCCGACCCCACCAACGACGACTTCCCCCTCGATAACACCGCCTACGCACTCCTCGAACCCGCACGCAAAGTCAAAGTCCTCCTCGTCTCCAACGGTGGCGGAGTGCTCGAAAATTTCGTCAAAACCGGCGTCCGCGTTGGCGCCTTCGACGGACAGATCATCGCCCCCGCCGCCTACGCCCCCGGCTTCGGTGGGGGAGGTCAAGCCGACCTCGTCATCCTCGACGGCTTCGCCCCGCCACTCGCCGACATGCCCAAGGCCGACACCCTCCTCATCCGCCCACCCGTCACCGGGGGAGGGGCCGGCGCCGTCAACGTCGGCGGCTTCAACGTCACTAGCGAAGTCGAAAACCCCGCCGTCCTCCGCTGGAAACGCGAAGACCCAGTCATGCAGTTTGTCGAACTCGGCTCCCTCCGCCTCTCCAAAGCACTGGTGCTCGAAAAAGACCCCGATCTCGTCGACCTCGTCTCCTCCCCCGAATCCAGCCTCATCGCCTACAAAGACTTCGGCAGCACTGCCGGCGGGGGGACCCGCCGCTACTTCCTCTCCTTCAGCCCCCAGATCGAATCCAACTGGTGGATGGACCCCTCCCTCCTCATCTTCCTGCAAAACATCATCGAGCAAACCCGCATCCGCCACTACATCGGCCTCCCCGAAATGCTCAGCTCCGGCTCCGCCGCCAAACTCTGGAACGTCGGCGACGACAAAGGGGGGGGCGATGGCCCCGTCCGCATCACCGCCCCCGACGGCTCCGTCTCCGTCATCCAGGCCAAGGACGGCGCCGCAGAATTCCCCGCCACCGACAAGGTCGGCTTCTACACCGTCACCAGCCCCGGGGGGGGCGGGGGGGGCGGGGGCAAAACCGCCACTTTCGCCGTCAACCTCCTCAGCAGCACCGAATCCAACATCCAGCCACAATCCCTGCAAACCGCCTCCGGCGCCCCCGTCTCCGAATCCCCCAGCATCGCCACCATCAATCTCGAAGTCTGGCCCTGGGTCGCCTCCGCCGCCCTCGCCATTCTCGTCCTAGAATGGTGGGTCTACCACCGCCGCATCGCCTGACGGTGTTTAGCCCCGGCCCTTGGGCCGGGGATGCCATCGGAGATGCGGTTTGCCGAAACCGAGGTTGCCGATGAAATGCATCTCGATCTCCTTTCTCCTCCTTGCCTCCCTCCTCTTCACCGCTCCTCCAATCCACGCCCAATCCGACGACCAACCCAAACCCGATGCCCCCAAACCCGCCGACGCCTCCTCCGACGAAAAAAAATCCGACCCCTCCGACATCCGCAACGCCATCGGCAACCTCTCCCTCGTCCGCGGCCTCGAAAAATCTGCCCGCGCCACCAAGCCCGGCCTCTGGTCCAAACTCGTCGACCAGCCTTACTACACCCCCGAAATCCGCGCCGAAAAACTCCTCTTCTTCGGTCAATACCCCCAGGCCGAAGCCCACTTCCAGGAACTCCTCCAATCCGATCCGCGTAACCAGAAATTCCTCGAAGGCCGCGCTGAAGCCATCCTCCGCAACGGCCGCCAAGTCGACCTCAATCGCTTCGACGAACTCCTCGCCTCCCTCTCCGACCCCCAGCGCTCCACCCCACGGATGCTCCGCCTCCGCGCCGAATCCCTCCTCCAGCGCGGCCGCAACGCCGAAGCACGTGACCTCCTCAAACGCTATATCGACACCCACCCCTCACTCGAACCTCTCGATGCCGGTGGGGTGGGGGGGGGGGGAGGGGGCGACGTCGTCACCCTCTACACCACCTACGCCCAGGCCCTCGAAGACGATGCCGAATACGCCGCCGCCGCCGGAATCTACGCCAAACTCCTCCCACTCGCCGAAGGAAACCTCCCCGACGATCCCCAGATCGCCACGCAGCTCGCCTTCGCCCTCGAACGCCACTCCCTCCTCACCGGCATCGGCCGCGAAAAGCACCGCACCGTCCTCTTCGAGCTCGGCCAGATCGAACGACACGATGAAACCTACTGGCCCGCCAAACTCGTCGAGGCACGCATCCTCCTCAACTCCCACAACACCGACGACGGCGCCCAGGCCATCGCCGAAGTCCTTGACCTCAACCCCAACGCTCTCCGCGCCCGCCTCCTCGCCGTCGATTTCGCCATCCAGCAATACAACTTCGAAGACGCCCGCGACCAGCTCGATCAAATCGCCGACGCGGGGGGGGGCAGCGACCTCGCCGAAGTCAACGCCTACGAAGGACGCCTCCTCCTCAAGGAACGCCTCCCCGAAAAAGCCATCGCACCGCTCCTCCAGGCCACCACCAAGAACCCCCGCCTCCCCGAAGCCCGCGGTTGGCTCGCCGCCGCCTACTACCTCCTCGCCGACGAAAAACGCATGCAGGAGCAGCTCGACGCCATCCGCATCGGCGGCGCCACCGGAAACATGGTCCACCCCGTCGCCCTCTTCGAAGCCGGCGAAGTCCTCCGCGACGCTCGCCAGTTCTCCAAGGCCGAACAGTGCTACCTCGACGCCGACAAAGCCGCCAAATGGTGGTCCGAACCCTCCGCCGCTCTCGCTCAGCTCTATCTCGAGACCGGCCAGGAAGCCCGCGCCAAAGCCGCCTACGACAAATCCTTCGCCATCGACCCCTACAACATGCGCGCCTACAACCAGATCATCCTCCTCAATTACCTCCAGAAATTCGCCACCCTCGAATCCAAAACCCGCCTCACGCCCGGCTCCAACCTCCCTGCCTTCATCATCAAGTACGAACCCCAGGACGAAATCCTCGCCCACCTCGCCATGAATTGGATGGAAAAAGTCCGACCCGAACTCTGGTCCTACTTCCAGATCCAGGAACTCCCCGCCCCTACCCAGATCGAAATGTTCCCCTCCCACGAGCAGTTCGGCGTCCGCACCACCGGCCTCCCCTGGATCGGCACCGTCGGCGCCTGCACCGGAAACGTCATCGCCATGGATGTCCCCCGCGCCGCTTCCGGCGACGACGACACTGGCGAGGGGGGGGGAGCGGGCGATTCAATGGGAAACTTCGACTGGGCCCGCGTCCTTCGGCACGAATACACCCACACCGTCACCCTCGCCCTCACCAAAAACCGCATCCCCCACTGGCTCACCGAAGCCGCCGCCTGCAACCAGGAGCAAGCACCCCGCGACTGGGACAACTGCCAGCTCCTCGCCTCCAACTTCCGCGCCGGTACCCTCTTCAAAATCTCAGAACTCAACTGGGGCTTCATCCGACCTAAACGCTCCATCGACCGTCAGCTCGCCTACATGGAAGCCCAGTGGCTCTACGAATACCTCGTCGCCACCTACGGCCTCCCCAAAATGCTCGACTTCATGCGCTGCTTCCGCGACGGTCTCTACGAAGCCAAGGCCTGGGAAAAAGCCTACGGCAAATCCATGGCCGACATGGATGCCGAATTCCACGCCTGGGCCAAAGCCCAGATCGACTCCTGGGGACTCCCCACCGACCCCCTCCCCAATCTCGCCGACCTCGACGCCGCCCTCGCCAAAAATCCCAACGACGTCGAATCCCTCGTCAAACTCGCCTGGCTCCTCGCCGGCGGCGGACACCTCCCCCAGGCCCAGGCCCAGCTCGAAAAAGCCGTCGACCTCGACCCCAAAAACATCCGCGCCCGAGAACTCCTCGGCGCCGTCCTCTCCCAGCTCAAGCAAACCGACCGCGCCCGCCAACTCCTCGAAGCCGTCCTCAAGGACGACCCCCATCGACCCGTCACTCTCCGCACCCTCGGCCTCATCGCCATGTCCCTCCACGACTACGACGCCGCCGAAAACTACCTCACCAAACTCCAGGCCGAACGCCCCCTCGAAGAAACCTCCTACCTCAACCTCGCCGGCATCTACCTCCTCAAAAAAGACAACAAAAACGCCATCGGCCAGCTCCTCGAACTCCAGCGACACGAACAAAAAGACGAACGTATCCCCCGCAAACTCGCCGAACTCTTCCGCGCCGAAAACAACCTCCCCGAAGCCGAAGCTTCCGCCTATCGCGCCATCCGAATCGACCCCTACAACGCCATCAACCACGAACTCATGGCCCAGATCCTCATGGACGAAAAGCAGCCGCAACGCGCCATCGAATACTGGAAAGACGCCACCACACTCCAACCCAAAATCCCCGAATTCTGGGAAGGCCTCGCCGACGCCTACGGCGCCACCGGTGACCCCAAAGCCGCCGCCGACGCCGCCAAAAAAGCAATCGACCTCCAACCCACCTCCCCCGCTAGAAAATGGCTACAATCCCCCAAATAACCGTTTAGCCCCGGCCCTCGGGCCGGGGAGCCCTTTGTGGTAAACTGATTGCCATCAGATTTCCGAAAGGCGCCCCATGACGCTCAACGTCAAACTCAACCTCCCCCCATCCCTCGAAGAAAAACTCCGCGCCCAGCACCCCAACCTCGACGCCGAAGTCACCGAGGCCTACGCCCTCGAACTCTTCCGCCGCGGCCAGATCTCCCACCACGAACTCTCCCTCGCCCTCGGCCTCGATCGCTTCGAAACCGACGCCTACCTCAAACGCCACAACGTCTACGAAGGCTCCCTCACCATGGAAGACCTTGAAGCCGATCGCCAGACACTCGAGCGCCTCTTCAACAAGGGCCAGTAATGCTCGTAGTCGCTGATGCATCGCCGCTCATTGTCTTGGTGAATATCCAATCTATCGATGTTCTCCCCAAGTTATTCGACTACGTCCGAATCCCGCCTCAAGTCGCTGCCGAACTCCGGCGGCCCATCCGTCCCGACCCTGTTCAAGAGTTCATTTCAAGTCCGCCGGCGTGGTTGATCGAACAAGCGCCCTCCAAACTACTTCCCATCCCGAATCTCGATCCAGGCGAACACGCCGCCATCAGCCTTGCAGAAGAAATTCACGCCGACCTGATCCTCATCGATGAGTTGAAGGGACGGCGTGCGGCCGCGATCCGCAATCTGACACTGACCGGTACAATCGGAGTCCTTGAACTCGCCGCCACAAAGAAATTCCTCGATCTACGCTCCGCTTTCGATCGCATCAAACAAACCGGTTTTTGGATCTCCCACGAACTGCTGGACCAGCGCCTCGCACTCTTTCGCTCCAATCAAGGATCCCCCATGACCATCAAAGAATTCCAGGAACACATCCGCACCCGCTACGGCGCCCGCGACACCGAACGCGGCGTCTGGCCCACCTTCGGCTGGTTCATGGAAGAAGTCGGCGAACTCGCCTCCGCCCTCCACTCCGACGATGTGCAAAACAAACACGAAGAATTCGCCGACGTCTTCGCCTGGCTCCTCACCCTCGCCAACATCCAGGGCATCGACCTCCAAAAAGCCATCGACGAAAAATACTTCAAAAACGGCGGCCCCCAGGGCCACAAGTAAAGAATTGAGTCATTGAATCATCGGGTCATTGAATCATTGATTCCCGCTGCGAGCCAATGACTCAATGACCCGATGACTCAATGATTCAATTCCCTCAAATATCAAAATACATGCAAAACTCATACGGATGCGGCCGTATCCGCAACGGCTCAATCTCCGTCTGCTGCTTATGCCGTATCCACCCATCGATCACATCGCGCGGAAAAACATTCCCCGCCAGCAGATACTCATGATCCTCCGCCAGCGTCTTCAACGCCTCCTCCAAAGTCCCCGGCGTCACCGCAATCCCCCCCATCTCCTTCTCCGTCAAACTCGCAAAATCCCGATCCATCGGATCACCCGGATCAATCCCCTTCACCACCCCATCCAACGCCGCCATCGTGATCGCCGCAAACGCCAGGTACGGATTCGCCGACGAATCCGGCGTCCGAAACTCCAGCCGCTTCGCCTCCGGCTTATCCGAATACACCGGCACCCGCACCGCCGCCGCACGATTCCGCGAACTATAGATCATGTGCGTCGGCGCCTCGTACCCCGGCACCAGCCGTTTATAAGAATTCGTCGTCGGCGCACAGAACGCACACAGCGACCGCGCATGCTTCAATATCCCCCCGATCGCATGCAATCCCATCTCCGAAAGCCCCGCATATTTCTTCCCCGAAAACAGCGGCTTCCCCTTCTTAAATAACGAAAAATGCACATGCATCCCCGATCCGTTATCCATAAACAGCGGCTTCGGCATGAACGTCGCCACCTTCCCGTTCCGCGCCGCCACCTGCTTCGCCACATACTTGTAATACATCATCTTGTCCGCCATGCGCAACAACCCATCATGCCGCATGTCGATCTCGCACTGCCCCCCAGTCGCCACCTCATGATGATGCCCATCCACATCAATCCCAAACCCCTCCAGCTCCGCCGCTATCTCCGACCGCAGATTCCACAGCGTGTCCACCGGCGGCGCCGGAAAATATCCCTCCCGCAACCGTATCTGGTTCCCCCGGTTTGGCACTCCGCCCTCCCCGGAATCCTTCCCCCGATTCCAAACCCCCTCCACCGAATCCACCCGATACACCCCCTCATTCACCGACTGCTCATACCGCACCGAATCAAAAACAAAAAACTCCGCCTCCGGACCAAACCGCGCCTCGTCCGCCACCCCGCTCTTCCGCATCCACGCCTCGCACTTCCGCGCCACCGACCGCGGATCCCGCGAATACTCCCGCTTCGTCACCGGATCCCTTATATCACAACACATCGCCACCGTCGGCCGCGCACAAAATGGATCCACTACCGCCGTCTCCGCTATCGGCACCAGCAGCATGTCGTTCTCGTTCAGCCCCTCCCACCCCCGCACCGACGACCCATCAAACCCGATCCCATCCCGAAACGTCCGCTCCGTCAACTTCCCCGCCGCATACGTGCAATGCTGCGGCAACCCCGGAAAATCCACAAACCGCAAATCCACAAACTCAATCTTCCGCTGCTTCAACAACTGCAGCACCTGCCCGGCCGTCCGAATAATCATCGCAACATGTCTCCTTCACCCGCGCACTCTACCCCACCACCCCACCCTTGGCGAGCCCCACCCACTCACCCAGCCGCCCAACGCCCGCCGCCTCGCGCGGCGCGGAGCCATTCCCACACGCAAAACCAAACTTCCACCACCAAAGGTCTGCCGGCGGTTTTAACCGCCGATTCCCGCCGGCCCGCGCCCCCAATCCCTCAACCAGTTTTTTCTTTGCCATCCGGCGACAGAACAGTAAGATCAACACATGAACATCGGAGAATGCCATGACCAGCACCCTCGAAACGGCGACACTCCCTCACCGTGGCCGCATCAAATGGATCATCCTCTTGTCCCTCATCGCCGGCATGCTTGGCGCTACGGCCGGATTCTTCCTCGCCGGCAAGCCCCAATACAAAAGCGTCGGCATGATTCAAATCAAACCGTTTACCCCGGGAGTCTTCGACGACTCCAGCCCTATCCCGATGTTCGACGCTTACGTCGACTCGCAGGTCGCCATCATGCAAAGCCGCCGCACAGTAGATATGGCCATGCAGAATCCCGAATGGAAAGCGCTTGGCCGCGGCTTGTCCGACCAAAGCGCTGCTGATTTGCAATCCAGTCTTTCCGTGTCGCGCCAAGGCGGCACCATCGTAACCGTCACGTTTCTCGATCCCGACCCCAGGGCCGCCCGTATCGCCGTCGGTGCTGTGATCCAAGCCTATCAAACAATTTACGATGAGGCTAACACCGGTGATGAAAACCGGCGATCGCAAATATTAGACGACCTGAAGACCAGGTATATGACAGAATTAGCGAGGCTGCGTAATGCGATGCAGCAAGACGGTGATTTCGGCCCCGAAGCCCTCGACATCACTTATCAATTCAAAGTTCATGAACTCAATCGCATCGAGTCCGAGATACAACAAACTCGGATGAACATTCGAATAGCTCAGGCCGCCGCGGATGGCCAGATCTCCGCAACTCGGCCCTCTGCCGCCGTCCCTGCAGCGACAGGCCCCGCAATGACAATTGCCGCCAACGATCCGGAACCGGGCCACAATCTCTCGGACCCCCCAAAGACGGGAGATAATCTTGCCATGATGCGCCTGCGCGAAATGACGCTCGTCGATCAGGTGTCACAATACCAAGCCGATCTCAAATCCCTTGCCGCCAGGAAATATCAGGCCGATGCGTTGAGCGCGGAGTCCGCAAACGTGCAGGATAATCTGAATAAAACAAAATCGCGCATCCAACAATTGAACATTGAAAATCAGCTCGGCGGCCGAATCAGCGTCATCAGCGACGGCGAAACTCCCCTGTCCCCCGACAACGACCCCCGTATAAAAACCACCATCCTCGGTTTTATCGTGGGTATGGCGCTGGCATTTCCCATCCTCCTCTTCACGACCATCCGCAAACCCTGCAAAAAAACAGTTTAGCCGCGAGCCAAAGGCGAGCGCTCAGCCGCAACGCGGCGCTCAATCCCAAAAAAGGGGTCAAACATCTTTCCCAGACCCCTTCCTCGGCCGCCCCCGCGGACGCATCGTATGCTCCAGCCCCATCCTCGCCGCCGCCGCCGCCCGCCACGCCGCAGCACCGAACGGACTGCCTCGCCGAAAACTCTCCCCCAACGCCTTCTCCTCCGCACCCCGCAGCACTTGATTCACCATCCCCACCCACTTCGCATCCCCCGGATACGCCCCCTCCGGCCACGCCGCCAGCCATTCCCTCTCCTCCGCCCTACCATAAAGCCGACGCCACAACGCCCCATGCTTCCACTCCTCCGCCGACTTCACAAGATTCGCCCGCACCGCATTCCGCTCCACATACCGGCACACCTTCCGCACATACTGAAAATCCCCCCACCCCCCCTGCACCGGAAACGCCTTGAACCGCCCCTGATAAAGCCGCCCCTCCCCCGCATTCCGAAGATGCGCATGCCACCGCTGCGTGTGCGTCTGCTGCAGCCACTTCATAAACCCCGAAATCTTCTCCCCCTCCCCCTTCCGCGGCCACAGCACCAGATGAAAATGGTTCGGCATCACAATGTACGTGAGCAGCCGCAAATCAAACCGCCCCACCGCCTGCGCCAGCACCGTCTCAAACAACGCATAATCCGCATCCTTATGAAAGATGCGGGCACGCGCCGACGCCCGATTCATCACATGATAAACCACACCCCCCGAAAATGATCGCGGCTTGCGAGCCATGCCACGCAATATAATCAATCGGGCTCGATAGGTCAAAACGATGTGTGACCCCGTTTACCCAATGAAAAACCAGAAACCGTTCCCCTCTCCCCCCTCCACCTCCCGATACCCCCCCCAAAAAAACCGGCGTCCGCGACGCCGCGGGGCAATGTGCTCCCGAAGGCACGCAAAAATTCCCAAATCCGCCCTATACTCCCCTCATCATGCAAGACCTCCCCCTCACCTCCTCCCTCCTCGCACCGCTTCCTCCTCCACACCCCCTCCAACACCGCCATCCTCTCCGACCTCCACCTCACCAATCGCCGCTCGCGCCGTTTAGCGGCGTTGCAACGCAACGCGTATCTCGCCGCCGCGCTCGCACGGACGCCACCTCCCTAGCGTTTAGCCGGCCCGCTCGTCGGGCCGCGTTCCCCCGCGCTCACACCCATCGCAACGCATCACCCCTCTCGTGTAGCGCCGGTCCAACGGACCGCCGGCCAACGCCGATGTGGAGCGAGGCGCAACGAAGAACTCTCCAGGTGAATCCGAATCGCCGCGAACCGCCCGCGAGCGCTGTCGCAACAGACAGGCTCTCCCTCAGCCACCCGAACCCCGGCTGGAAATCCGAGGGCTCGGACGCACGATCAAGAAGGCCCACCCCTCACAAACCTCCCCCGCAGCGCCGCACATCAACGCGCTGCCGAACCCTCCCAACCAAACCAATCCCTCAACCCCCAACAACCCTCCCCCAAAAAGCCCAGGGATCAGATCCCTGCGGCCTCCGTCAAGGCTATCGCATCCTACTATGAATGGCCTACGCCTTTTTCCACGCGTCCGGAATTAGAAAATCACCACGCCCTGTCCGCCAATCGGCGACGACATTGACGTCCAACCCTTGCCATGTAATCGCGCCGGCATGGTCGGTCACAATAATTTGAAGCCGGCCGTTCGTTCGTTCAACCGCCGATGCCAGCGCACGGAATATCCGCCGAACGCCGGCAATATCCTTAGGACGAAAAAAGGGGTCAAACATGAATGGCATTAAGTTAAGCGTGACACCCTCCTTTGTTTTGCCTCGATTTCGCTGATAAATCACATGATTCATACCTTAACTTAACGCCATTCGGGTCAAACATGGTTGTTGCCATTCCACAGTTGCTGCATTTCCACACCTCTCCCCGACTGAAAGAGCCGAAGCCGTTCCCCCTCCGCCCTCCACCTCCCGATAAACCCCACAAAGCCCGGCGTCTACTACGCCGCGGGGCAATGTGCTCGCGACCCCACGCAAAACTCCCGAAATCCGCTCTATACTCCCCACTATGCAAGACCTCCCCCTCACCCCCACCCGCCTCCACCCGACGCCGCCTCCGGCACCACCGCCCCAAATCCCCCGGCACTATTCCGCCGCAACCCCGCCATCGCCAACGCCATCCACCAGCACCGCCGATACCACCTCGGCTTCGCGAGCGCCGCCGGCCGGGTCTCTCCGCCCCACTCCCCCTCCTCCACGCTGATCCCCGCCTCGCGCCACCGCAACAATACATGCGTCAAATCGTACAAAATCCCTTTCGCACCATCCGAAATCACAATCACCCTCCGAATCCCCCGCGACTGCAGCAAATTCGCCGACGGAAAATCCTGCGGAAACGTCAGCCACCGATTATCAAACCCCGTCATCGCTGCCCGCCCCCTCCCCAGCCGGCGACTGTCCAGCAAAAACGCCGGCGGCGCATCCCCCGCCAACCGCGCCTCCTTCAGCACCGCCGCCCCCTGCCACAACGCTTCGCTGATCTCCTGCATCGGCACCACCGCGCTCGGTCCCGACGACGCATTGAACACCGGCACCGGCCGATACCCCGCAAACACCAGCGCCAACCCCACGTACACCGCCTCCGCCCCCGCCAAATCCACCACCATCGCCGTCCCCCCATCACGCGGCACCCACTCCAGGTTCCGCTCCGTCAACCGCTCCGGAACCGCTCCCAACGCCACCGCCGAAAACGCCACCGGCTTCGCCCACGCCGACCATACCCCCTCCGCCGGCGCCCACCACTCAAACAACTGCTTCCGATCAAGACGCGTCTCCATCCGTTCAATCCCTCCTGAATGCATCACTCAACAACTCTGCCCTCGACAACGCTTGCGTCGTCGCGAACCCTTCATATAAATCACAAGACTCCCCCCCACAGCAATCCGCTCTCACACCTCCTCACCCTCCACTATCAACACCGCCACATCCTGCGCCCGATCATCAATCAACGGCCGCTTCGCAACACGCCCATAAATCCCCGCCGCCCGCCCATCCACCGTAAACACCCCCAAACACGGATACACCTCCCCCTCCGGCCCAGGCAACGCCACCGCCCGAAACCGCTCCTGTGCCGCCCAATACCTCGGAAACCACCGCACCCCGCGCAAAATCCCCTTCCACTCCCGCGCCGCCGTCACCCCCGCCATCCCGATCCCATCACCCACCCGCCCCAGCGCCGGCTTCAACACCGCCTCCCCTGCAATCGCCGACGCATCGCGCGGATCCACCGTCCCCGGTAAAAGTGTTCGCCACGTCGGCATGCTATTCCGAAGCTCATCCCACACCAGCGGAAATCTCTTCGTCTGCGTCACCACCGCATACCCCGGATTCGCCAGCACCGTCGCTGACCCCGAAAACCACCGCTCCCACCCACACCTCCGACGCAGATTGCAAAGCCACTCCGCCGGAAAAAATCGCAGCAACGCCGCCGCCTCGCCTCGATACCAATCCGTCTTCATCCACGCCCTCCCCTCGCGCCACCTCACCTGGTCTGGCGCAACCAGCACCGGCCGCATCCCCCGATCCTCAAAACACCGCCCCACAAACGCCATCACCTGCCGATCGTCCGTGTACGCCGTCGCATGCACCAGCCCCACCACCCCATCCGCCGGCAATACCTCCACCAAAGCCTCTGCCAGCGCACACTCCGCCCGCCCCGCCAAACGCGTCCCCGCATACCTCAGCGCCATCAGTGCCGAAAACCCAGACCCCTCAATAAATCCCCCCGGAACATCTGAATTCACCTCTGATATCCGCCACCCCTCCGCCGTCGGATGAAAATCAAATCGCATAAACCGCGCCACGCCCCGCGACGCCCCACGCTTCCCAACACCACGAAGGGCCGCTCGCAGCGCCCGCGGCAATCCCAACTGCTCATGCAACTCCGTCCTCTCCACCAACTCCGCCTCCGCCGACAATGTCTCCCGCGACAACCCTTCCGCCAACGACGCCAGCCCTTCCCACGTCGATCGATCCATCAGCAGCGGATACCGGCACAGCGTCGCCACATCCCCAACCTGCGGATCGTACTTGCCGCAATCAAAAATCGTCTCCAGCCGCACCTCCTGAAATTCCGCATCAGAAAGCGCACGACCGCAACGCAATCCAATGTCCCGCACAGGCCCAGCTAATTCCGCAGAACCCACCACTTCCGTCTGAAGTATCGCACTCATCTTCACGCCGCTCCTTCCACCACCAGAACCGCCAACGCAAACACCAAATACCCAACCGCCGGCCCAAACCCCCAAACCAGCGGAACTCGCGGCACCTCCGGCGTCGGCCGAAACTGCCTGCCCAAAATGCTCTCCGCCATCACCAGAACCAGCACCGGCCACCCTAGCCGCGCAAAATCAGACATCGTCGCATCCGCCGACACCCAGTTCCCCGCCACCGCCCGCCCCAGGATCAGCCCGCTCGCCAGTAGCACGCCACCCAGCCGAACGCCGCTCGCCACATCATGATCAATCGTGATGCTGTCCGACGCCCCCGTAACCTCCTGCACAACTCCCCACGACACAAAAAGCGCGCCCGTCGACAACACTGCACAAAATACCACCACCCACCACCCAGGCCCATCCCCCACATTCCCCCCGGCAAAACACGCCGTAATCCCCCCAATCGCACCCCCAATCGCCCACCCCGCGGCCTCATTGCGCCGCTCTGCCACATCGTCCCGCGCGCTGATCCCCATCAACCCGCACAGCCAGACTCCCAGCCCCACCCACGCCACCCCCATGCACTCATAAAAGAAAAGATACGTCGGATCGCTCCGCACATCCTGCGACGACCAACGCAACAACACACCAAACAGCATCAACAGAAAAACCACCGGCGCCACCCCCAGCCACCGCGCCGCCGCCCCTCCCTGCGGCAACGAAAGCAACCGCCAGTACCAGTGCCCCCATCGCACAGCGCCGATCACAAGGCACACCATCAGCACAAACATTTCATCGCCAGACATCTCGATTCCTTGCTCCCTCCTCTCCACCCCGCGAGCACCATAAAAAGTTCCTTCGATACATCGCGTCAATCGCGCCCAAAAATGCAAAATATTTCCCAAAATTGTCGCACACCCACCCTCTCTCCGCCAATCTTCCAAACGAAAGGGGGTCAAACATCTTTATTCCCCTTCCAAACCTGCCGCCTTTCCACACCTTTCCCCGGCTGAAAAGCCCAAGCCCGTCCCCTCTCCGCCCTCCACCTCCCGATACCCCCCACAAAGCCCGGCGTCTGCGACACCGCGGGGCCGCCGGGCAATGTCCTCCCTACCGCACGCAACCCCCCCAAATCCGCCCTATACTCCCCCCATGCTCGACCTCCCCCTCACCCCCACCCTCCTCGCCACCCCGCACCGCTTCCTCCTCCACACCCCCACCAACACCGCCATCCTCTCCGACCTCCACCTCGGCATCGAACACACCATGCGCCAGCAAGGCCTCGCCTTCCCCAACATCAACGAACAAAAAATCCGCGAATCCTGGCAACACCTCCGCACCCGCCTCGAAGCCAACACCGGTAGGGGGGGCAGCAACAACACCGGCCACATCATCATCGCCGGCGACCTCTTCGACTCCCCCTCCCCCGACCCCGCCTCCCTCGCCCTCGCGCGCGACCTCCTCAACGACCTCCCCCCACACATCTCCGTCACCATCACCCCCGGCAACCACGACCC
>Ga0335069_10004959_pt1 | contig 19606 bp, 19 predicted proteins | sample Lox_Sample_11_FD_206714 | JGI IMG/M metagenome (GOLD analysis project Ga0335069, IMG submission 206714) | Soil microbial communities from Loxahatchee National Wildlife Refuge, Florida, United States - Lox_Sample_1.1 | ecosystem: Environmental > Terrestrial > Soil > Wetlands | place: USA... | reverse complement strand
CACGGCCGGTCCGCCGCCGGCTCCCCGCCGAGCGCCAGGCCCTCTGCCACAAGTTCGACGTCGCGGGTCACGAGGGGTACATCCACGTCGGCTTCTTCGAGGACGGGACCCCCGGGGAGATCTTCATCAAGATGGCCAAGGAGGGCAGCACGATCTCCGGGCTCATGGACACCATCGGCGTACTGACCTCGATGGCCCTGCAGTTCGGCGTGCCGCTCGAAGTGCTGGTGTCGAAGTTCAGCCACGTCCGCTTCGAGCCTTCGGGTTTCACGAAGAACCCGGAGATCCCCATGGCCAAGTCGCTCATCGACTACGTCTTCCGGTTCATGGGGGCGCGGTTTCTGAGCAAGGAGGCCCGGGCGGACGTCGGCATCGTCGAGCGTGAGGAGCCCGTCGGCAGACCGGAATCGGGACGGCCGACGCTCACGGTGGTGGAGCCTTCGCGAGCCGAGGGAAGCGCGACCGCGGGAACGATCACCTTCAATCCCCAGGCGGATGCACCCAGCTGCTCGGACTGCGGCTCGCTGATGGTGCGAAACGGCTCCTGCTACAAGTGCCTGAACTGCGGCGCGACGAGTGGGTGCTCCTGACCGGCGTCGGTATCTGACGAGAAGGCAGGGTGGTCGTCAACGCCACTCTGCCTTCCCGTTTCCGGTCGTCTCTGTGCGGGTTACGCCCTTGACACGGGACCGGCTGCTTCTATAAGGCCGCAGCCATCCCAAGCATGCCGGCCTCCGCGCCCTGACGAGGGAAGCTCCGATGGCGGATACGCTGAAGTTCACCGAGGACCATTTGTGGGTGCGCGTCGAAGGCAATCGCGCGCACCTCGGCATCTCCGACTACGGCCAGAGCGAGTTGGCCGAGGTGATCGCCGTCGAGCTGCCTGACGTCGGTGACGAACTCGAGAAGGGTGAGCCGTTCGGCGAGATCGAGTCGGTTCGAACGGTCTCGGAGCTGGTGTCGCCCCTCAGCGGAACGGTCACTGCGATCAATCTGGAACTCGAGGATCACCCGCGGATCGTCAACGAGGATCCGTATCACGAGGGCTGGCTGGTGGAAATCGAGGTCGCGGACGAGGGCGAGCTCGACGACCTCATGGACTCCGATGAGTACGAGGAGTTCGCGGCCGGCGAGGACGAAGGGTAGCGCGCGCCGCAGTCATCCGGGGGGATCCGGCGCCCGGCGGAACCGATAGACCGTCTCGTTGGGACGGACGAGGCCGAGTTCACGGCGTGCGAGTCCTTCGAGATACAGCCGATCCGACTGCAGGTGCTGGATCTCGCCCCGAAGCGACTGATTCTCCTGGACGAGGGCCACGGCCCGCTCTCCCAGCTCCTGCCGATCGGCTCGGAGGTGCACGAGATGTGCAATCCCGTGCGGGCTCACCAGACCGGAAGCTGCAACCGCGAAAATTGCGAGCCAGAGGCCTCCCGTGAGCAGCTGCCCCCCCGTCACCCGCACCGGACGGTTGGTAACGGAAAGCTCGCAGGGAGGCAACTCCCGACGATCTAAAACGCGCTGTTACTCAGTACCGCGGGACGAGGGAACGGCATTCTACGAGCCGGATTGTTGAGGGCTGGCGTGGGGACGATTTTAAAAAAATTTTTCCAAAACGGCGGTCGTCTCTTGACTCTCGCAACGCTGCATCACTATACTCGGCACCGGTTGTGAGGTGGAGAGGTGGGGGCTCGCCTGAGAGAGAGTGGCAGTAGCTCAACCAGCTTCTCAAAGTTCGAATAGGAGGTTACCATGGCTGCTAAGAAGAAGGCGTCCAAGAGCAAGGCGAAGAAGAAGGCTCCGGCCAAGAAGAAGGCCAAGAAGAAGTAGTGACCGAGCCTCGTGAAACACGAGGCAGTTCTACGCTAGGCACGTAACTAGGTCCGAGTAGCACCTCAAGGTTTCTTCTCAGGCGAGGACGGGCCGGATTCCGGCCCGGAGAAAGGCCCTTCGGGAAACGCGAAGGGCCTTTTTCGTTGGGCGAACGTGCTGCACCCGACGTTCTTTCACCCCGAAGGTCCGCGATACTCGGCACCGTTGATTCTGCTGCCGGGATTGTGGGCGGGCCCGCCGAGCTGGCGGGGCGTCGCGAGCTATCTCGCCCACCGGGGTTGGGAGTGTCACGCCCTGGATCTCCGCCCGCACGCCGACGGGATCGCCGCACGGGCGGCCGACGTGGTGGCGTATGTCGGTCGTCTTTCCACCCCCGCGGCGTTGATCGGGCACGACGCCGGGGCGCTCGTCGCGCTCGCAGCCGCAGCGCACGGGGCGGCGGCCGTCGTCGTTCTCCTGGCGCCACTCGTCCCGGGTTCGGGCGGTGCGCGGAGCGTGGCGCTGCGTCCGACGGCCCTCCCGGCGCTGGTCCTGGGCCGGCGGGTGCCTCCGCCCACCGGGCACGCGCGACGATTGCTGCTGTCGGGTCTCCCGGCGGCGGCCCGGGAACTCGTGGCCTCGGAGCTGGCGGCGGAGAGTCCGGCAGCGGTGCTCGACATCGCTCGGGCGCGTGTCGACCCGGCGCCGCTCGGCGGGGTGCCCGGCCTGGTGGTGAGCGGCGCCGACGATCCCCTGCTTTCACCCGCCTCGGCTGCCACGTTCGCCGACGAGGTGGGCGCCGTCCACCACGTTCTGGCTGGCGCGGGGCACTGGCTGCTCGCCGGTCCCGTGTGGCAGCACACGGTCGGCCTCGTCCATCGCTGGATCGTGCAGCAGCTCGGCGAGCCGCTGCTCGACCTCCATGCCGAGATGATGGCCGAGCGGGACGCCGACGACGGCGACGACGTCTAGGGCTTGGGTTCGAGGAACGTGTGCAGGCCGCACTCGGTCTTGTTCTGGCCTGCCCAGCGGCCGTCGCGCTCGTGCTCGCCCGGAAGCACCGGACGGGTGCAGGGGGCACACCCGATGCTCCCGTAGCCTTGCTCGAAAAGGGGATGGGTCGGAATGTCGTGCCGCTGGAGATAGTAGAAGGTATCGCGCGACGTCCACGCGGCGATGGGGTTCACTTTGAAGAGCCCGCCCTGGTACTCCTCGACGATCTGGATGGCGGTGCGGGTCGCAGCTTGATCGCGTCGCCGTCCGTTGATCCAGGCCCGGACCCCCGGCAGGTACCGCCGCAGCGGCTCGACCTTGTTGATCTGGCAGCAGAGGTCGGGATTGCGCGCGTAGAGGTCCAACCCGTGCTTCTCCGCGAACTCGGCGCGCGGCATGACCGGATGCAGCTCGACCAGGTTGAAACCGAACCGCGCGACGAGCATGTCGCGATAGGCCAGCGTCTCGGGAAAGTGGAAGCCGGTATTGACGAACACGATCGGGACCTGGGGTGCGATGCTGGTCAGCATGTGCGCCAGCGCGACCCCATCGTGCTGGAACGAGCAGGTGAGGATGACGTCCGGATGGAACCGCTTCCACGTCCACTCGAGGATCGCTTCGGGCGCGGCGGTCGCCAATTCGGCGTTGATCGCGCCGAGATCGAGCGCAGGAGACGGCGCGGACATTTGGCCGACGCTAACACAGGGGTATAGGTGGGGCAAACTTTTCCGCATTGCGAGCGGGCTGTACGGAGGTGCGTGTGCGTGTGATCGGGCTGATGTCCGGAACGTCGCTGGACGGCATCGATGCGGCGCTCGTCGAGATCGCGGGGCGACGTCCGCGCGTCCGCGTATTGGGCTTCCGGACGACGTCGTACCCGCGAGCGTTGCAGCGCGAGCTGCTCGCCGCCGCCGAAGGGGGCGCGCTCGCGCCGGGGCGATTGGCGGTGCTGCATGCCGCCGTCGGTCGCCAGCTTGCCGACGCGGCGCTCGGCCTCTGCCGTGCGTTGCGGGTGTCGCCGGGTCGTGTCTCGCTCGTCGGCTCGCACGGCCACACGCTGCACCACGCCCCGCAGCGCGGCGCGACGCTCCAGATCGGCGAGCCCGCGGAGATCGCGGTGCGCACCGGCATCACGACGGTGGCGAACTTCCGCGCCGCAGACGTCGCCGCGGGCGGCGAGGGCGCACCGCTCGCGCCCTGGGCGCATCACCTCCTCTTCCGTCATTCCCGTCGCCGGCGCGCGGTGCAGAACCTGGGCGGCATCGGCAACGTCACGTATCTCCCGCCGGGGGCGTCCGCGGCGAAGCTCGTCGCCTTCGACACCGGTCCGGGGAACATGGTGATCGACGGCGTCGTGCAGCGGCTGTCCGGGGGGCGGCTGCGGATGGACCGCGACGGACGGCTCGCGCGCGCCGGCTGCGTCGACGACGCGCTACTCGCGCAGCTCCTCCGCCATCCCTTCCTCCGCCGTCGACCGCCCAAATCGACTGGCCGCGAGGAGTTCGGCGCCCCCGTGGTCGACGCGCTCCTGCGCGCCGCGCGCCGCCGCAGTCTGTCGACGGCGGACGTCGTCGCAACCGCCACCGCGTTCACCGCCCGCGCGACCGCCGACGCATACCGGCGCTTCCTTCCCGCGCTCGACGAGGTGTTCCTCGCCGGCGGCGGCAGCCGCAACCCGGCGCTCGTGGCCGCCATCGCCGCGGCGCTCCCGCGCTGCGCCGTCCGCATCGTCGATGCGCTCGGCTACGATGCCGACGCGCTCGAAGCGGTCGCGTTCGCGCTGCTCGCCTGGGCGGCGGCGATCGCGCGGCCCGCCGGGCTGCCCGCCGTGACGGGGGCGTCGCACGCCGTCGTGTGCGGACAGATCGTCCCCGGACGCAGCTACAGGGGCGTCCGGCTCGCCGGAGTTTGACGCAACCCGCTCGCTGCTGTTAGCCACGCTGCATGGACGCCTACATCATCGATGCCTGTCGTACGCCGCGCGGCCGCCGGGGCGGAAGCCTCGCGGGCGTGCACCCGATCGACCTGCTGACCGTGCCGATGAAGGCGCTCGTCGCCCGCACGGGCGTCGACGTCGCGAAGATCGAGGACGTGATCGTCGGCTGCGTCACCGAGACCGGAGAGCAGGGGGCCTGCGTGGCGCGCTCCGCGGTGCTGGCGGCCGGCTGGCCGGTGGAGATCCCCGGCGTGTCGCTCAATCGCTTCTGCAGCTCGGGACAGCAGGCGGTGAACTTCGCGGCGCAGGCGATCTCGTCGGGAGCGCACGACCTGCTCTTCGCCGGCGGCGTCGAGAACATGACCCGCGTCCCGATGGGCGCCGACATGGGCCCGCTGCCGACGAGCCTGAGCGAGCGCTACGACCTGGTGCCGCAGGGGCTGTCGGCCGAGATGATCGCCGACAAGTGGGGCTACACCCGACGCCAGCTCGACGAGTTCGCGCTCGCGAGCCAGCAGCGCGCCTGGCAGGCGATCCAGGAAGGGCGCTTCAAGAAGAGTCTCGTCCCGGTCGACGTCACGCTCGCCGACGGCACGACGAAGTCCTTCGCCGCCGACGAGCACCCGCGCCCGCAGACGACGCTCGACGGGCTCGCCGCGCTCAAGCCGTCGTTCAACCCGCAGGGGAAGATCCACGCCGGCAACTCGAGCGGCATCGTCGACGGCGCGGCGGGCGTGCTGCTCGCGTCGAAGCGCGCGGTGCAGGAACTCGGCCTCACGCCGCGGGCGCGGATCGTCGACACGGTGATCGTAGGCTCGGAGCCGGTCATCATGCTCACCGGGCCGATCCCGGCGACGCAGAAGATACTGAAGCGCACCGGCATGACGGTCGCCGACGTCGATCTCTTCGAGATCAACGAGGCGTTCGCCCCGGTGCCGATGATCACGATGCAGGACGTCGGGATCCCGCACGACAAGGTGAACGTGAACGGCGGCGCGATCGCGCTCGGCCACCCGCTCGGGGCGACCGGCGCCATGCTGATCGGCACCCTGGTCGACGAGCTCGAGCGTCAGAACAAGGCGGTCGGCCTCGCGACGATGTGCGTCGGCCTCGGGATGGGGATCGCGACGATCGTCGAGCGCGTCTGAGCGACTGACGCCCCGGTCGGGTCTCGCCGGCCGGGGCGTCAGCAGACGCTACTTCTTGGCGCTGCCGCGCGGCCGGAGATCCAGATCCGGCGGCGGAGCGTCGGGCAGCTTCCAGTAGATGTAAGGCTTCTCCTTGAGCTCGTGGTACGCGTTGGCGGCGTCGACCGAGGCGTGGAAGGCCTTCTCGAAGCCGGCGAAGTCCTTGTTGGCGATCGGTTCCTCGAGCGGTTTCCAGTTCTCGGCCAGGTACTGGGTGATCGCCGCCTCGTGCTTGGGCCGCATGAACGCGCCCAGCTCGAAGAGGCCGATGATCTCCTTGTACTGGAACTTCGCCATCGGCCAGTTGCCGGCCTTGGCGGCGTAGAAGAGCTTCCAGGTGCGCGCCCCGATCTCGGGCATGATGCGCGCGAGGCCGGGCTGGATCGTCGCCATGTCGTCGAGCGTCATGGTGTTCTTGCCGCTCGAGAAGGTCATGGCGCGGATCTTCTCGTCGAGGTCCTTGTCGTCCATCGAGTTCGTCTCCCAGGGTTGAGCCGGCAACTCCCGGCCGGCCCCGATCCATAGCCGAACCGAACCACGCTTCGCTACCGGAGGGGCTGCGAAGGCGTGCAACGCCGAGCAGCGAGGGGGGTGCGGTGGAGGCCCGCGGCGAAAGCCGCCGCGCCGGGCGACGGGGTCCGGGGGCATGGGAGGAGCGCAGCCCGCGCAGCGGGCGAGCACCGCACGCGCCCCCGGGGGTGTAGCTCTACGCCACGTGCAGGTCGCGACGCGGGACTTCCCGCAGCAGCACTTCGTCGGGTGCGTCGGTCGGCTGGCTCGTGAGCAGGCGCTCGAGGCCCTCGCGGACCTCCTTACGCGTCATCTGGACGCCGTAGCTCTGGAGGATGCTCCGGATCAGCTCGTAGTGCGACTCGATCGACTGCGTGACCGAGAGATAGCCGTGGGCGCCCGCGCTCCGGCTGGCCCAGAGGTTGAGCGGGGCCATCTTGAAGAAGGCGAGGTCGCTCTCGGCGGGCTCGATCAGGATGATGTCGCCCTGGAAGTTGGGGTCGTCCTGGTACTGGCGGATCCCCAGCTGGAGCCGGGAGTGGAGCAGGGTGCGCAGCACCTGGTTCAGCACCGTGAGCATGCCCTGGTTCGCGAGCGGACGTCCCTCCAGCACGTACTGCCGGAGTTCGGGACGGTAGCGCCGCACGACGCGGTTCGAGAACGGGCGGAACGGGTTGTAGCAGATCACGAGGTCCGCGCCGTGTTCGATCGCGACGTCGATATTCGCCGTCCGACGCACGCCGCCGTCGACGTAGTCGACGCCCTTGATGCGCGCCGGCTTGTAGAACCCGGGCAGCGCCGTCGACGCCTGGACCGCCTCCGAGATCGTGAGCGTGGTGTCCTCGTCGTGGCCGAACACGACGCGCTCGGCGGTGTCGAGGTTCATCGCGACGATGTACAGCTCGATGCCGCGCGAACGGTAGAGCACGCGGAAGTCGTTCGTCATCCCGCGCCGCTCGATGTTGTGGCGCAGGTAGCTCTCGAGGCGCGAGTTGTCGAACAGCCCCGAAGGCAGGTAGCCCAGCGGGAACGGGAACTCGCGCGCCGACCCGATCGCGTCGACCAGCGGGGTCACGCAGGCGATCAGGTTGCCGAGCGTCGGCTGCCGGCGGGCGCGGTTGAGCGGCGAGTCGAGGGCGCGCACCAGCGACGGCGTCTGGACCAGGAAGTCGTAGAGGATGCCCGGGACGTACGTGATCAGGTCGTAGAGGAACTCGAGCGGCTTGCGGGCGAACTCGGTCGCGTTGAGCCCGTAGAAGTCGAGCGGAGAGAGCTTGGTGAAGTCCGCGGAGCTGCCGTCGAGCGAGCGGAGCATCTCGGGCGGCGTCACCCCGCCGGCCAGCGGGGCCGCCAGGAAGGCGCCGGCCGAGAGGCCGACGTAGATGTCGAAGTCGGTCGTCTTGCGGTTGACCAGGAAGTCGTCGAGGGCCTTCAGCCCGCCGAGCTTGTACGCGCCGCCGGTGACGGCGCCGCCGGCGAGCACCAGGGCGACGCGAGCGTTCCGCTTGCGTGCCGTTAGATCGCTCTTGTGGACGATGGTCAGACCCATGCTGGTCCTCGCGCCGCGCCTGGCGGCCAGTCGCCCATGCCTCGGGACGGGTTGGGCCGGGTCCGGGCCCCGGCGTCGCATCGAGTCACGTTCCGATTATAAAGCAAAGCCCATGCCATTCCATGCCTGAAGCGGGCCTCAATGGGCGTCACGGTTTGTACGGTCGGCTCTCGCAGGGGCTCCATATCGTTGCCTGGCTGCGTCATTTACGAGAACTCGAAGGCACGTGCGCGATAGGCGGCGTCGGCGGCGGCGAGTGCCTCGGGTGTGTCGATGGTGAGCCAGCGGGCCCGGGTGACACAGCCGAAGACCGGCTCGCCGGCGGCGAGGAGCGCCGGATAGGTCACGCGCGTGATGCTGAACACCGACTCCGGCGCCATCCATTGGAAGACTCGGGGCTGCATCACGTGCAGGCCGGGGAACATGAACGGGCGGAGATCGGTTCGCGACTCACCCGCGGGGAGCCCCGCGATCCGTCGGACCCGATCGCCTGCGTCGAGCTCGACGAGCCCGTAGCGCGCGGCGTCGGGGTCGGCGCGCACAACCATCGTCGCGATGCCGCCGTGCGCCTCGTGCCAGCCGACGACGTCGCGCAGCTTGAGCTCGAGCAGGCTGTCGCCGTTCACGACCACGAAGGGCTCGCCCCGGAGCATCGGCTCCGCCCGCTTGATGCCGCCGCCCGTGTCGAGGATCGGATCCTCGACGGAGTACCGGACGGCGAGACCGAAGCGCGCGCCGTCGCCGATGTGCTCGGCGATCTTCGCGCCCAGGTGGTGCAGGTTGATCACCACCTCCTCGATGCCCCCGAGCCGGAGGAACTCGAGGATGTGCTCGAGGATCGGCCGCCCGCCGACCGGCGCCAGCGGCTTCGGGATGGTGTCGGTGAGCGGCGCGAGCCGCGTGCCTCGCCCGGCGGCCAGCACCATCGCGCGCCGGATCATGCCGCCAGCTCCGGCACGTGCGGTGCGACGCGCGCCTGGATGCCCGCCCACCCCGGCGACGCCGCGAAGCAGCGGCGCGCCGCCGCGTACACCGCCGGCAGATACGCCAGGTACCCGGGCTTCCCCTTCACCCGCTCGAGGAAATAGAAGCGCCCGATCACCTTGAGCGCGCGATGGACCGCGCACGCTCGCACGCGGGCCGCGACGTCGCCCGCCACCGGCAGCCCCGCCCGCGCCCGTCCCTCGACGAAGCGCGCGATCAGCGACGTCTCGAGCGCGGGCCCGACCAGCGTGCCGGTCGTGCGATCGGTGAGCAGTGCGGCCAGGTCGTACGCGTCGGGGCCCAGCAGCGCGTCCTGGAAGTCGATGAGCCGCAAGCGGTCGCCCTGCACGTGGAGGTTCCACGCCATGAAGTCCCGGTGGACGAGCGTGGTCGCCGCGTCGTCGAATGGCGCGGCGAGCGGTGCCAGCGCGGACAGCAGCGCCGTCCGCTCGGCCGGCGGCAGCGCGCGGCCGCGCCGCGTCTCGATGCCGTGCTCGACGAAGTGCTCGAGCTCCCAGCGCGCGAGGCGCCCGTCGAAGCGCTGCCGGAAGGCGTGACAGCGCAGGTCGGGATCGCGCGCGCCGGCCGCCTGGAGGTCGACCAGCAGGTCGACCGCCGCGCCGAAGAGCCGCGCGACGTCGCCCGGCGACGCTTCCGCCGCCGCCCACAGCGTCGTGTCGCCGACGTCTTCCAGCAGCAGCAGGCGATCGGCCTCGGTCGCGTCGTGATGGACGGCTGGCACCGGCAGCCCGTGCGCGGCGAGGTAGCGGCCGACGTTCACGAACGGCAGCTCGGTGACGCCGACGTCGTCGCCCAGCTCGTCGGACCCGAGCGGCGCGCGGTCGCTCCCGAGCAGCATCGCGATCGCCGTCGCCGGCGCCCGACCGCCGGCGAGGTGGAGCCGCACGTAGGATCGACTCGACGCATCGCCGCGCAGTCGGTCGGTGGCGCGGATCGTGGCGTCGTCTCCGAAAGCGGCCCGCACGGCGCGCGAGAGTGCCTCGAGCGGGAGCGTCTCGGCCATCGGCGTGCTCGCTCGGGTAGCAGAGCACCGGCAGGCAGTCAAAGGACGGGGCGCTGTTGACACGCCCGGGCCCATACCTTTACCTACCGAGTTTCACGCGGTCTTCCCGAGCATGACGGTCGAGTACATCGCGATCCTCACCACCTTCGCGTTCGCCGCGTTGGTCGCCGGCATCTTCCTCGGCGCCGGCGCGCTCCTCGCGCCGAAGCGGCCGAACGCGGTGAAGGAGGAAGCGTTCGAGTGCGGGAACCCGTCGAGCGGCACCGCGTGGGGTCGGTTCTCGGTGAAGTTCTACCTCACCGCGATCCTCTTCATCGTGTTCGACGTCGAGGTGGTGTTCCTCTACCCGTGGGCCGTGCTGTTCCGGCGCCTCGGGATGTTCGGCTTCGTCGAGATGACGCTGTTCGTGTTCGTGCTCGCGCTCGGCTTCGCCTACATCTGGCGCAAGGGCGCCCTCGAGTGGGACTGAGGCGGGGCGGGCCGACGACGCGATGACGACCCCCGAGCTCCTGGAGCGCGTGACCCGCCTGGCGCCGGACGCGACCCCGGTCCCGGCCGAGCAGACGCGCGGCGACGCGGCCGTCGTCGTGTCGCGGGAGCGGATCGCGGCCGTGCTGGCGCAGCTCAAGGACGACCCCGAGACGCACTTCGAGATGCTGACCGACGTGACCGCGGTCGACTACCTCGGGGGGACGCCGCGGTTCGAGGTCGTCTATCATCTCTATTCCCTCACCCGGAATCATCGCCTCCGGGTGAAGGTGCGGCTCCCGGAGGAGGACCCGTCCGTCGCGACGGCGTCGACGCTCTGGAAGAGCGCGCTGTGGGCCGAGCGCGAGGTCTTCGACCTGTTCGGCATCCGGTTCGTCGGCCATCCCGACCTGCGGCGCATCCTGATGTACCCGGAGTTCGTCGGGCACCCGCTCCGCAAGGACTACACGCTGAACGCGCGCCAGCCGCTGGTCCCGGAGCGCGACCCGATCGCGCAGCCCTGGCGCTCGCGGAGCGAGGTCTAGGGCGCGATGGCGATCGCTCCGGTGTCCCCTCAGATGCGGGATCATCCGGTCCCCGAGGGGGACATCATGGAGATCCAGATGGGGCCGTCGCATCCGGCGTCCCACGGCACCATCAAGTTCAACCTGCGGCTTGACGGCGAGACCATCGTCGCGGTCGACGTCGAGATCGGCTATCTCCACCGCGGTTTCGAGAAGATGTGCGAGCAGGCGACGTGGAACCACGTGTTCCCGTACGCCGACCGGCTGAACTACGCCTCGCCGCTGCTGAACAACGTCGCCTTCGCGCTCGCGGTCGAGAAGCTGGCGCAGGTGCCGACGCCCGAGCGCGTGCAGTACATCCGGGTGATCGTCGGGGAGATCTCGCGCATCACCGACCACCTCACCTGCCTCGGCATGGCGGCGAGCGAGCTCGGCGCGATCTCCGCCGCGTTCTACATGATCGAGGCGCGCGAGTACCTCTACGACCTGGTCGAGGCGATCACCGGCGCGCGGCTCACGGTCACGTATTGCCGGCTGGGCGGCGTCATCAAAGACCTGCCCGCCGACATGGCGGAGCGGCTCGCGTTCGCCTTCAAGCACACCGACGCCGTGCTGCGCGACTGCGACAAGCTGCTCTCGCGGAATCGCATCTTCGTCGACCGCATGGTGGGCGTCGGCGCGCTTTCGAGCGACGACGCGATCTCCTACGGCCTGACGGGCCCGCTGCTACGCGCCACCGGCATCCCGTACGACGTCCGCAAGGCGCAGCCCTACCTGGTCTACGACCGGATGGAGTTCGAGGTCCCGACCGGCTCGCGCGGCGACAACTACGACCGGTTCATGGTCCGCTTCGCGGAGATGCGGCAGAGCATGCGCATCGTGAACCAGGCGATGCAGCAGCTCCCCGACGGTCCCATCATGGCCACCGACCCGCGCTTCGTCCTGCCGCCCAAGCGCGAGGTGTACGGCAGCATCGAAGGCCTGATGAACCACTTCAAGCTGGTCATCGAAGGCCAGAAGATCCCGCCCGGCGAGACCTACCACGCGATCGAGGGCGGCAACGGCGAGCTCGGCTTCTACCTGGTCGCCGACGGCAGCGGGCGTCCGTACCGCGTCCGCGTGCGCCCGCCGTGCTTCTACGGCATGGGCGCGCTCGGGAAGATGCTGACCGGCGGCATGATCGCCGACATCATCACCACGTTCGGCCAGGTGAACATGATCGGGGGCGAGTGTGACCGATAGTCCGCGCTTCTCGGACAAGACGCTCGCCGAGTACCGCGCGATCCTCGCGCGCTATCCCACGCGTCGCGCCGCGCTCATGCCCACGCTGTGGCTCGCGCAGCGCGACTTCGGCTGGCTCTCGGAGCCGGTGATGGCCTACGTCGCGGAGCTGATGGAGCTGCCGCTCGCGTGGGTGACGTCGGTCGCGAGCTTCTACACCATGTACTGGAAGCAGCCAGTCGGGCGGTGGCACCTCCAGATGTGCCGCAACCTCTCCTGCGCGCTGCGGGGTGCGGATCAGATCCGCGGCGCGGTCGAGGCCAAGCTCGGCATCCGCCACGGCCAGGTCACGCCCGACGGCAAGTTCTCGCTCGAAGAGGTCGAGTGTCTGGCGTCGTGCGGCACCGCGCCCTGCCTCCAGGTCAACAACGCCGAGTACCACGAGAACCTCGACGTGCCGCGGACCCTCGCGCTCATCGAGCGGCTGGCCAAGTAGACGTGGGCGTCGACGCGGCCATCATCGCCGGCAAGGCGCTGTTCCTGATGCTGGCATTCGTGCTCCAGGTGATGGCGCTGGGAGTATGGTTCGAACGCAAAGTCAGCGCGGTGATCCAGGACCGCATCGGCGCCAACCGCGCGTCCATCTTCGGGGTGGCGGCGATGGGCATCGTCAACACGCTGGTCGCCGACCCGATCAAGTTCCTGCTGAAGGAGGACGTCACGCCGGCGAACGTCGACCATCTGCTGCATGCGATGGCGCCGGTGCTGAGCCTGGTGCCGGCGCTGCTGGCGTTCGCGGTGATCCCGTTCGGCGACGTGCTCCAGGTGGGCGACCGGGTGATCAACCTCCAACCCGCGAGCCTGAACGTCGGCCTGCTCTACGTGCTCGCGATGGCGTCGCTCAGCGTCTACGGCGTGGTGCTGGCCGGCTGGGCGTCGAACAACCGGTGGTCGCTGCTCGGCGGCATCCGCGGCTCGGCGCAGATGATCTCGTACGAGATCGCGATGGGGCTCGCGCTGATCGGCACCGTGGTCGTGTACAACACGCTCGACCTCCAGGAGATGGCGCGCGCGCAGGGGCATCTCCTCTGGGGCTGGCTGCCGGCGTGGGGCATCCTCTACCAGCCGGTCGCCTTCGTCATCTTCATGACCGCCGGCGTGGCGGAGTCGAAGCGCATCCCGTTCGACCTTCCCGAGAGCGAGTCCGAGCTGGTGGCGGGCTACTTCACCGAGTACTCGGGCGCGAAGCACCTCATGTTCATGATGAGCGACTTCGTGGAGGTGGTGCTGGTCTCGGCGCTGGTGACCGTGCTGTTCTTCGGCGGGTGGCAGGTGCCCTGGCTCTTCCGCGACGGGTTCCACCTGCCCGGCGCCGCGTTCGTCGCGGTGCCGTCGCTCCTGGTGACCATCCTCCAGCTCACGGCGTTCGGCCTGAAACTGATCTTCTTCACCTGGCTCCAGATCGTCATCCGCTGGACCCTGCCCCGCTTCCGCTACGACCAGCTCATGCGGCTCGGGTGGCAGGGGCTGCTGCCGCTCGCGCTGGCGAACGTGGTGGTGACGGCGCTCGTCGTGCTGCTGCTGGAGCGCGCGGCGTGAACCCGGTCGCGTTCCTCGTCCTGGCCGCGCTCACCATCGCGGCGGCGCTGACGGTCGTTCTGCACCGCAACCCCGTGCACAGCGCGCTCGGCCTCGTGTCGACGCTCTTCCTGCTCTCGGTGCAGTTCGTCGGGCTCGACGCGGAGATGGTCGCGGTGCTCCAGATCATCGTCTACGCGGGCGCGGTGGTCGTGCTGTTCCTGTTCGTGATCATGTTGCTGAACCTACAGATCGAGGTGCGGCGCACCGGCGGGCCGGTGCTGGTCGGGGTCGCGGGGAGCGCCGCGGTCGCGCTCGCCGCGCTCATCGTCCGGAGCGTTGCGGGCCGGCCGGCGACCGGCGCCGTGGAGGTCCCCGCCGGCTTCGGCTCCGCCACCGCGCTCGGCGAGCGGCTCTTCACCGCCTACCTCGTGCCGTTCGAGCTCACCTCGCTGCTCCTGCTGGTGGCCGTCATCGGCGCGGTCGTGCTGGCGAAGAAGAAGGCCTGACGTGGGCGCGACGCCGACCTCCTGGTACCTGGTGCTGAGCGCGATCCTGTTCGCGATCGGGGCCGCGGGCGTGCTCGTCCGCCGGAACCTGATCGTCATCTTCATGGCGATCGAGCTCTGCCTCAACGCGGTGAACCTCACGTTCGTCGCGCTGGCGCGCAGCCTGGGCTCCGTCGACGGGCAGGTGATCGTGTTCTTCGTGATGACGGTGGCGGCCGCCGAGGCCGCGGTCGGGCTCGCGATCATCATCGCGCTGGTCCGCACCAGGGAAACCACCAACGCCGACGAGGTGGCGACGCTCCGATGGTGACCGACGTCTCCTGGCTGCGCTGGATCGTGATCTTCCCGGCGCTCGGCACGCTCTTCCACGTGTTCGTCGGCGGCCGGGCGAAGGGCGCGGTGAAGCTCGTCGGCCCCGGCGTCCTCCTCGCGGCGTTCGCCGTCGCGGTCGCGGCGGCCATGAGGGTCCACGGGATGGAGGAGGGTGGGGCGCTGCGCGACGCGCTCTACACCTGGATCGTCGCGGGGCCGCTCCGGGTCGAGGCCGCGTTCCGCGTCGACGCGCTCTCGATGGTGATGACGTTGATCGTCACCGGCATCGGCTTCCTGATCCACGTCTACTCGGTCGGCTACATGCACGACGACCCGGGCTTCGCGCGGTTCTTCGCCTACCTGAACCTGTTCATCACCGCGATGCTGATCCTGGTGCTGGCCGACAACCTGCTGCTGCTGTTCGTCGGCTGGGAAGGGGTCGGGCTGTGCTCCTACCTGCTGATCGGCTTCTGGTACCAGGACGAGAAGAACGCGATCGCCGGCAAGAAGGCGTTCCTCGTGAACCGCGTCGGCGACGCGGGGTTCCTCCTCGGGCTCTTCTGCCTGGTCGCGTACACCGGGACGCTCGAGATCCAGGCCATCGAGCACCAGCACCTCGACACGCTCCGCACCGCGATGCTCGGCGGCTGGCCGGTGGCGGTCGTGATCGGGCTGCTGCTGTTCGTCGGCGCGACCGGCAAGTCGGCGCAGATCCCGCTCTACGTCTGGCTGCCCGACGCGATGGCCGGCCCGACGCCGGTCTCCGCGCTGATCCACGCCGCGACGATGGTGACGGCCGGCGTCTACATGATGACGCGGCTCCACTTCGTCTACGAGGTGGCGCCGGCGGCGCTCGCGGTGGTGGCCTGGGTGGGCGCCGCGACCGCGCTCGGCGCGGCGATCATCGGCGTCGCCCAGACCGACATCAAGAAGGTGCTCGCATACTCCACCGTGAGCCAGCTCGGCTACATGGTGCTCGGCATCGGCGTCGGCGTGGCTCCGGCCGCGATCTTCCACGTCGTGACGCACGCGTTCTTCAAGGGCCTGCTGTTCCTCGGCGCCGGCAGCGTGATCCACGCGATGGGCGGCGAGCAGGACATGCGGAAGATGGGCGGGCTCCACGCGCACCTGCCCACCACGTTCGCGACCATGCTGATCGGCACGCTCGCGATCGCCGGCGTGCCGCCGCTCGCGGGCTTCTTCAGCAAGGACGAGATCGTCTGGGGTGCGTTCGCCGGGCCGCACGCGCAGCCGATCCTCGGCATCGTCGCCTATGCGGCCGCCTTCCTCACCGCCTTCTACATGGGCCGGATGCTGTTCATGACGTTCTTCGGCACGTGCCGCGCCTCGCACGAGGTCCAGCATCATCTCCACGAGTCGCCGTCTTCGATGACGACGCCGCTGATCGTGCTCGCCATCCTGTCGGTGTTCGGCGGCTTCCTGCCGATCCCGCACCTGGTCGAGACCGTCGTCGGCCACCACGCGGAGGAGGGGGCGCCGTACTCGATGCTGTTGCTCGCGACCGGGATCGCCGTCGGCGGGCTCGTGCTGGCCTGGGTGCTCTACGTCCGGCAGCCCGAGCTGCCCGGGCTCTTCGCCGAGGATTTCGGCCAGTTCTACCAGCTCGTGTTCGACAAGTTCCGGGTCGACGAGCTGTACGACGCGGTGATCGTCGGGCCGCTGTTCGCGCTCGCCGACTTCATCGCCTTTCGCTTCGACCCGGGCGTGGTCGACGGGGCCGTGAACGGCACGGGCTTCGTCGTCGCCGAGACCAGCAGCATCTGGCGCCGGGCGCAGACCGGCAACGTCCAGCACTACGCGCTGTCGTTCCTGCTCGGGGCGCTGGCGCTGGTCTGGTACCTCGCGCGGTCGTGACGGGCATGCCGATCCTCACGCTGCTCATCCTGAGCCCGGTCGCCGGCGCCGTGCTCCTGGCGCTGCTGCCGCGGGAGCCCGTGGCCGGGACCCGCCGCGCGGCGCTGGTCTTGTCGGCCGTGCCGTTCGCGCTCTCGCTGCTCATGCTGGTGCGCTTCGACGCCGCCGACCCGGGCTTCCAGCTCACCGCGCGCCACGCGTGGATCCCCGCCTTCGGCATCGAGTACTACCTCGGCGTCGACGGCATCAGCCTGTTCCTCGTCCTGCTGACGACGTTCCTCACGCCGATCGTGATCCTCGCGTGCTGGGGCGACGTGCACACGCGCGTGAAGGAGTTCTTCGTCCTCATGCTGCTCCTCGAGGCGGCGATGCTGGGCAGCTTCCTCGCGCTCGACCTGTTCCTGTTCTACGTCTTCTGGGAGGTGATGCTGATCCCGATGGTCCTGCTGATCGGGGTCTGGGGCGGGAAGCGTCGCATCTACGCCGCGGTCAAGTTCATGCTGTTCACGATGGTCGGCGGGCTGCTGATGCTGGTCGCCATCCTCTACTGCGGCTGGCACACGTCGCAGCAGCCGGCCGGGATCGGCTTCGCGTACGAGCGCTTCCTCGGGCTGCATCTCACGCCGCAGGAGCAGTTCTGGCTGTTCGGCGCGTTCGCGCTCGCGTTCGCCATCAAGGTCCCGCTCTTCCCGGTCCACACCTGGCTCCCCGACGCCCACGTCGAGGCGCCGACCGGCGGCTCGGTGATCCTCGCCGGCGTCCTCCTCAAGATGGGGACGTACGGCTTCCTCCGCTTCGCGATCCCGCTGTTCCCGGTCGCCGCGCACGCGCTGGCGCCGATGCTGGTCGTCCTCGCGGTCATCGGGATCGTCTACGGCGCGCTGGCGGCGACGGTGCAGCCGGATCTGAAGAAGCTGGTCGCGTACTCGTCGGTCTCGCACCTGGGGTTCGTGGTGCTGGGGCTCTTCGCGTTCACCCCGACCGCGGTCGCCGGCAGCGTCTACCAGATGCTGAACCACGGGCTCTCGACCGGCGCGCTCTTCCTCCTCGTCGGCATGGTGTACGAGCGGCGGCACACGCGCCTGATCGCCGACTTCGGCGGGCTGTGGGCGATCGTGCCGGTGTTCGCGGTCTTCCTGATGATCGCGATGCTGGCGTCAGGCGGGCTGCCGGGGCTCAACGGCTTCGTTGGCGAGTTCCTGATCCTGGCAGGCGCGTTCCAGACCTGGCCGGTGCCGACGGCGATCGCGACCAGCGGCGTGGTCCTGGGCGCCCTCTACCTCCTCTGGATGTACCAGCGCGTGATCTTCGGGCCGGTGACGCACGAGGAGAACCGTCGCCTCACCGACTTGACGACGCGCGAGCGCTGGGTCCTCGTGCCGGTGCTCGCGATGTGCTTCGTGATGGGTGTCTACCCGACGCCCTTCCTGACGCGCATGCAGCCGGCGATCGACAAGCTGCTGGCGGGCTTCCAGACGGCGGCGGGTGCCGTGCCGCCCGCGATCGGACGGGAGGCGCGGCGGTGACGAACCTCGCGGCCTTCTCGGCCAACTGGCACGTCGCGCTCCCGGGGCTGGTGGTCGCCGCGACCGCGGCGCTGGTCATGATCGCCGACCTGCTCTCGCGCGGACGCGACCGCGACGGGCTCGCGGTGCTCGGCATCACGGGGCTGGCCGCGGCCATCGGGATCGCGGTCTGGCTCTGGGGCGCGGGCGACGGCGTCGCCGGGTTTGGCGGCACGCTCCGCGACGACCGCTTCGCGCTCTTCTTCACGGTGCTGGTGTGCGGGGGCGCCGCGCTCTCGCTGCTGCTCTCGGTCGACTTCGTCCGCGAGCGTCCGATCCCGGCGGGCGACTACTACGCGCTCATGCTGCTGTCGACCTGCGGCATGGTCTACATGGTCGCGGCCACGGACCTGGTCGTGACGTTCGTCGCGCTCGAGGTCATGTCGGTCGCGGTCTACGTCCTGGCGGGCATCCTCCGCACCGAGCTGCGCTCGACCGAGGCGGCCATCAAGTACTTCCTGCTGGGCGCGTTCGCGTCGGGGTTCCTGCTCTACGGCATCGCCTTCGTCTACGGCGCCACCGGCAGCACCCGGCTCGACGTGATCGCCACGGCGGTGGCGCACCAGGGGCGCACGCCGTTCTTGCTGCTCGGGATCGCGCTTCTCCTCGTCGGCTTCGGGTTCAAGATCGCGATGTTCCCGTTCCACGTCTGGACGCCCGACGTCTACGAGGGTGCGCCGACGGCGGTGACGGCGTTCATGGCGGTGGGCGTGAAGGCGGCGGGGTTCGCAGCCCTGGCGCGCGTCTTCGGCGGCGCGTTCGCGGCGCTCGCGCCGGGCTGGAGCGGGCTCCTCTGGTGGCTCGCCGCGATCACGATGACGGTCGGCAACGTGACCGCCGTCAGCCAGCGGAGCGTGAAGCGCATGCTCGCGTACTCGAGCATCGCGCACGCCGGCTACGCGCTGGTCGGCCTCGTCACCGCGACGCCCGCCGGCGGCGGTGCGTTGCTGTTCTACCTCGCGGTCTACACGCTGATGAACCTGGGCGCGTTCGGCGTGCTGATCGCGCTCTCGCGCACCGACGACGCCGGCGAGCAGCTGAGCGACCTGGCGGGGCTGGGCTTCCGCCACCCCGGCCTGGCCCTCGGGATGACCGTCTGCATGCTGTCGCTGGCGGGCGTCCCGCTGACGGCGGGCTTCGCCGGGAAGTTCTACCTGTTCAGCGCCGCGGTCGCGGCGGGGCAGGTCGGACTCGCGGTGATCGGCGTGCTCAACAGCGTGGTCTCGGTCTACTACTACCTGGGCGTGATCGTGCAGATGTACATTGTCGACGGCGACCGCACGCTGGTCCCGCCGCGGCTCCGCCCCTGTCTCATGGCGACGATCGTCGTCGCCGTGAGCGCGACGCTCATCCTCGGCGTCCTACCGGCCGGGCCGATGGAGCTCGCGCGCTCCGCGTTCGCGTCGCTCAAGTAGCGGCGCGCCGGCCCGGATCCAATCGCGCGAGCAGCGCCAGCAGCGTCCGGTTGAGCGGCGCCGCCACGCCCGCGCGCGCCGCGTGCCGGACCACCGCGCCGGTGATGCCGTCGTGCTCGAGCCGCTTCCCGCGCCGCAGGTCCTGCA
>Ga0335069_10004957_pt1 | contig 19610 bp, 19 predicted proteins | sample Lox_Sample_11_FD_206714 | JGI IMG/M metagenome (GOLD analysis project Ga0335069, IMG submission 206714) | Soil microbial communities from Loxahatchee National Wildlife Refuge, Florida, United States - Lox_Sample_1.1 | ecosystem: Environmental > Terrestrial > Soil > Wetlands | place: USA... | reverse complement strand
CGAAGCCACCCGGGTCGATGTCGTAGCCGACCAGACCGTTGTCGATGTTCTGCGGCCACGTCGGGGTGGGGTTGAAGGGCGTCGTGTTCGGAACGAAGGGAAAGACGACGCCGCCAGTCAGACCCGTGTAGAGGTCGGCGATGCCGGCCCCGTACACGAGCTCCCCCGTCAGCGAGAGCGCGTTGTCGCGCTTGTCCTTGGTCGCCGGCAGGAGCGGCAGGAATGCATCCGCTGCGACCGACGTGGAGGTCGTCCTCGTCGTGCGCGACGGCACGAGCGTGTCGATGGCGGGCACCTCGAAGGTCCGGTAGTCGCCGGTCAGCGCGATCGACGCCGGCATGATCGACGTGGCCGTCGCCCCCTGCGTCTGCATGCCGGTCCAGTCGTCGACGGCCACGCGCACGCCGCCCTCGCCCTCGGGGACCGTAGACCCCCGCGACGGTGGCCGCTTGGCCGCCAGCGCCACCTCGACGGTCAGCGGATGGGCGTGGATCGTCTTGGAGATGCGGATCTGGGGGTTGCGCGAGTAGAGCTCTCCCGGCAGGCCCTGAATCTCCACCGTGTTGGGGTGGTAGAGGTTCTGCCAGCCGAACAGGTCCCAGTACTGGCCGACGAGGAAGTCGACCACCGGGGTCTCCACGCGGAACATCGCGTGGCGGATGCGCATCACGGGGCTGGCGAAGAAGGTGTTCTCCGAGACCTGCCCGGCGCCGTAGCCGATCGTCTGCGAGCCGAGGAAGTCCATCTCGAGCATCGCGCTCGTCCGGATGCTGTCGTTGCCCGGCGGCTTGAGCCGGATGCCGAAGCGGCTGTTGCGCACGCTGAATTGCGTCTGGCCGTTGTTGCCCGCGTACGTCTGCTGGGACGCGGGCTGCGCTGCGGCCTGGGTGCGTGCGACCGGCGCGTTCCCCGCGAGATCGTTGAAGCTCTGAGTCGAGTCGTAGATGAAGTCGCCCTCGATGAAGCCGTAGAGCGTCGTGGTCCAGCGGCCCAGCGCGAGGCTCGGCCCCTGTTCCGCCTGCTCCTCGCCCGTGGAAGGCGCGATGTCGCGCATCGCCGACTCGTACTCGGCCTGGGAGATGACGCCGCGGTCGCGGAGATCGCGCAGCGTGGTGAGCTGCACCGACGTCGACGACAGGATCGGCGGCGGCGTGGACGGCGCTGCGGTGGGCGTGGCCGGTGCGGCGGCAGGCGCAGCGGGGGCCGGCGGCATCCCGCTGGGCGGAGGGGTGAGGGCAGCACCCTGGGCAAGGACCCCGGGGGCGGCGGTGACGGTTACTGCGGCGAGGGTGAAGCCAACGAGTGCGCGGCGCATGCCCTATTGCGCCATGATCGTGAGCGAGTCCACCATCCCATCCTCCATGTATGACGTGGAGGAGGGCTTGAGCCCGTAGACGGTCATCGTCAGCGTCGTCGCCGTGGCGGTGAGCGTCGAGTAGATGCCGATGTACGGGTACTGCGTGCACATCGTGCCGCCGCCGCAGAAGCCCTGCTGCTTGCCCGAGCTGTACGAGGCCGGCGCCGAGTTGATCGCGTAGGGGTCGGCTCCGGCACCGGCGTTGATGATGTACTGCGTGCCCGCCCCGGTCACCGGAGCTCCGGTCGCCGGGTTGCCCGCGTGCAGCGGGAGGGACCGCTCGTACTCGTGGTCGTGGCCGTTGACGGCCAGGTCCACCTTGTACTTGTCGAAGAGCGGCGCGAGCTGGCCGCGGACGGCGAGCACGTCGCCGTCGTGCGCGTGGTACGAGGTGGAGAAGATGCCGCGGTGACTGAGGACCACGATGAACGGGTGGTTCTTGCGGTCCGCGTTGGCCGCGGCGAGGTCGGCGTCGAGCCACTTGAGCTGCATCTGCGCCTCGGGCGGCGGGTTGCCGTTGACCGTCTGCGAGATCTGCTGATCGTCCACGAGCACGAAGTGGACGCTGCCGGCGTCGAACGAGGCATAGGTCTCGGGGTACTGGTGCTGCGCGTCCGCGGGGATCGCCCAGTTGGCGAAGGAATCGGCAGTGTCGTTCTCGTGGTTGCCGTTGATCGGCACGATCATCGTCTGGCCGAGAGTGATGAACTGCCCGTTGTTGCTGGGGTCCCAGATCTCGTTGAGCCACGTCTGGTACTCGGTCTCGTTGGCGCCGAGGTCCACGATGTCTCCCGGGATGACCATCAGTGCGACCTTCAGCTCCTTCATGCGCTGGTGCACCGACTGCCAGACGGTGTCCACGTCTCGCGCGTCGCCGAAGACTCCGAACGTGACGCTGCCGCTCGAGGGCACGGTCGTGAAAGACTGCGTCGCGCTCCAGACCTCGGAGCCCGAGGGACCGCCGCCCACCTGGTAGTAGTACGTGGTGCCAGGCATCAGGCCGCAGACGTGCACCTCGTGCATGTTGATCGCGGGTCCGAGCGACGCGGGGACGGTCCACGTGTAGCCCGTCTGCACGTTCGAGAGCGCGCTGGCGGACGTGCCGTACTTCACCTTGGCGGCGTGATTGGCCTCGTCGGTCTCCCAGGTGAAGGCGGCGGTCGTCGCCGGGTCCGCGTAGCCCGGACCTCCCTTGACCACGCCGCCGCCGAGGCCGAGGCGCACGCGGGTGGGGACGCCTTTGGTGCTGCTGACGGCCCCGGTATCGTCGAGCGCTAGATTCTGGAACCCCAGGTTGGTCTGCGGCTGGAAGGAGTAGTCGCAGCCCTTCGGGGTGTAGAAGCCGCCGCCGGGACCGCCGCCTTCCGAGCTACCGCCGCTGCTACTTCCGCTACTGGTGCCGCCGTCCTCGTCGGGCGCGGCCGACGAGGAGCCGTTGCACGCGAAGGCGAGGACCGGAAGAAGGGACAGAAGAAGGGACGAGTTCAGCCGCATGGGCGGGCATATTGACACAAGTGCCCGCGGTCGCCACGGCTCAAGCGCCGTGAGGCGACGTGCCGCGCGAGCGGGGCGGAACGTCCGCCGTGGCTTCGGTGGGAACGTCGATGCGGGTCGACCCTCGCCGAGCGACGCGGGACGAAGCGGGGATCTCGAAGGTGCCGGAGCTGCGGTCGTCGGACTTGCGGTTGCGCCTGCGAACCAGTCTGGCGTTCATGGGTAGAGCATCGCGCGGGATCGTCGTTCCGGGCAGGTTTGCCGGTCGCTTTTTGGGCGGAATTCACCGGAACGTCACAGGAAAGCCGCTGCCTCGACGCACCCACATCCCGTTTTCGCAACGGCTCTGCTACTTTGGAGCCTCAGGATGCAGCAGATCCTCGCCGGCCACTTGCTCTCCAGGCGTGCATGGCGGCGCCCGCGCCGCAGGGAGCGGCTGGCCCGCAAGCTCGAGTCGCTGGTCGTGACGCTGCTCGAGGGCCGCGCGGGTGCACCCGCTCCTCCCTCTCTGGGCAGCTCCTAGCGCGCGTCACGGGTGGGCCGGGAGCGACCAGACACGGTCGCGGCCCGCGCTCTTGGCGGCGTAAAGGGCCATGTCGGCGCGGTGCAGGAGGTCCTCGGCGGTTTCGTGGCCATCCCACGTCGCCACGCCGATCGAGACGGTCTGCCGGATGGGGGGGCCGGCGTCGTCGTCGAACGCGGGCTCCGCGACACTGCGGCGAATGCGCTCGGCGAGCGCCAGGGCCCGCTCGTGGTCCGTCGCGGGCAGGACCAGCACGAACTCCTCGCCGCCACGGCGCACGAGGAGGTCGCTGCGTCTGGTCTTGTCGCGAACGCGGTCGCAGAAGGCGCGCAGCACCGTGTCTCCGCGCGCGTGCCCGTGGGTGTCGTTGACGCGCTTGAAGTGGTCGAGGTCGAGCATCGCGACGCTGATGGTCTTCGTCTCGCCACGCGACCGACGCAGCTCGTCGTGCAAGCGCGGAAGCAGGTAACGCCCGTTGAAGGCCAGCGTCAGGTCGTCGGTCACGGCGAGGCGTTCGAGGCGCGCCCGTTCGAGCGCCGGGACCGAGCACGAGGCGAGCAGGCGAGCGAGCCGCTCGTGGGACGCGTCGAACGCGCCCGGGACCGACGAAGACGCCGAGAGCACCCCGATCGCGCGCCGAGCCTGCAGCAGCGGCGCCGCAACGATGGACCCGATGGCGAAGCCCTGCTCGCTCGCGTGCAGGAAGCGCGGATCCTGGCGCGCGTCTGCGACCAGCGCCGGACGCGCGTGGGCGAGGACCCATCCGGCGATGCCCTCGCCTTTCCGCAAGGGAACGGAGTGGTGCTCCACGCCGCGTCCGGATCGCGCGCACGCGAGCAGCTCGTCACCCGAAGCGTCGACGACGCGGATGGACGCGTGATCAGCCGGGATCAGCACGAGCGCCGCATCGCTCACGGCGGCAAGACTCTCCTCGAGGCTCGACTCCTCCGAGAGCCGCTCGGTGAGCGCGAGCAGCACCGCGATCGGATCGACGGGAGTCATCGAAGCTCGCCACGAATGTTCGCACGCGCTCCGTTACGGTCTCGCGAACTCTCTGGCGCCTTCGCAGTGCGAGTGACATTCACGCGAATTCGCGATCGGCAGCGTGGTCCGGCGGGACCGCGCGGCGTAGAACATGGGCCCCGGGGGAGAGGAGAGCCGAACATGACGACGCGTGCGCCCTCGCCGGACCACTCGGCCGAGCAGTCTCCGAGCGCGACGTTCGCTCTGCTCACGACGGAGCTCGCGGCGTGGAAGTGCCTCCGGTGCGGATTGGTGTGCTGCGTGAGGCACACGCAGCCTTCGGTCTGCTCCCGGTGCGGCACGAGGTACGAGCTACATACCTGATTGGCGCGCTCGGCGCCTCGCGCGAGGTCCGCCCGTGCGGCTAAACGGGGAAGGGGAACACCGCACGTGGCTCGCGCGAGGGCCGGCGCGGGGCGGGATGCTGCTCGCGAGCCGCGGCCCCGTCCACCCACAAAGGAGCGACCTTCTTGTCACATGCAGGCGACGGACGAGAGCATCACGTCGTCGACGTTCCAGCAGCTCATCGCGTAGACGCCCCCGTCGAGGATCGAGTACCCGAAGCGAACGCGGAACGCGGCGTTCTTGTGCGCCGTCACGTCGAAGGTGACCTTGGTCCACGCCGAGTCCGTCACGATGCCTGCGCTGCCGGTCGGATTCGAATAGACGTTCACCCAGGTGGAGCCGTCGAAGACGTCGACCGTGGACGTCATCCAGCCGGCGGAGTCGGTGTTGAGCCAGCGGTAGAAGGTGAGGATCACCGTGGGGGCGGCCGACACGTCGACGGCGGGGCTCGTGGCGTAGGCGAAGGGACTCGTGATGCCGGTGGGGTTGTTGCCGCAGACGTAAGCACCGGCGACACCTCCGGCGGCGCCCGTCGTGTGATCGACCGTCGGGTCGGGGTGCCCCTTCTGAGGGGCCGGTGGGGTCGCGCAGGTGGTCGCGACGGCCCACGTTGCGTCGAACGTCCAGCCGGGGGCGGCGCCGCTGAAGTTCTCGAGAAGATAGACAGTGCCGCAGGATCCATCGCCGGCGTCGGCGGCGGCGTCCGAGAGGGCGCCCGCGTCGGTGTCGGGGGCGGAGGCGGAGTCAGTGACGGCGCCGGAGTCGGCGTCAGGGGCAGAGACGGCGTCGGGCACAGAGACGGAGTCGGCGGTGGGGCTGTCGTCCGTCGAGGGGGCGTCCTCGGGCGATCGTCGGTCGACGGCAGCGCCGCCGACGTCGGGGAGCGAGCTCTCCGTCACCGCATCGGCGCCGGCGGAGGCCTCCACCGCTGCGTCGTCGACGCAGTCGGGTGCGCAGGCGCTCTCGGTGATCTGATCGAGTCCCGAGAGCGCCGCGCAAGCCGCCAGAGAAAGGGCGGCTCCCGCCGTGACGATCGCCCGAAGCCGCATGCCTCTCAGGCGCGCGCTTCGTTACGGTTCTCTCGGTGCTGCGGCTCGACCATCGTCTCGTCGCGATGACCGTCGCCCACCGCACGGCCGACCTCGTTGATCGCCGTCTCGAACACCTCGAAGGCGCGCTCGAGGAGCGCCACGCCGTACGTCGTCGTCGCTGCGACGGTCATGGCGGCCGCGGCCGGAAGCGCCACGATGCCCGTCAGCGTCTTCTCCCACTGCCGCAGCGCCACCGACGACAGGTGGTTCGCGAGCTGCGCCGTGTGCGCGCGCTCCATCTTCATGTGCTCGCTGCGCCGGATGCCCTTGTCCGTGTTCCACTTGTCCATCGTGTTCATGTGTGATCTCCCTTGCCGGGCGCAGCATCGCGCCGCGTCATGACGGTGGTGCGAACACGCGCCGAATCCTCCGCAACGCGAGAATTCACTCGCAGTTTCGCGCGTCGCCTTCTTGGCGACACTAAGCGTCTGCACAGTGACGTGCGATGCAGGGCCGCGCTTCCGCGCACGCGCTCGCTGCGGTCGTTCTCGCCGTCGCCGCGAGCTGCGTGCCGACGACCCAGTTCGACGAACCGGTGCTCGTCGACACGCCGCGCGTCTCGCGGGCGGAGCCTACCGTCGCCGTGGACACGGAAGCGCCCTCGTCCGAGTCGCCCGCAGTCGTGCTGGTCGTGCTCGACGGCGTGCGGTGGCAAGACGCGTTCGTGCCGGAGAACACGCCCGTGCTCCACCGGATGCTCGCCGAGCGCGGCGCGGCCATCGGTGCCCCGGTCCACGGGCCCGTCATGTCGGCGTCCGGCCCGGCCTTCGTCTCTCTCCCCGGGTACAGCGAGATCTTCACCGGTCGCCGGGCGCACGGGTGCGCGGACAACGACTGCGGACGGGCGCGCACGCGGACCGTCTTCGACGAGGTCGCGCGTCTCGACGGGTCGCCCGGCGCAGTCGCCGTGTTCTCGTCCTGGGAGAGGATAGAGCGCGCCGCCAGCCCGCAGCCGGAAGCATTCGTCCTGTCCGCAGGCCGTTCCGTGCGGTGGCAACAGGAGGAGCTCGTCGAGGATCCCGCCGTGGCCGCAGTGCTCGAGGAAGGGGCGAAGGCCGATCCGTTCCCCGGTTACGGCGACTTCCGGCCCGACCGGCTGACGAGCGCGCTCGCGCTGCAGTACCTCGAGCGGCGCCGGCCACGTCTCCTCTACATGGGGCTCGGCGAGCCCGACGAATACGCGCACCGCGGCGACTTCCCCGGGTACCTCGCGTCGCTGCGCGCCGCCGATGCCGCCATCGGGGCCGTCTTCGACACGCTGGGGAGAATGGGCGAGCGAGGCAAGCGGACCACCGTGCTGGTCACGACGGACCACGGACGCGCCGTGGACTGGAGGAACCACGGCAGAGAGATGCCCGAGTCGGCGCGCGTGTGGCTCTTCGCCGGTGGCGAGGGCATTGCTGCGCGTGGGCTCGTGCACTCCGTCCGGTCGCATCGCCTCTCCGACGTTGCGCCGACGGTGCGAGCGCTCCTGGACATGCCGTCCGACGCTGCGCCATCGGCCGGAGCACCCATCGACGAGCTTCTGACTCCCTCGAGCGCGGCCCTCCGCGTCGGTTCTCTTCGCTGATTCTCCTCAGCGCCTCAGCGCCGGGCGAGCTCGGTGCGTAGCGAAGCGATGACCAGGTCCGCGAGTCGGCGTGTGGAGGCGGCGTCGGGGTGCACGTCGTCTTGCAGCGGGTGGAACCCGAAGTCGGCGTCGATGACGGTGAGACCCTGGCGGGTGAAGAGCTCGTCGATCACGTACTGGTCGCCGCGTGGTGAGCCGTAGTTCTGGTTCGGCGCGAGGAAGATGGCCCTCGCTCCGCGCTCGCGCGCAAGGCGGTCGGTCTCGCGGAAGATCTGGGCGGCGAGCTCCAGGGGATGGTCGGTGCGGTACGGGCGCGCGAGCCACCATGCGCGCACGAGCGCCGAGTGGTGCACGAAGCCGTCGAGGGGCTCGACCACCGGCTCGTCCCCGACGAACACGAGGTGCGGGTGGGTCTCCTCGGATGCGCGGTCGATCATGAGCGGGAGGTAGATCGAGATGATCGCGACGGGGTGCTCGAACGCGGGCAGGGTGTCGTAGAGGCGCAGGAACTGCTGGTCGAACCCGTAGCCGTGGACCCCGAGGTTGACGACCTGCAGGCCGAGCGCGTCCCCGACGAGCGCCGGATACGTCTCCTCCCAGGGCAGACCGTGGCCGGCCGTGAGGGACTCGCCGACGAAGAGGATCGACGGCTTCGAGTGATCCGGGTTGGCGTCCACGCTGGGAGCGCGATTGTGCTCCGCATTGACGGCGTACTCGACGTGGCGGCCCCCCGCGTGCGGAAGGACCGTCGCCTTCGACGCGGTGAACAGCCATCCGTAGCGCGCGTTCGGCTCGCCGATGGCGACCTCGATGGTGTGGGTCTTGTCCTTCGGGCGCGGCAGATGAAGGACGCGAAGGCCGATCTCGCTCGCCACGACCGAGAGGGCGAGGGCGAGGACGATGCGCCCGACTGCCGCGAGGCTCTGTCCCGGCGGTCGGCTTCTGGCCCAGCGTCCGGCGAGCGGTCGCAAGACGAAGAGGAGCACGAGACCGATGAGCGCCCCGCCGGCCCGCCACGCCTGCGCGGCGTGGAGCTGGTAGGAGTCGTACGCGAAGCACTCGGCGCAGAAATGGCGCTCGCAGTACCGCAGGTCCGCGTGCCAGGCCCACGCGAGGAACGCCGCACCCAGCCCGCCGACGAGGAGCTCGGCGACGAGTCGCGCTCGCGGATGCGAGGCTCCGCCGGGCATCAGAAGATCGAGTAGATGAACGGCGCCACCGCCTCGACCGTCGCCGCGAGGACGAGCACGAGGCCCGTCACGCACAGGAAGACGACGAGCGGCGCGAGCCACTTGCGTCCGCCCTCGCTCGTCCAGAGCCCGCGGGCGAATCCGCCGATCGACGGCACCGCGCTCCCCATCACGATGAGACCGCGCGTGATCTTTCCTCTCTTCTTCAGCATTTCTGCACCAGGTGGTTGCCTGCGACGATCACGTCGATGCCGCAGCGGCGGAAGGTGGAGTAGCCCTCGACGGCGCGCGTGACGATCGGCTCGCCGGCGAGGTTGAAGGACGTGTTGAGCAGCACCGGGATGCCCGTCTTGGCGCCGTAGCGCTCGAGCAGGGCGTAGAAGCGGGGAGCCTTGTCGCGCTCGACCGTCTGCAGACGCGCCGTACCGTCGACGTGCGTGATGGCGGCGAGCTTGTCGCGCCACTCCGGGCGCACGGGGAAGACGCCGGACATGAACGCGCCGAGGCGCGCGCCCGCCGGAGGGAAGTCGAAGTACTTCGCCGCCTGCTCGATCGGCACGGCCGGGGCGAAGGGGCGGAACTCCTCGCGGTACTTGATCTCCTTGTTGAGCCGGTCCTTCATGGCGACCGTGTGCGGCGCCGCGAGGATGCTCCGGTTGCCGAGCGCGCGCGGGCCGAACTCGGCGCCGCCGTCCATCCAGCCGACGATCTTGCCGCTGGCGAGCAATTCGACCGTGCGATCGAGCAGCTCGCTGTCGTCCGCGGCCGTCTCGAGAGGAAGGCTGTCCTCGCGCGCGATGCGAGCCAGCTCTTCTCCGTCGACCTTCGGGCCCCAGTACGGGTGATCGGGCACGTCCTTGTGCGGGTTCCCGAAGTGAATGCGGTCGGCGTAGAGGGCGGCGCCCATCGCGCACCCGGCGTCGCCCGGAGCGCTCGGGACGAAGAGCCGCTCGAAGCCCGATTCGCGCAGGATGCGCCCGTTGGCGACGCCGTTCAGGGCAACGCCGCCGCCGAAGCACAGGTCGGGCAAGCCCGTCTCCTCCCGCAGGGACTTCGTCAGATCGACCAGCGTGTCCTCGAGGACGCGCTGGACGCTCGCGGCGATGTCGGCGAAGCGTCGGCCCTCCGGCGTGGCGGGGTCGATGCTCTCGTGTGCCGCGCGCGGGCGGCCGAAGAGACGGATGAAGGCGTCCGAGTAAGAGCGCTTCGCGGTCGTGTGGAAGTCGAAGTAGTCGAGATCGAGGGTGAATGCGCCGTCGGGCGCCGGGTGGATCACCTTGCGCACCTCGTCGACGAACTTCGGCTCGCCGTACGACGCGAGGCCCATCACCTTGTACTCGCCTTCGTTCACCTGGAAGCCCAGGAACGCCGTGAAGGTCGAGTAGAGCATGCCGAGCGAGTGTGGGAACCGGAGCTCGCGCAGCAGCCGGATCGACGTCGACCCGTCGTCCTGCTTGTGCCCGACGCCGACCGACAGCGTCGCCCACTCGCCGACGCCGTCGGCGGTGAGGATGGCCGCGTGGCGCGTCGGCTGCGTGAGGAACGCGGCTGCGGCGTGCGCCTGGTGGTGCTCGGTGAAGAGAATCTTCTCACCCGGCACGCCGAGGTAGCTCTTGATGATCCCCTTCACCCAGAGCTTCTCGCCGAGGGTGTTCTTCATGGCGTGCGGGAAGCTCCGCCAGCTGCGCGGGAACGCGCGGAGCGCGGTCGTCAGGATGCGCTCGAACTTGAGCATCGGCTTCTCGTAGAAGACGACCGCGTCGAGCTGCGTCGGCTCGAGCTTCGCCTCCTCCAGGCACCACTCGATGGCCCGGAGCGGGAAGCCTGCGTCGTTCTTGTTGCGCGAGAGGCGCTCCTCCTGGACCGCCGCCACGGGGATGCCGTCGAGGACGAGGGCGGCGGCAGAGTCGTGGAAATGAGCCGAGATGCCGAGGATCTTCACCGCGGGCCTCAGTACTGCGTCCCGAGCGGGGATGCCTCCGGAGCACGCGACGGCGTCCACCCGGCGAGCTCGCGCTTCGCCGAGCGCTTTGCGAGCCACGCGAACAGCGGAAGGAGCGTGAAGTACTGCACCGTGAGCAGGAGCCCGCCCATGACGCCGGCGATGGCCGCGGCGAGGCGCAGGTACGCTTTCCAGAGGATGCCGAGCCGCGCCCAGAGGATGTGGAGCCAGTACGCCTTCGGCGAGACCCGCCGCAGCTGGGCGTAGGTGTAGTTCGTGTGGAACGCCTCGTCGGTGATGATCTCGACGAACATGCCGCGGGTATCGGGATCCGACCGCAGCACGTCCTTGTAGACGAGGAAGCGCCGAGCGCCCTTGCGCTCCGAGAGGAAGAGGAACGCGAGGAGCGACGCCTCGCTCTCCCGGGTGACGTCGAGATCATCGAGCCCGCGCTCGCCCGGTGAGAACCAGTTCGCCTGGAACGTGGACCTCGCGGCGCCTTCGTCGAGCGATCCGAGGATGGCTCGGGCGCGCGACGCGAACCACACCGAGTGCTTCTGCTCGTCGAGCGCGTGGCGGATGTAGAGGCGGCGGAGCACGGGGTCGCTCGTGCTCTCGGCGGCTTGCGCCATGTCTCGCCCGCTGTCCGCCTCGGTCGCCGAGAAGCCGCCGAGCTTCAGCGCGCGACGGTTGGGGTCCGACCACACCCACCAGTGAACGGGCTGGAGGAGGCGGTCGACCAGCGGCCGACCCACGAGGCGGAGGTTGACCTTGCCCCCGGCTGCCATCGCGGCGCAGCCTACCTCAATTGGCGCACGTGCGAAGGCTCGACAGCGACTCGGGCGTTCCGTTCTGCAGGATGAACGCGACCTGGTCCTCGCGGCGCTGCCAGTAGCACTGCGTGTGCGCCTGGCGCAGGTACCCGAAGTCGTAGATCGTCGGGTTGGAGTACTGCCCCGTCTCGCGCTGCACGTCGAAGCGGTAATGCGCCTCGCGCCCGGCGACGACCTGGGCGGCCTGCTGGGTGATCGCGCTCGCCTGGGAGAGCTGGGACGCGGCCGAGCCGCCGTCGCCGCGGGCGTACGAGAGGATGGCCCGGTAGAGCAGGGCGGCGTGCTGGGCGCGCAGGCGGCCGATGCTCACGCCGTCGCGGAGCTCGTCGCACCACGGGCCGATGGTGGCATCGGCTCCGCGGCAGCGTGCCGCGATGGTGTCCTCGATGGCTCCCGACTGCGCCGCGAAGGCGTCGAGGCCCGCCAGGACCGTCGATTCGAACGAGGTGCGCTGCGCCTCGGTCATCGGCAGGAGCTCCTCGAACTCGATGCGCTTCGGATGCGTCTCCAGGCCCGCCAGGTAGCCGAGGTCCACGGTGCCGTTCTCGCCCTGCACGTAGGCGAGCAGTCGCTGGTCGAAGAGGTACGTCGTCTGCAGCGCGACGTACTGCTCGAGGGCCGTCTGCACGTCCGACCCGCAGCTTCCGAACGCCGAGGTGTAGCGGGAGAGGAAGTACTCGAACGGTTTGCTCGGCTCCCAGAGCATCTTGGCCACGAGGTAATCGGTGAGCCAGTAGCCCCACTCGTGGCCCGACATGAACTCGAGGTGTCCCTCGAGGCCGGGCAGGCCGCGATCCGCGAGCTCCGCCGTGAGATTGTGGATGTCGATCCAGCGCGCGTAGAGGTGCTCGGGCAGAAAGAGCGGCACGTCGATGTCGGCGCTGATCCAGTAGGCCGACTCGGGGAAGTACGAGACGCGGCGCGAGGGGATCTCCTGCATCACGTAGTCGTGTTGCAGCCAGAAGTTCGGATGCGCGTACGTCGCCCAGTCCCGGTAGAGGTCGAAGAGCGACAGCGTGTGCACGCTCTGCCCCAGGCGCGCGTCGCAGAACTGCGGCAGGTGGTAGTAGTAGATGGTCTGCCCCTGGTACTTCACCCATAGCTGCGGGTAGTTGCCGACGTGGTTCTCCACGTTGACCTGCGTCGAGGGGCTACGCGACGAGACGTACGCCGTGGCGTGGTTCAGAGAATCGATCACGGCCTGCGGATCGGTGGCCACGAACTCGCCCAGCGTGAGGTCCACGACGTCCCAAGGGATCTCGAGCAGTTTGTCGAGGCCCGAGTCCATCTGGGACTGCCAGTTGCCTTGCCAGTTGGTCGTGTCGGCCACCAGCACGTAGTTGTTCTGCAGCGCCGAGCCGCCCCAGACCTCGACCGACGCGCCGACGCGCACACCCCGGCCATGCGCGTAGGTGAGGAGGCTCGTGACGTACGGCTTCCACGAGTCCCAATCGACGGTGGAGAGCAGCGGCCACTGCACGTAGTTCTGGCCCGTCTTCACGAGCCAATCGATGAACGCCTTCGCGTCGACGAGGTTCGCTTCGCTCGGCTCCATGAAGGTCGCGAAGTACTCGATGGGGTGGAGCGTGTGCGGCTGCAGGCCACGACGGGACGCGGCGGGTCTGCGCCACTCTTGCAGAGTGGTGGGGACGAACGCCGCGCCGAGATGCGGCACGAGCTCCTGCTTCGGGTGGAAGAAGCGGCACCCCAGCTCCTCGAGCAGCGCGTAGGCCCCGGCGGCGAGGTCCCCCGGGTCGCTCGCGTACACTAGAAGGGTGGTCTTCCCGGCGCTGTCGATCCGCCGGAACGCGTATCCCTCACCAATCGTCGTCCCGAGCGCCGCGGCTGCAGCCGGGCTCGTCGAGATCCAGATGGAGAGGCGCCGCGAACCGTCCGGCGCTGCGCTGCTCGTGCTGGGTGACGTGCCCCACATCTCACCCAGGTAGCTCACGACGTCCGCGCGGACGGGCGCGAGGATGGGGTCGCTCGATTCGACGTACACGCCCACGTCGGTCGCGGGAAACGACTCGGATCCGCTCGCGGGCACGGTCGAGTCACAAGCCACGACCGGGAGCGGAGAGGGCGCCGACGACGACGTGCAGGCCACGGCGACGGCGATGCAGAAGGAGGCGAGAGCCGTGCGACGCATCCCGCACATCTTACGCACGCTGCGGTGACGTCACGAAAGAGTCGATTCGAGTTCGCACCGAGGCCACCCGGACCTGTCATTTTGTTCCCCGGGGTCGATGGCCGATTACGAGGTCCGGACGCTGCAGTCGGGCGACTTCGACGCTCTCATGGGGCTCGAGCAGTCGCTCTTCGGGGACGCGGGTGAGAAGACTCTGGGACCCTTCTACCTGCGTCTCTGCTGTGACTTCTTCGGGGACACGTGCTTGCTCGCGCTGGTCGCGGGCGAGCCCGTCGGGTACTGCCTCACGTTCGTCCGCGATCGTGAGGCGTACTGCTCGACACTGGCCATAGCGGAGCCCTACCGCCGTACGCGCCTCGTGCACAGGTTCGTCGAGGCGCTCGTCGCGGCCATCGGGTCGCGCGTCGACACGCTCTGGTTCACCGTGCACGAGGCGAACGCCGACGCCCGCGCGCTCCACGCGACGCTGGGGGCGCGCGAGAGCGGCGTGCATCCCGACTACTTCGGCCCGGGCGAGCCGCGGATCGTCTCCCGCATCGACCGGGTCGCGTTCGAGCGGCTGCGCGCCCGCATGGCGCGCCTCGGACTTCTGATGCCCCATGCGGCGACGGCGTGAATCATGGCGCTCGTCCTCGAGCCGCTGCAACGTGAGCACGAGCACACCTCGGGCCCTCGGCTCCTGGCAGTTCGGCGCTCCGCGGCGCTGGTGGCCACGATCGGCCGTCTGCTCGCCGAGGCGGGCACGCAGCGGCAAGTCGCGCCGACGGCTCTCGCGGGGAGAGCGGCGCGAACGGCAGCCACCATCCTGCGCGTGCACGGGGTGGACGTGCACCTCACGGGAGCGGTTCCCACGGGCCCGCACGTCGTCGCGTGCAACCACGTGAGCTACCTCGATCCGCTGGTCGTCTCGGCGGTGGTGCCGTGCGTCTCGATCGCAAAGGGCGAAACGGCGCGATGGCCGATCATCGGCCCGGGCCTTCGTGCCCTCGGCGTCGTCTTCGTGAGGCGTGAGGACCCGCACAGCGGAGCGACCGCCTTGCGGCGAGCGTGGCGCGCGCTCGCGTCGGGTGCGAGCGTCCTCAACTTTCCCGAGGGGACCACGAGCGATGGGCGCCGCGTGTACCCGTTCCGGCGCGGGATGTTCGGCGTCGCGATCCTCGCGAGCGTACCGGTGCTGCCCCTGCGCATCGTCTACGAGGACGATCGCGTCCCCTGGTTCGGCGGGGCGACCTTCGCCCCTCACTACTGGAAGCTGGCCGGAAGCGAACGGATCGCCGTCCGCGTGCGCGTGGGAGACCCCATCCTGCCGCGACCGGCCGAGAACGCACGAGACCTGGCGGCCCGCGTCCGCGAGGCCGTCCTGGCGTTGTGACGAGGAGCACCCATGCCGCAGACATCCGCGATGAAGTACATCCGTCAGGGGGCCACGCCCTTCTTCCGCCTCCCGGTGGTCGACGTCGAGAAGGCCGCGCCGTACGCGGGGCTCGACGCCGTCGTCCTGGGCGTCCCCTGGGACATGAGCGTCACCTACCGCCCGGGGGCGCGCTTCGCGCCCTACGAGGTGAGGCGCGTGAGCGCGCTCGTGCAGGGCTTCCACCCGGTACACAAGGTGGACGTGTTCAACGCCCTGCGCGCCGCCGACGGGGGCAACGTGGCCGTGCCGCCGTTCGCTCCGTCACTCGCGCGCGACGTCATCGAGAACGAGATTGCCTCGATCGTTGCCGCGGGCGCCGTACCTTTCGCCGTCGGCGGCGATCACTCGATTGCCCTTCCTGCCATGCGTGCGGTGGCGAAGGCGCGTGGCCCGCTCGCGGTCGTGCACGTGGACGCGCACCTCGACACGAGCGACGCCGAGGTCTGGGGCGACGCGCACCATCACGGCACGCCGCTGCGCCACGCGATCCAGGAGGGCCTCGTCGAGAAGGGGCAGCTCCACCAGGTGGGCATCCGCGCTCCCTGGGGATATCCGGAGGAGGGGGCCGTCGCGGCGGAGCACGGCGCGATGCTCTACGACGTCGACGCGATCGCGACCCGAGGCATCGTCGCGGTCGCTCGACACATCGTGTCGTGCGTCGGCGATCGCCCCGTGTACGTGACCTTCGACGTCGACGGCATCGATCCGGCCTTCGCGCCGGGGACCGGCACGCCGGTGCCCGGAGGCATCTCGTCGCGCGAGGCGATCGCGCTCGTGCGCGGCCTCGCCGGCGTGAACCTCGTCGGCATGGACCTCGTCGAGGTCTGTCCGGCGCTCGATCACGCCGACGTGACGTGCCACCTCGCGGCGCACCTCGTCTACGAGGGGCTCGCGCTCGCGGCGCTCAAGGCTCGATCCGCTCGCTGACGGCGTGCCCGTCGCTCAGCGCGCGGCCGCTCACGAGCAGGTAGGCGACTCCCCACGGCCACTTGAGCTGCACGTGGATGTTCGTCAGCGTCGCGGGCGTGCCGCCGATGACGAGCGACGCACTCGCCGCGCACGACTGTCCGCTCGCGAAGGTCGTCAGGAGCAGAGGCCGCGAGCGAAGCGCACGCAGGACGACGCGCACGACCCCGCCGCGCTCTCCGCGCGACACGATGCTCTGCTCGGCAATCCCGTAGGCCGGCACCTCGCGCGACAGCAGCGGCTCGGTGGCGTGCGCGTCGTGCTCCAGCATCCTCCAGTACGGCTGCACAGGCGCCGCGCCCGCCGGCGCACACTGGTCGTCGAGGCGCACGGCGTAGTGCACCTGGTTGCGGTTCTCGCTCTTGGACACGTAGAAAGCCGAGGCAACGTCGTGGGTGGCGTCTCCTCCCGCCCGCGTCGACACCAGCCCCAGAGCGGCCAGGACACCCCAGAATGCGCACTTGGTGCGCAGCACTGAACTTCCCGTGAACTCTCGGTGACTTGATACGGTCGCGCTTGCGGCCCGACACCAGATGGCAACCCTGGAGTCACCCCCATGGCCCTCGCGGTTCCCCGTCCCAGCGCCCCCGTCCGGCGAGCCACCCTCGACGACGTCCCGCGTCTCGAGGCGATGAACCACGCGGCCTACCCGGAGCTCGTCGAGGAGAACGTCGTGTGGAGCGCCGCGCAGCTCCGGCTGCACATCGCGCGCTTCCCGGAGGGGCAGGTCGTCGCCGAGTTGAACGGCACGCCGATGGGAGCGATCTCGACGTTCATCGTCGCGCGCGACCGCGATGCGCTCGCCCAGCACACCTGGCTCGAGATCACCGACGAAGGCACGTTCGCGAGCCACGACCCCGGTGGTGACACGCTCTACCTGGCGGACATCTACGTCGATCCGGCGGGCTGGGGCAGGGGAGTCGGCGAGACCCTCTACGGGGCGCTGCGCGACCTGTGCGTGCGCCTCGGTCTGAAGCGCGTCGTCGCCGGCGGCCGGCTCTGGGGGTACCACGAGCACGCCGCCCGCATGTCGCCCCAGGAGTACGTCGATCGCGTGATCCGCGGCGAGCTCCGGGACCGCGTTCTCGGCTCGCAGCTCAAGGCCGGATTCACGGTGCGCGGGATCCTCGACGGCTACCTCGCCGATCCGCGCAGCCGGAACTACGCCACGCTGCTCGAGTGGCGCGCGACCTGAGCGCCGCCCGAGCGATAGGCGAGCGCGTAGCCGAACAGGACCCATACGACCTCCTTTGCCCGCTTGAGCAGGACGAACGCCGGGGCCGCGCCCGCGTCGGCGCCGAGCATCGGCAGCACCGTCGCGTAACCGAGGTCGACGACCCCGAGGCCCGATGGCGCGATGACGACCGCGGACCGGACGAGTGAAAGCCCCGCCTCCACGGCGAAGACCGGTGCGATACCCACGTCGGCGCCCGCCAGGCGAAGCAGGAGCACCGACTCGAGCGCCTCGAAGCACCAGGCGCCGAGGAAGGCGAGGCTCGCCAGCCAGGTCGCGCCGCGTGACCCACGCAGGCGGAGCACCTGGCTGTCGGTCGCCGATGCCTCACGATGATGGGTGTCGAGCCAGCGCCGGAGCCACGGCCACGGCACGCGCGTCAGCGCACAGTGCAGGCGCGAGAACGTCGAGCGCCCCAGCAGCCCTGCGGCCACCCCACTGGACAGGGCCAGAGGCACGCTCGCCGACGCGAGAACGATCCACGGGAGCGCCCAGCCGTTGCCGAGCCACTTCTGCGACACCGCCGCGAGCGCCGGGTACCCCACGATCGCGCCGACCGCGATGTACCCGGTGTGCGAGCGCATCACGAGCCACTTCCGTGCGATGGACGCCACGACCCCGTCACGAAGCGGCACGTCGCAGCGATCGCGCAGCATCAGCGTGGTCGCCGTGTCCGCGGCGACGAACCCCGCCGGGATCGTCACGTGCAGCGCTTCGCTGGCGAAGCGAACCGGAAGCAACTGGGCGATGGTCGTGCGGTGCCCCAGCGCCTTCAGGAGGACGACCTGTCCCCAGGCGTCGAACGTCATCCCGATCGCGAAGGGGACGAGGCCGAAGAGGACGTACGGGCCGGCGCCCGTCAGCGCGCGCCAGGTGGCTTCCGCGTCGGCGTGGGCAACGACTCGAGCGAGGAGCGTTGCGGCGACGACGCATCCGACGATCGTCGCTGCGATCCGGATGCGGCCTTTTGTGTCCCGCACGTTGACATCGTCAGACCCGAACGTGACGGGACGATGGCGGCACGGGAATTCATGGGTGAACAAGAGGGCAGTGAAGCACCGACTACCCGCCGAAGGTGAGCCTCGAGTACCTCTTCACGCTGCGCGACGACAAGTCGTTCAAGGAGGACCGGGCATGGGTGCCGAGCTCGAAGATGGGCCCCGACGTCTGGGAAAGCCCGCTCCCTCACCGAGCGAGCGACACAAATACGTCCCCCCGCGTGAACGGAGGAGCGCGCTTGTTCTTCGCTCGCGCTCACAAGCAAACAGTCACGCTCGCACATGCCCAGTGGCCCGCGCTCGTCGAGTAGACGCAGCCCCCGGAGGAGCAGTCCGTGTTGTCGATGCATGTGTCCGCGGCCGTGTGGCAGTAGTAGCCAGCCACGGAGAAGCCGCACACGCCGAGCGTGCTCGATGGGGAGCAGTATCCCCCCGCGCCGCAGTCGCTATCGACACGGCAATCGCCGCTGACGCATCGGTTGCCGCTGTCGCCCGTGTACGGCGAGCCGTGACACGCGCACGTTTCACCCGCGCCGCAGTCCGCATCGTGAGTGCACGCGTCGTACGTGCACGAGCAGTCGTGAGCAGGTCCGCCACCTCCCACGACGCACCGGCCGTTCTTGCCGGAGGTGCACTGACTGTCAGTCACGCACGCGGGGGATGAATCGGGGATGCTGCCGGTGCAGTCGCCGGCGGCGGGCATCGTCTGGCACTGGGCATCGCTGGGCCGGTGATTCACCGGAACGCGGCCACCTCCGGACGAGCTGCTGCTCGCGCCGCTGGAGGACCCGCTCGACGAGCCGCTCCCTGAGCTGCTGCTCGATGCTCCGCTCGAGGAGCCACTACCTCCCGAGCTGCTGCCGCTCGAGTCGCCGACCGTGCCGTCGGATGCATTCGCCCCATCGGGTCCTGCATCCGGCGATGCGTTGTTCGTGGACCCGCCGCACGCGGGCGCGGCGATCGCCGCCGCGACCATCGCTGCGAGCACGAGCCTCTCCGTGAGCCTCATCGCTGTAGCTTGACTGTGAATTCCACATGGTCCAGTCCGCTCGGAGTCTCGGCAACTGCCGCAGGCTCTCGACCCAGGCTCAGCGCTCCACGTTGGGCACCTTCACCACACTCCCCGTCTCCTTCGGATCCTTCCCCAGCGCTGACGCTCTCGCTGACGCTGACGCCGCCGCGGGCGCCGCCGCTACCGCCGGCGCCCGCGCTGGCGCGGATCACGTGACGTCACGTCACATGGTGACGCGCACCAAGATGGCGCGAACTTGATCGAGCTCCTCGAGCAGCAGCAGCTCGACGCCCTCGACGTACCCGAGCGCCTCGGCGACATCGATGCACGCTCCCGTCTCCCTCGCGCTGCCGAGGGCAGTGCGATACCGGGCGTTGCGCGTCCCGCCGGCCGACCCGCTGCCCTCCGCGAGATTGAGCGCCACACTGGCCGACGCCCTTCTATGGGAAAGCCGAGCGACCTACAGATG
>Ga0335069_10004956_pt1 | contig 19612 bp, 30 predicted proteins | sample Lox_Sample_11_FD_206714 | JGI IMG/M metagenome (GOLD analysis project Ga0335069, IMG submission 206714) | Soil microbial communities from Loxahatchee National Wildlife Refuge, Florida, United States - Lox_Sample_1.1 | ecosystem: Environmental > Terrestrial > Soil > Wetlands | place: USA... | reverse complement strand
TGGCGCGATTTGCCCGAGGCGTTCGGCAAGTGGGGCTCGGTGTGGAAGCGCTTTCGCCGATGGGCGCTCAAGGGCGAATTCGAGCGGATTTTCGCGGCGCTCGCGGACGATCCTGATTTCGAGTACGCGCTCATTGACGGGACGATCGTCAAGGTTCACCGGCACGGCGCCGGCGCAAAAGGGGGACTCAAAATCAGGCCATCGGCCGCTCCCGCGGTGGGCTGACGACAAAGATCGTCGCGCTGGTCGATGCGCTGGGCAATGTGGCGCGCTTCGTCCTGCTGCCCGGCCAACGTCACGACACCATCGGCGTCGAGCCGCTGATCGCCGGCGTCGACTTTGGCGCTCTCCTCGCCGACAAGGCGTTCGACAACGACGGATTGCGCGCAACGCTCAAAGCACGCGGCGCCCTTGCCGTCATCCCGGCCAAGTCCGATCGCAAGGCGCCGATCCCACACGACGCCGAGATGTACAAGTGGAGGCATCTCGTCGAGAACTTCTTCCAGCGGATCAAGGAGTTCCGCCGCATCGCCACCCGCTACGACAAAACCGACGCGAGCTACGCCGCGGCCATCGACCTCGTCGCCGCCTTCCTCGCCTTGAAGTGAATGTCTACAGGCCCTAGTCGGTCCGATAGCCCCGCGCCCGGATCGCAAGCGCGCCGGCTCGGCCCCGAATGGGAACAGTCAGCGCGACATAGGCCTCGGCGTGTGCGGAAAGCCCACCCGCAGCTATGGCAAACAGGTCCGCGCTTACGACGACCCGACAGTTCTGCTGCTTGGCGACTTCGAGAAGCCGGCTCGCGACATTGACCGTATCGCCGGCGAGGGTGATCTGCTGATGGCTCGGCGAGCCGAGCCGCGAGATGACGACGGACCCGAAATGCGCGCCGATGCGAAAGTCGAGCCGGCCTGTCGCCTCGGGCGGAAGACCGGCGATCCACTCGGTCATGGCGTCGTAGAGGCGCTCGACCGTCGCGAGCGTCCGCGCGGCGTCGTCGGGTTGCGGCGCCGGCAGGCCGAAAGCCGCCAGAACCCCGTCGCCCATATAAGTAATGACGACGCCCTTGCCGGCCGCTGCTTCGCGTTCGACCAGCGTCTGCATTGCGTGAAGCATGTCGCGCGACCGCTCCGGCCCGAGCGCCTCGGAAACGCCGGTCGATCCGGACAGGTCCAGAAACAAGACGCCCGCGTCCTGCGTGACGGGTTTCTCAAGAAAGTCCGGCTGCCTAAGAATCCGGTCGAGCAGCAGCGGCGACTGGAACTTTGCGAGCGCCGTCCTTTGGGCGACAAGTTTTGCGCCGGTCGCGCGCTCGAGGATGAGCCGTCCCGCGGCGTAAGCCGTCGCCGACAAAACCCCGACCGCGAGCGGGGCCGCCATCTCGAGCCAATAGCCCTGCAGGAAGGCGACAAAGACCAAGACAATCCAGAGCGCGAGAACGAAGACCGCGATCGCGAGCCCCAGGCCCACACGGCGCAGCGCCATCACACCGATCAGCGCAACCGGCAGAAGCGGCGTCGTCGCGGCGTCGATCGCGCGTGTCGTCGGGGTCCGGATCAGAGCGCCGCCTTCGGTCAGATTGCCGATTGCGGTCGCAAAGATCGTCACGCCCGGCGCGAGCCGATCGAAGGGCGTCGAGAACATGTCGGCAAGGCCGGTCGCGGTGACGCCGACGAGCACGATCTTGCCCCCCACGCTGGCCGGATCGAGTTCGCCGCCGAGCAGCGCGGCTGCGCTGAAATGGTGAAAGTTCTGAGCCGGACCGTAGAAGCGGAGCGCCATATGATAGCCGAGATCGGTCTCAGTCCGTCTCCCCGCGAGTTCGATCGCACGGTCGCCGAGAACCGGATCCGTAGGAACCGCCGCCGCCGCCGCGGCCAGCGCAAGCGACGGAAGGACGCCGTCGTCAACCTGAAAGATCATCGGAATGAAGCGCGGCACGCCATTGACGTCCGTCGACACATTGGCGAGGCCGATCTCGGTCGCGGCGTCGCGGAGCACATCGGTCGGCCACAGGACCCGTGACGGACGCGGCGTCAGCTCCAGATCGGCTGGCGTCGAGGGGCCTTTCGCCTCAGCCTCGTCGCCGAAAAGGCCGACCGCGGCGATCACGTTGGTCGTCATCCTGAGGGCTTCGGCAAGCTCCGCGTCTTCCGGCTTCGGGTCGGGAAAGGCCACGTCGACGACGACGGCGCGTGGATGAAGTTCGGCGAGCCCCCGCACGATCCTCGCGACAAGGGCTCTCGAAAGCGAATGGCTCTTGTCTTCGCTCAGCGTCCGGTCGTCGATGGCCGCGATGACGACGCCGCTCGGAGGCGGCCTCGCCCCGGCCGTCAGAAACCGGCCATCCAGCGACAGATATTCGAGACGATCGAGCCAGGACGCTTGACCACGCAGCTCTCCCGCCCCGATCCAGCCGCCGAGCGCCAGCGCGGCAACGACAAGCGCCGCAGTCAAAGCCCGCGACGCCCGCTCTGGAGCGCTCATCTATTCGCCGAAGCGCGACAGCAGCTCCCGGACTCGCGCCTGTCCCCACTGCTTCTGGACGAGCGCCGTATCGCCCGCGCTGATGTCGACCCCCTGCCCGGCCGTGAGGATGACATATTCATTGAGCGGCCGGCTCGTGACCGCGACCGCCCCCGCCAGCACCAGCGTTGAAGTCCGCGCTTTCGTGACGTCCATCGCCCATTTCGTCCCGCGCACCGCGGCGATTGCGATGGGCGTCAGGATCTCGAAGTCTCCCTGGGTCGCGGTGGGATGAAATTCGATCAGGAGGGCGCCGTTGTCGAGGCGGGCGCCGGCGGGAAGCGGCCGGCCTTTCTCGTAGAACAGCTTGTAGCGGGCGCCCTGAGCGGGACGGATCGTCAGATTCTCGCCGCAGACGAGGATCTTTCCGGGAAGGCCGCGATCATTGGGCACGAGCTTACAGGCGCCCGCGGCCTCGGCGGCGCCGTTCCCGACCGCAAGAAAGCCGACCAGAACAGCCGCAAACCAAACCCGCGCCGAAACCGTGTTGCGCATGAGAGGCGCCTTTCGGCCATTGCCGCTGAAGGAAAGCGCATCGCATCAGCAGAGGCAATCTTCCTCAGGGAAGGGAATTTGTCCAGCCGGAGGCCCCGCCGCGGCCTCGGGGGAACAAAAAGGCCCGGCGCTTCGTAACGCCGGGCCTCCTTCTGCAACGCGGAATCTATCCGCGCGACTACTCTTGCGGCAGCGCGAGCGGCTGGTTCGGAACCGCGGAAGCGACCGGGCCCGGGCCCGCGCCGTCGCGCTGGTAAATATCGTTGCGGAATTGTACGAGCCCGTCCGGGGTAGCCCAAGCGGTGATATAGACCCAGTACACATTGACCGGCTGCGTCAGCTTGACGTCGAGCCGCTCGCCGGAACGGATCACCTGGTCGATCTGATCGCGGCCCCAGCCGGGATTGTCCTTGAGCAGCCACGCGACATAGTCGCGGACATCCTGCACGCGGACGCAACCCGAAGAGACGAAGCGGAAATCGTCGCCGAAAATTCCCTTTTCCGGTGTGTCGTGCATGTAGACGCCATAGGGGTTGGGAATGTTGATCCGCACGAAGCCAAGCGAATTGAGGTCGGCGCCCGTGTCCTGGCGATACTTGAAGCGCGTTGCGTCGTCAGTGTTCCAGTTGATCGAGGAGGGCGAGACTTCTTCGCCTTCCTTGTTGAAGACGCGAATCTTTTCTTCGGTCAGATAGTTTGGATTGGCCTTCATCTTGGGGATCATGTCTTTCTTGATCAGCGAAGGCGGCACCGTCCAGAACGGGTTGAAATTGATCTCGGTTGCATGGGTCTGCATGATCGGCGACTGACGGTCGATCTTGCCGACGCCAGCTGCGTGGTGCGAGTAGACGGCCCCGTTCTCGACCGTCTCGACGGAAGCGCCCGGAATGTTCACGACCACAAAACGCTGCCCAAGATCGCCTGAATAGGAGCGCAGGCGGACGATATTCGTCTGCAGTTGCTGTAGCCGGGCCTGTGCGGGGACGTTGAGGGCGGTCAAGGTTTCCTGATTGACGACGCCCGAGCGGGTGACGCCATGGCGCGCCTGGAAGCGCTTGACCGCCGCTTCGACGAAGGAGTCGTAGACCGGCCCCTGGCCGGCGATCGGATCGAGGTCTCCCGACAGGACGAGACGCTGGCGCAGAGCCTCGACCGCCCTGCCCTTCGAACCGACGCGAAGCTCAGCGCCGCCCGGAACCGGATTCCAGCCGCCCTTGGCGACGATGTCCTGATATTTCTGGATCGCCGCCTCCGTCGCGTCCACGGTCGCGGACGACAGGATCGGCGTGGATTCGCGCTTGATCGCAAGCTGCGGCGAGGTTTCGTAGCTCTGCGGCCATTCGGCCTGGTCGTCGGCGCCCTCGGCGCTCGCGGCAATAGGCGCGGCGCAGAAAGCGAGCACAGCAAGACCAGCCGCGCAAAACAGGTATGGGCGGGAAGGCCGCAGGTCGATCGGTTTACGCATCTGAATTCCAAACTCCTCAAAGCGCCGCGCCGCGCCCTTGGAAGGGGTCGCCGCCCCGCTCAGGTCAGCGCGCCCCTATGCGCATCTCAGCTGCAAGCATTTGTGCTTTGATGCAAGCTGACATTAAGTTTCAGTCGGGCGTTTTTATGACCTCTCTGTTCACCAAACAGCGAGCGGGGCGCCCCGATTGGACGCCCCGCCACTATGCGCGACTTATGGTGAACGGAAGGTTTCAGAGACGATACTTGATCTGGTCGGTCCAGTAACGCTCGAGCCTCTGCAGCGAGACGTTGACGCGAGTCAGGTCCTCCTTCGGCAGGCCGCCGATCTGCTCGACTGTGCGGGCGTGCTTTTCGTAGAGGCCGGCGACGATGCGGTGGATCTCCTTGCCCTTCTCGGTGAGGCTGATGCGCACCGAACGGCGGTCGATGCGGGAGCGGGCATGGTGCAGGAACCCCGTCTCGACCAGCTTCTTCACGTTGTAGGAGACATTCGACCCAAGATAGTAGCCCTTGGTGCGCAGTTCGCCGGCGGTGAGCTCCTTGTCCCCGATGTTATAGAGGAGCAGGGCCTGCACGGCGTTGATGTCGGATCGGCCGCGGCGGTCGAACTCGTCCTTGATGACGTCGAGAAGGCGCCGGTGAAGCCGCTCCACCATCGTCAAAGTCTCCAAGTAAGCGCCAGCAATCGAAAGCTCAGGTTCAGCCCGAACTGCGACTTCCTGAAATCTGACTGTGTTGAGCATAAGAACACCCGTCCGTTCATCTCGTCCTGGCCGAGTCGTATTCGGTCCGTTGATAGTCAGGAATGTAACGGAAGCGCGTGAAGGGGAGCCTAAGAATCAGGATGAATCGAAGGTTTTCCCGCCGTGGTGAATTTGGATTGAATCTCGGAGTCTATTTACGTTGACGAAAAAGGAAGCGCGCGGCGAAAAATTAAGCTCAGCCGCGCTCCCGCACGGCGCGCCAGCTCAGGAGGAAATAGCCAAGGATCAGCGCCACGTTAAGAAAGGCCCCGAAATAGCCGATCGAGGCCGCGCGCGGGCTCATGAAGGGAGAGGCGGATTCGACCACCGCGCAGAGCAGCCAGATGGCGCCGCCCCAGGGCGCGGCGAGCCACAAGCCCACCGACGCCAGGAGATTAAGACAGGCGAATGCGATGAGCGAGGCCTGCAACGGCAGCGCCAACGTCGCGAAATCCTTCGCGCCCGGAAAGGCGCCGAGGATGATCGCCCAGTTGAACAGACCCTTGCCGAGCCAGACCCAGGAGAGGGTCCGCATGTACCATACGACGACCAACCGCCATTTGATGCTGGCCAAAACCGCCGCAAGGCCGTGATCGGTATGCGGGGGAGAACTGTCGATGAGTTCGACCGCGCCGTCGCGCGTCTGCCGCATGATTGTATTTGTCATCGCGCGGTCGGAATTTGGAGTTCATCCCTGCCAAGCGGCGCGAAATACGCGTCCAGTTCGTCAGGACAAGGCGGGGCGTCCCATTTCGGCCGGTTGTCCTTGTCGATAATCACCGCCCGCACGCCCTCGTAGAAATCGCGCCCCCGCGCGATTCGCGACACAATGCGGTATTCCGTCCGTATCGCTTCGGCGAAATCAAGGCCGCGGCCAATCGCCATCTGCCTCAGCGCGATCGCCTGGCTGGTCGGCGATTTCTCGCGCATGGCCGCAAGGGCGGGCTGGGCAAAGACAAGTCGGCGGCGCTCGGCCTCTTCTAACGCCGCAAGAATCGCCTCGCGGCCGCCACCGCTGAAACACGCCTCGATGGCTTCCGCCTCCGGAATCAAATGAGAGGACAGTGGGTTCACGGCGAAGCGCCGCAGCGTCTCCTCTACCGCCGTGTCCTGTTCGAGCGCCTGCGCGAGCCCCGCGAAGGCTGCGCTCGGCGCGTAGGTCTGCGCGAGACCCAGCGGCACGGCATCGGCCGCAGTCGCGCGAAGGCCCGTCAGCGCGAAATACCATCCCATCCGATGAGGAAGCCTCGGCAGGAAATAGGTGGCCCCAACGTCGGGGAAAAAACCGATGCCTACCTCGGGCATCGCAAAGACGAAGCGATCGCCGACGACCCGGTGAGAAGCGTTGATCGAGACGCCGACGCCCCCGCCCATGTCGATTCCGTCGACCAGCGCGACGATCGGCTTCGGATAGGCGCGGATGCGGGCGTTGAGCTGATATTCCTCGCCCCAGAAAGTGAGTTGGCCTGCATGATCGCCGGCTTTGCCCATTTCGTAGAGAAGCCGGATATCGCCTCCGGCGCAGAACGCCTTCTCTCCGGTCGCGCAGATCACGACGCGCGTAACCGCCGGATCGGCTTCCCAAGCGTCAAGCGCGGCCGCGGTCAGGCGCACCATTGTGAGCGTCAGCGCGTTCAGCGCCTTCGGACGGTTGAAGGTGACGACTCCCGCACGGCCGCGGCGCTCGATCAACGCCTCGGCCTCGCGAGCGCCCTCGCTCACGCTGGAACGACCGCCGCGAGCACGGCGTCAATCGCGGCGGAAACTTCGTCGATCGGCGCCATGCCGTTGACCTCGTGCAGGAGCCCCCGCTCGCGATAGAAGGGCGTCACCGCGGCCGTGTCGCGCTCATAGGCCGCAAGGCGCGACTTGAACACTTCCGGATCATCGTCCTTGCGCACCGGCTGCCTCGCGGCCTTCGCTTCGGCCGCGCGGTTGACGATGCGGTCGACGAGCTTCTGGACGTCGACCGTGAGTTCGATCGCCGCGTCCAGGTTGAAACCCTTGTCGGCGAGCATGCGCTCAAGCGCCTTTGCCTGCGCGACGGTGCGCGGAAAGCCGTCAAGGATGAAGCCGTTATAGGCGTCCGGCTCGCTGATGCGGTCTGCGATGATCCCAACAACGATCTGGTCGGAGACCAGCGCGCCCGACTCCATCACGGCCTTCGCCTTAAGTCCGACCGGCGTTTCGGCCGCGACGGCCGCGCGCAGCATGTCGCCGGTCGAGAGCTGCGGTATGCCGTATTTCTTGACCAGCCGCGTCGCCTGCGTGCCCTTTCCCGCGCCCGGCGGTCCAAGCAGTATCAGTCTCATCGTTTCCGCCCCTTGAGCCTCGCTCGCCGGATCAGCCCTTCATACTGATGCGCTTGCAAGTGTCCATGGATCTGCGCCACCGTGTCCATCGTCACGTTGACGACGATCAGAAGCGACGTGCCCCCGAAATAGAACGGCAGGGCGGCATAGGAAATTAGCCATTCGGGCAATAGGCAGATGATCGACAGATAAGCCGCGCCGAGAACAGTGATACGCGTCAGGATGTAGTCAATGTGCTGGGCCGTCCGCTCGCCGGGGCGCACGCCCGGGATAAAGCCGCCGTGCTTCTTCAGATTGTCGGCGGTGTCCGCCGGGTTGAAGACCGTCGCCGTGTAAAAGAAGGCGAAGAACACGATCAGCACGACATAAAGGATCAGATACAGCGGGCTGCCATGTCCAAGCAGCGTCGAGACCGTGTCGAGCCAACCCGAGCTCGACGAGCCTTGGGCAAAATTCGCCACCGTCGCCGGGAGCAGCAACAGCGAGGACGCGAAGATCGGCGGGATGACGCCCGATGTGTTGAGCTTGAGGGGCAGGAACGAGCTCTGCCCCTCATACATCTTGTTGCCGACCTGACGCCGCGGATAGGTGATCGGCACCCGCCGCTGCGCGCGCTCCATGAAGACGATGAAGGCAACGACTGCGAAAGCCATCACGACGACCGCCAACACGAGGCCCGTCGAGATCGAGCCCTGCCGCCCCATTTCGAACAATTGCGCTGTTGCCGAGGGCAGGCGCGCCACGATGCCCGCGAAGATGATAAGCGACGAGCCGTTGCCGACCCCGCGCGAGGTGATCTGCTCGCCGAGCCAGACGAGGAACATCGTTCCGCCGGTCAGCGTGACAATCGTCGAAATACGGAAAAGCCAGCCCGGATCGCTGACAACGCCCGCTCTGCCCTCAAGGCCAATGGCGATGCCATAGGCCTGGAACATCGCAAGAATGACGGTTAGGTAGCGCGTATATTGGTTGAGGACCTTGCGCCCCGCCTCGCCCTCTTTCTTGATCGCTTCGAGCGACGGCATCACCGAACTCAAAAGCTGAATGATGATCGAAGCCGAGATATAGGGCATGATGTTCAGCGCGAAGACTGCCATGCGCTGAACCGCGCCGCCCGAAAACATGTTGAACATGTCGAGCACGCCCTGCCTCTGGCCGAGGAACGCGGTCTGAAACGCGTCCGAATCGATCCCGGGCAACGGAATGTAGGTCCCAAGACGATAGATCACGAGCGCGCCCAGCGTGAACCAGATGCGCTTCTTGAGTTCGTCAGCCTTCGTGAAGGCGGACCAGTTGATATTGGCTGCGAGTTGTTCGGCGGCCGAAGCCATCAGGCCCTCCGGGCGCCCGCATGATTTCACGAGCGCTGATGTTCTAAACAACGTTTCCGCCGCGAAGTCCTGGCCCCGCGGCGGAAGCGCTCTATCATATGGGCGGCGTCGCGGCCATTCGCCAGAACGCCTCGGACTTTAGATTGCGGCGGGAGCCGCCTCTGCAGCCTGCTCGCGGAGCGTCTTCAGCGTGCCTCCAGCCTTTTCGATCGCCACGACCGCGCTCTTCGACGCCGCCGACACCTCGAAATGCGCCTTGGCCTTCAGCTCGCCCGAACCGAGCAGCTTGACGCCGTCGCGGGGATGGGTCAGCACGCCGGCCTTCAGAAGAGCCTCAGCGGTGATTGCCTGGCTCGCGTCGAGCTTGCCCGCGTCGATCGCGCTCTGGACGCGGCCGAGATTGACCTCATTGAGTTCGACCCGGGACGGTGGCGTGAAGCCGCGCTTCGGCAGACGGCGATGCAGCGGCATCTGGCCGCCCTCGAACCCCTTGATCCGGACGCCGGAGCGGGCGGTCTGACCCTTGCCCCCTCGCCCGGACTGCTTGCCCTTGCCTGAGCCGATCCCGCGCCCGACGCGCATGCGCTGCTTCGAGGCGCCGGGATTGTCACTGATTTCGTTGAGCTTCATGGCGCGATCCTAATCATTCGTCCACGACGCGCACGAGGTGCGCGACTTTGGCGATCATCCCGCGATTGGCGGGAGTGTCGACTACCTGCGAACGGCGACCGAGCCTGTTCAGTCCGAGGCCCTTGAGGGTCTCGCGCTGGGAACCGGGACGGCCGATCGGGCTTGCCTTCTGCTCAAGCGTGATTGTCTTTGCGTCGCTCATCGCCCAGCCTCTCAGGAATCAGCGGCGTCGGCTTCGACGCCCTGGCGACGGGCCTGGATCGTCGAGACCTTCAGATTGCGCCTCTGTGCGACCGAGCGCGGGCTGTCCTCGCGCCCCAGCGCATCGAAAGTGGCGCGGATCATGTTGTACGGGTTCGACGAACCCTGGCTCTTCGCGACGACGTCGTGCACGCCGAGCGACTCGAACACAGCGCGCATCGGACCGCCCGCGATGATGCCGGTGCCCGCAGGCGCGGCGCGCAGCACGACCCTGCCGGCCCCGTGGCGGCCATTCACGTCGTGATGGAGCGTGCGTCCTTCGCGCAGTGGAACACGGACGACGCCGCGCTTGGCCGCTTCCGTCGCCTTTCGGATCGCCTCCGGCACCTCGCGCGCCTTGCCGTGACCGAAGCCGACGCGGCCCTTCTGGTCGCCCACGACGACGAGCGCGGCGAAGCCGAAGCGGCGTCCGCCCTTCACGACCTTCGCCACCCGATTGATGTGGACGAGGCGGTCGACGAATTCGCTGTCGCGCTCCTCGTTCCTTCTGTCTCGGCCGCGGCCGCCTTCTTCACGCGCCATTTTCTCTTTCCGTCACTCATGCGCGGCGCCGGGGCGCCGCTCGCTTCCGTTCCCTTAGAACTCGAGGCCGCCCTCGCGAGCGCCTTCGGCGAGCGCCTTGACGCGGCCGTGATACATGTAGCCGCCGCGATCGAAGACCACTTTCCCGACGCCGGCCTTCTTGGCCCGCTCGGCGATCTCCTTGCCAACGAGACGCGCAGCCTCAACGGTTGCGCCGGTCTTCAACTGCTCGCGCAACATCTTTTCGATCGTCGAGGCGGCGGCGAGGGTATGCCCCTTCTCGTCGTCGATAATCTGCGCATAGATCTGCTTCGAGGAGCGGAAGACGCTAAGGCGCGGACGATCGCCGGCCTTTGAGGCGATCGCTCGGCGGACGCGCGCCTTGCGCCGCTCGGTGGAGGTGTTGGACTTGGCCATGGCGGCGCCTCTTACTTCTTCTTGCCTTCCTTGCGGAAGATAAATTCGCCGGCGTATTTCACGCCCTTTCCCTTGTAGGGCTCAGGACCGCGAAAGGCGCGGATTTCCGACGCCACCTGGCCGACCTGACGCTTGTCGATCCCAGTGACCGTGATCTCGGTCGGCTTCGGCGTCGTGATCGTGACGCCGGCCGGAATTGGATACATGATGTCGTGGCTGTACCCGAGCGATAGCTGCAGGTTCTTTCCCGCCACCGCCGCCTTGTATCCGACGCCGTTGATCTCGAGCTTTTTCTCAAAACCCGACGCAACCCCGCCGACGAGGTTGGCAATCTGCGCCCGGGTCATGCCCCACATGGCGCGCGAGCGCTTGTCCTCGCCGATCGGCTTCACATGAACCGCGCCGCCGTCGATCGAAACCGCGACCTCTTCGGGCGCGGTGAATTTGAGCTCGCCCTTCGCGCCTTTGACAGCGATCGTCTGTCCTTCCAGCTTCGCGGTGACGCCGGAGGGGATGACGACGGGCTTCTTGCCGATACGTGACATCGTTCGAATTCCGTTTTGTTCTTGGCCGTCTTTAGAAGACGGTGCAGAGGACCTCGCCGCCGACGTGCTGCTCACGCGCCTCGTGATCGGCCATGACGCCCCGCGGGGTCGAGACGATCGCGACGCCGAGGCCGTTGGCCACGCGCGGCATCGCGTCCACCGTCGCATAGACGCGACGGCCCGGCTTCGACACGCGCTCTATCTTGCGGATTACCGGCTCATTGTCGAAATACTTGAGCTCGATCTCGAATTCCGTGCGCCCGTTGCCGAACTCGGTCCTCGCGTAACCGCGGATGTAGCCCTCGGACTCCAGCACGTCGAGCACCTTCTGGCGCAGCGAGGAGCCAGGCGTCGTCACCTTGCCGCGCTTGCGCATCTGCGCATTGCGGATGCGGGTCAGCATATCGCCGAGCGGATCGTTCACTGACATGGGATCGCCCTCCTCACCAGCTCGACTTGACCAGGCCCGGGATCAGGCCCTTGTTGCCGAGCTCGCGCACCGCGATGCGCGACATCTTCATCTTGCGGTAATAGGCGCGTGGACGGCCCGTCACTTCGCAGCGGTTCCGGATGCGCACCGCCGAGCCGTTGCGCGGCAGCGCGGCGAGCTTGAGGCGCGCCTCGAAGCGCTCCTCCATCGGCTTCGACTCGTCATTCGCAACGTCCAGCAGACGCGCACGCCGGGCGGCGAATTTCTTCACCAGCCGCCGCTTCCGCTCGTTGTTCTCAACCGCACTCTTCTTTGCCATCAAGGGCCTCCAATTTTCCGCGTCTGAGCTTGAAAACTCACTGCCGGAACGGGAAGTTGAACGCACGCAGCAGAGCCCGCGCTTCCGCGTCGGTCTTGGCCGTCGTGCAAACGACGACATCGAGGCCCAGCATGGACTCGGCCTTGTCATAGTCGATCTCGGGAAAAATAATGTGCTCCTTAATACCGAGCGCATAGTTGCCGCGGCCGTCAAAGGACTTCGGATCGAGGCCCCGGAAGTCGCGAACGCGCGGGAGCGCGACCGTGATCAGCCGGTCCAGGAACTCGTACATCCGTGTCTTGCGAAGCGTGACCTTCGCGCCGATCGGCATGTTCTCGCGCACCTTGAAGGTCGAGATCGCCTTGCGGGCGCGCGTGACGACCGGCCTCTGGCCGGCGATGAGCGCAAGATCGGCCGCCGCCGACGTCACCTTCTTGGTGTCGTTGACCGCCTCGCCCACGCCCATGTTGAGTACGATCTTGTCGATCTTCGGCACTTCGAGCCGGTTCTTGTAGCTAAACTCCTGAACGAGCTTCGGAACGACCTCGTCCTGATAGATCTTCCTCAGGCGCGCCACATAGTCCCTCGGTGCGGCCTGCACGGCGCCGGCCGCGGCGACCTCGGAAGATCCCTCGCGACGCGCGCCCTTAGCCTTCGTGTCGGCGGCCTCGGGCTTTTTACCGCCCTTTGGCGCGCCCTTGTCGCCCTTGGGCGACTTGCCGCCCTTATCCTTTGCCTCAGCCATCGATCAGGTCTCCGGAACGCTTGGCGACACGGACCTTCCGGCCGTCCTCGAGGACCTTGAAGCCGACACGGGTCGGCTTGCCGGTTTTCGGGTCCACGATCGCAAGATTGGACAGGTGGATCGGGGCCTCCTTCGTCAGGATGCCGCCCTCCGCATTCTGCGCGCTCGGTCGGGTGTGACGGCGCACGAGGTTGACTCCGGCGACGACGGCGCGGCTCTCCGACGGGATCACTTGGCGGACTTCGCCGGTGCGGCCCTTGTCGCGGCCGGTCGTGACGACGACCCGATCGCCCTTCTTGATTTTGGCGGCCATCACAGCACCTCCGGCGCGAGCGAAATGATCTTGACGTGGTTCTTGGCGCGAAGCTCGCGCGGAACCGGCCCGAAGATGCGCGTGCCAACCGGCTCGGACTGATTGTTGATCAGCACCGCCGCATTGTTGTCGAAACGAATTACGGAGCCGTCAGCGCGCCGGATGTCCTTGGCCGTGCGGACCACGACCGCCTTCATCACATCGCCCTTCTTCACGCGGCCGCGCGGGATCGCTTCCTTGACGGAGACGACGATGATGTCGCCGATCGAGGCGTAGCGCCGCTTCGATCCACCGAGAACCTTGATGCACATCACGCGGCGCGCGCCCGAATTGTCGGCGACGTCGAGATTGGTCTGCATCTGTATCATGGCCAAATCGCCTTTCTGCTCAGACCGGTATCGGGCGAACTCTCCGCCGGACCTAGACTGAAGGAGGGGTGAACCCTCCGGGATTAACTCACCTCGCCCGCTAGGGGCGACCTTCACGCCTGCGGCGTCGCCTCGTCGACGACGCGCCAGCGCTTCAGCTTCGAGATCGGCTTCGTCTCCTCGATGGAAACCGTGTCGCCGACCTTCTGCGTCTTGTTCTCGACATGGGCGTGGTAGTTCTTCGACCGCCGCACCGTCTTCTTGAGAAGCGGATGGGTGAAGCGACGCTCGACCTTGACGACCAGCGTCTTCTCCTGCTTGTCGCTCACGACGACGCCCTGCAAAATTCTCTTCGGCATTGGCTTAATCCTTCGCCTTGGCGGCGGCGCGCTTCTCAGCGGCGATGGTCTTTACGCGCGCCAGATCGCGGCGGACAACACGCACGCGGGCGGTGTTCTGCAACTGTCCGCTCGCCTTCTGGAAGCGCAGGTTGAACTGCTCCTTCTTGAGCTTGAGCGCCTCGTCGTTGAGCTGGTCTTCCGTCATCACACGGATATCGGAAAGACGGCCGGACTTTTTCATTCTCGTCCCCCTCACTCGGCGATGCGCTGAATGAAGCGCGTCTTGATCGGGAGCTTCGCCGCGGCGAGCGCAAAAGCCTCGCGCGCCAGCGGCTCCGGAACACCGTCGACCTCGAACATGATGCGGCCCGGCGCGACGCGGGCGACCCAATATTCCGGCGCGCCCTTGCCCTTGCCCATTCTGACTTCGATTGGCTTCTTCGAGACCGGGAGGTCCGGGAAGACGCGGATCCAAACCCGGCCCGCCCGCTTCATGTGCCGGGTCAGCGCACGGCGAGCGGCTTCGATCTGGCGAGCGGTGATCCGCTCCGGCTCCAGCGCCTTCAGGCCGTATTCGCCGAAATTCAGCGCGAATCCACCCTTGGCGTTACCGTGAATCCGGCCTTTGAACGCCTTGCGGAACTTGGTTTTCTTGGGCTGCATCATGGTCGTGGACTTTCAAATATGCTTTCCGCGCTCAGGCGTTCTCGCGGCTGTGCTCGCGATCCCGGTCCCGCTCGCGTCCCTCGCGCGGTTCGCGGCGCGGGCGGTGCGTGGAGGAATGGTCGGCCTCGGCGGCGCGCTTGTCCTGCGCCATCGGGTCGTGCTCGAGAATCTCGCCCTTGAAGATCCAGACCTTGATGCCACAAGTGCCATAGGCCGTGTGCGCCGTCGCGACGCCGTAGTCGACGTCGGCGCGCAGCGTGTGCAACGGCACACGGCCTTCGCGGTACCACTCGAGACGGGCGATTTCCGCGCCGCCAAGCCGGCCGGAACAGTTGATGCGGATGCCTTCCGCGCCAAGCCGCATCGCCGACTGCACGGCGCGCTTCATCGCGCGGCGGAATGCCACGCGCCGCTCGAGCTGCTGGGCGATCGACTCGGCCACCAGCGTCGCATCGGTCTCGGGCTTGCGCACCTCGACGATGTTGATCGCGACTTCCGAGTTCGTCAGCTTCGACACCTGTTTGCGCAGCTTGTCGATGTCGGCGCCCTTCTTGCCGATGACGACGCCGGGACGGGCAGAGTGAATGTTCACCCGCGCCTTCTTGTGCGGCCGCTCGATGACGATTTTGGAGATCGCGGCCTGCTTCAACCCCTTATGAAGCGTGTCCCGAATCTTCATGTCCTCGTGCAGGAGCTTGCCGTACTCGGCCTTGTTTGCGAACCAGCGCGAATCCCAGGTACGGTTGACGCCGAGGCGCAGCCCGATCGGATTGATCTTCTGACCCATTTCGACCCTCTCAGGCAGCTTTGGCTTCGTCGGCGGGGACTTCACGCACGACGATGGTGAGATTCGAGAACGGTTTCTCGATGCGACCCGAGCGGCCCCGCGCGCGCGCCGCGAAGCGCCGCATGACGATATCGCGGCCGACCCAGGCGCCGGCGACGACAAGGTCGTCGACGTCGAGCTCGTGATTGTTCTCGGCGTTCGCGATCGCCGACTCTAGAGCCTTCTTGACCTCGGTCGAGATGCGTTTGTTCGAAAACTCGAGATCCGCGAGCGCAGTCGCGACCTTCTTGCCGCGGATCAGCTGGGCGAGCAGGTTGAGCTTCTGTGGGCTCACGCGAAGCATCCGCACGGTGGCGCGGGCCTCGTTTTCAGCCTCGCGGCGCTTGTTGGCAGCCTTGGACATCGGATTTAAGCCCTCTTCCCCTTCTTATCGGCCGCGTGGCCGTAGAAGGTGCGAGTCGGCGCGAACTCGCCGAACTTGTGACCAATCATCTCCTCGGACACGAGCACGGGAATGTGCTTGTGGCCGTTGTAGACGCCGAAAGTGAGACCGACGAACTGCGGCAGGATGGTCGAGCGGCGGCTCCAGATCTTGATGATCTCGGAGCGGCCCGAACCGCGCGCAGCTTCGGCCTTCTTCAACAGATAGCCGTCGACGAACGGCCCTTTCCAGATCGAGCGCGTCATCGGCTCAGCCTCTCTTCTTCCGCGCGTGCCGCGAAGCGACGATGAACTTGCCGGTCTGCTTGTTCGACCGGGTCTTCTTGCCCTTGGTGGGCTTGCCCCACGGAGAAACCGGATGACGGCCGCCAGACGTGCGACCCTCGCCGCCGCCGTGCGGATGGTCGACCGGGTTCATCGTGACGCCGCGATTGTGCGGGCGCTGGCCAAGCCAGCGGGCGCGGCCCGCCTTGCCGAGCGAGGCGTTCATGTGGTCCGGGTTCGAGACCGCGCCGATCGACGCGAAGCACTGGCCGTGGATCAGCCGCTGCTCGCCCGAGTTCAGCCGCAGGGACACATAGCCCTGGTCGCGGCCGACGATCTGCGCATAAGTTCCCGCCGAGCGAGCGATCGCGCCGCCCTTGCCGATCTTCATCTCGACATTGTGGACGATTGTGCCGACCGGAATATTGCCGAGCGGCATCGCATTGCCGGGCTTCACGTCGACCTGCTGACCCGCGATCACTTCGTCGCCGACCGACAGACGCTGTGGAGCGATGATGTACGCATGCTCGTCGTCCGCGTATTTGATCAGCGCGATAAAGCTCGTGCGGTTCGGATCGTACTCGAGCCGCTCGACCTTGCCGACGACATCGAGCTTGCGTCGCTTGAAGTCCACGATGCGGTAGGATTGCTTGTGTCCTCCGCCGCGGAAGCGAACAGTCACGCGGCCAGTGTTGTTGCGGCCGCCCTTCTCCGACTTGCCGACAGTGAGCGCCTTGAAGGGCTTGCCCGTGTGGAGCTCCCTCCGGTCGACGATGGCGAGTTGCCTCAGGCCCGGCGTCGTCGGTTTGAATGTCTTGAGCGCCATGATTCCAATATCCTCAGAGGCCGGTGGTCACATCGATGCGATGGCCGTCGGCCAGCGTGACGATGGCCTTCTTGAAGTCCTGCTGGCGGCCGCGGACGCCGCGGAACGTCTTGGCCTTGCCTTTGCGCAACAACGTGTTGACCCCGGTCACTTTCACCTCGAAGAGAGCCTCGATCGCCGCCTTGATCTGCGGCTTCGTGGCGTTGCGCGCGACCTTGAAGACGAACTGGTTGCTCTCGGAAGCAATAGTCGCCTTCTCGGTGATCACCGGCGACACGATCGTGTCGTAATGACGGACGTCCTTGGTCATTGGAATCGCGCCTCCAGCGCTTCGACCGCAGACTTGGTCAGAACGAGCTTCTCCCGGCGCATGATGTCGTAGACGTTGACGCCCTGGACCGGCAGGACGTCGACCTGATGCAGGTTGCGAGCGGCGCGGGCGAAGGGCTCATGAACCGCAGCGCCGTCGATGATGAGAGCACTCTTGAAAGCCGCCTTCGCGAATGTCTCGCGCAGAGCCTTGGTCTTGCCCTCGGCAAGCTCCGCCTTGTCCCAGATCACGAGGCCGCCGGCGCGGGTCTTGGCGGAGAGCGCATGGCGGAGCGCAAGCGCCCTAACCTTCTTGGGCAGGTCATGCTCGTGGCTGCGCACGACCGGACCCATGGCGCGACCACCGCCGCGAAACTGCGGCACGCGGCCCGAGCCGTGACGGGCGCCGCCGGTGCCCTTCTGCTTGTACATCTTCTTGCCAGTCCGGTTGATGTCAGCGCGGCCGAGCGTCTTGTGGTCGCCCGACTGGCGCTTGGCGAGCTGCCAGCGCACCATGCGCGCGATGAGGTCAGCGCGCGGCTCGAGACCGAAGATCGCGTCGCTGAGCTCGACCGAGCCAGCGGCGGATCCGTCCATCGACGTCATGTCGAATTTCATGACCGTCACTCTCCCTTCGCCGGCTCGGCGGCGCTTTCGGCGCTCGCGCCTTCAGCGGAAACTCGGAACTTGCCGGGAACCGGCGCATCTTTCGGCAGCGGCTTCTTCACCGAGTCGCGCACAGCGATCCAGCCGCCGGCATGGCCGGGCACCGAACCCTGAACGAGGATAAGGCCCCGTTCGGCGTCGGTCTGGACGACGCGAAGATTCTGGGTCGTCACTTTCTCGACGCCCATATGGCCGGCCATCTTCTTGTTCTTCCAGGTCTTGCCCGGGTCCTGACGGCCGCCGGTCGAGCCGTGCGAACGGTGGGAAATGGACACGCCGTGGGTGGCGCGCAGACCGCCGAAATTCCAGCGCTTCATCGGGCCGGCAAAACCTTTGCCGATCGTCACGCCGGTCACATCGACATATTGTCCAACGGCGAAATGATCGGCAGTGATCTCGGCGCCGACGGGGATCATCTTGTCCTCGGCGACACGGAATTCGGCGAGCCTCATCTTCGGCTCGACATGCGCGACGGCGAAGCGTCCCCGCTCGGCCTTGGACACGTTCTTGACCTTGGCCTTGCCGACGCCCAGCTGAAGCGCGGTGTAGCCGTTCTTTTCCTGCGTGCGATGCGCGACGACCTGACAGCCCTCGACCTGGAGGACGGTCACCGGCACGTGATCGCCCGCATCGGTGAAGATCCTGGACATCCCGAGCTTCTTTGCGATGATGCCTGAACGCATTGGCGTTGTTCCTTCGAGGGCGCGCGCTTCAACCGCAGCGGAGGCGCCCGACAAATCCTTAGAGCTTGATTTCGACGTCGACGCCGGCGGCGAGATCGAGCTTCATGAGCGCATCGACGGTCTGGGGAGTCGGATCGACGATATCGAGAACCCGCTTGTGGGTGCGGATCTCGAACTGCTCACGCGACTTCTTGTCGACGTGGGGCGAGCGGTTCACGGTGAACTTCTCGATCCGCGTCGGCAGCGGAATAGGACCGCGGACCCGGGCGCCCGTGCGCTTGGCCGTGGACACGATCTCCTTGGTGGAGGTGTCGAGCACGCGGTGGTCGAACGCCTTTAGGCGGATCCGGATGTTTGTCGTGTTCATTTGATCTCAAATCCCTAGGGCCCGGCGGACGAATGGGACGAAACCGCCCGCCCTCTCCGGAAGCCTTACTCCGTGATCGAAACGACGACGCCAGAACCAACCGTGCGGCCGCCTTCGCGAATTGCGAAACGAAGCTTCTCCTCCATCGCGATCGGAACGATCAGCGAGACGTCGATCGTGACGTTGTCGCCCGGCATGACCATCTCGGTGCCCTGCGGCAGCTGGACGATGCCCGTCACGTCCGTCGTACGGAAGTAGAACTGGGGACGGTAGTTGGTGAAGAACGGCGTGTGACGGCCACCCTCTTCCTTGGTGAGGATATAGGCCTCCGCCTTGAACTTTGTGTGCGGCTTGACAGAGCCAGGTTTGCAGAGAACCTGACCGCGCTCGACGTCCTCGCGCTTCGTGCCGCGCAACAGGCAGCCGACGTTGTCGCCAGCCTCGCCTTGGTCAAGTAGCTTGCGGAACATCTCGACGCCAGTGACGGTGGTCTTCGTAGTTGGACGGAGACCGACGATCTCCACTTCCTCTCCCACCTTGATGACGCCGCGCTCGATGCGGCCGGTGACGACTGTGCCACGGCCCGAAATCGAGAACACGTCTTCGACCGGCATCAGGAAGGGCTGATCCTTCGGACGCTCCGGTTGCGGGATGTATGCGTCGACTGCATCCATCAGCCTGAGGATCGCGTCGTGGCCGATCTCGGGGCTCCTGTTCTCGAGCGCCATGAGGGCCGAGCCCTTGACAATCGGAATGTCGTCGCCAGGGAACTCATAACGCGAGAGAAGCTCGCGAACCTCGAGTTCGACCAGTTCGAGCAGTTCCGGATCGTCAACCA